>Ga0210043_1001875_pt1 | contig 15565 bp, 15 predicted proteins | sample CryGeymet201501t_FD_183990 | JGI IMG/M metagenome (GOLD analysis project Ga0210043, IMG submission 183990) | Groundwater microbial communities from Crystal Geyser aquifers in Utah, USA - Crystal Geyser metaG 2015-01t (SPAdes) (version 2) | ecosystem: Environmental > Aquatic > Deep subsurface >... | reverse complement strand
AAGGCGGCTATCATGCAGCGGCCAGATACTGCGACGGGCTGGCCTATGGAGGCTACAGCGATTGGTATTTGCCGAATCGCTATGAACTGAATTTAATGTACACGAATAAGGCTTCTATTCCAGGTCTTGATGTCACCGGGAATTGGTACTGGTCGTCCACGGAGTACACTAACACTTATGCCTGGGTCCAGCGGTTCTCAGATGGCAACCAGACCAGCCTTACTAAGACCAGTGCCTACAGGCTTAGGTGCGTGCGGAGATATTAATGATTTAATCATTTAATTATTTTCCTCGCCCCAAAGGGGCGAAGAGTTTTTTAAAGAGGTCATAGATGTCAAGATACCAGCATTTGCCCATATACAAGAAGACCTATGAACTTTTGACTCGGTCCATGGTTGCAATCAAGACCTTCCCCCGCGAGTACAAATTCACCCTGGGACAAAAAATTCAAGAGGAAGTGGTGGAGCTTGTTGTACTTATTTACCGGGCAAATTCGATGCGGGATAAAGAGCTGTTTATTGATCAAATTTTAGAAAGAGTGCAAGTGATTGGACTTCTTATTAGGCTCAGTCAAGACATGAGGATTTTGCAGAAAAAGCACTATGCGTCCATGGTGGAAATGACTGAATCCATCTCCAGGCAGGCCCAAGGCTGGCGCAAGGTGTCTCGAATTTCAAAATAAATGAATACAGTTTGAAAGTTTTTTTAAATTAAACTAAATGTATTTTTATAAGAGGGGGCGGCAGCCAGAATGCCAAAGACTAAGGCCTTTGGCAGCGTGCGGTTTTCAGTATCTCGGGATAAACCCGGTTGGCTCTATGTCCAACCCATTTCTGAGGAGACATTTCATTTTTTTTTGTTCTGTCTTTAGATGGCTGCTTCTTTTGAGCTTTCGAAGGGAGCAGTAATGAGCGGTTTGTCGCAACTAAGGTTGCCCAAGGAGAACATGTTTACTGGTCGTCCACGGAGTACAATAACAATAATGCCTGGATCCAGCGGTTCTCAGATGGCAACCAGAACAACAATAATAAGAACAATGCCTACAGGCTTAGGTGCGTGCGGAGAATGAAGTCTCCCCCTCTTTCTTTTGAAGATGTTGTGTTGGCCTATTTTCAGTGCCGAAAAAACAAGCGCAACTCCCACTACGCTTTAGAGTTTGAGATCAACTTAGAGAGAAACCTGTATGATCTCTATTTGGAATTGAAGTCCGGAGAGTATGAAATTGGCCGAAGCATTGCCTTCGTGGTTGAGCAGCCAAAGATTAGGGAGATCTGGTCGGCCACCTTTAGGGACCGAGTGGTCCACCATGTGATTTACAATCGACTTTTTCCTAGATTTTATCCTAGGTTTATTGAAAACACCTTTGCCTGTATTCCAGGCAGGGGAACTTTGCGAGCCTCCGACCGATTATTGTCAGGAATTCGGTCGATCACCGCTAACGGGAGAGAGAAATCTTATTTTTTGGGTGCGGATGTGAGAAATTTTTTTGTGAGCATTCATAAGCCCACATTAATGGCCTTGTTAGAGAAAAAGATTTCTGAAGGATGGCTCCGTCAGTTAGTGAAACAAGTTCTTTTCCACGATCCAAGAAAAAACTGCACTTTGAAGTCAAAATCAGCAGCCTTTGCTCGCGTTCCTGGGCACAAAAGTTTGTGGAAAACTCCTGGCGATCGTGGGCTTCCTATTGGGAATTTGACAAGTCAATTTTTTGCCAATGTTTACTTGAATGAGCTGGATCAATTTGTGAAGCACAAATTGCGTGCGAGCTACTATTATCGCTATGTGGATGACGTTGTGATTTTAGATCCCTCTCCGTCTTATTTGAACCATTGTTTTGCTGAAATGGATTCTTTTTTAGAGCAAAATTTGAAGCTCATCCTACATCCCTATAAAAAGCGACTGGGGTTGGTGAATCAAGGCGTTGATTTCGTAGGATATGTGCATTTTCCTTACTACCGTCTGGCACGTGTGCGAACCATTCATAAAGTGAATAGTTTGGTCCATCAGTGGAAGAAAAATCCAAATGGATTTGAGCAAAAAAATCTCGAAAAACTGCGAGCTTCCTACAACGCCTATATGGGAGTGATTCGCTGGGGGAAGACTTACAAGGTCAGAAAGAATCTTGGTGACCGGGTCAATTGCCTTTTTGCCAGGCCAGATAGGGATTACACAAAAATTATTCTCAATGCGGGTAGCTCCTCTTGAAAAATTTTTCAAGTGAGCCACTCTTTTCTTCTACTGGAATAAGCCCAATAGAAGAATATGGGATATCTATGTTTATTTGTTAAGCTCTTTCGTAAACTTCAAAAATGGAGAGCTGCTATGAAGAGGCCATTTGGAATTAAATGTATCTGTGAAAATAGTTCAGTTTTGTTCAGAAAAATTGAATGATTCGATTTCGATATTCATCTTGATAATTTCTAAACAAATACAAGTTGTTGAGAGGCATTTATCTCTCACATAAGAATTGTTTATTAAAATTTTTTGAATGTGTTGCGAAAATCTGTATCTGAAGTGTAAACAAATCGACTTTGAGATGGCCTACTCCTTGCTTTTATAAAAGGGGAGAGGAGAGTTTTATGAACTCTGTAAGAAAATTGTATGAACCGAGTGATCTCTTAGATTTTTCCAATCTTAAAGTATCCAAAGGCCTTCGCCCTGAAGGTTTTCGTTTCTTCCCCTTTATATATAATATTGAATCCACTGATGGGCTGTTGGCTTGTGGCGAAGCTTCATCAAAAGAATTGGCTTTGACGAAAGCCTATGCGGAGTGGATCGAGCGCAAGGTGATGTCCCAGTATTCACAAAGCCACCCAGAGGTCATTAACAGCAATGGCTGGGCCTCCCATGTTGATGTTGAGTCAGCTCGTGAGAATGCCATTTTTGAAAGAATAGAGCGAGACGGTGTTTTAGCCCAATGGTATTTAAGACGGCCCTTTCTAGAGATGGAAGTTCCATTCTTGAGTGAGTGGGTAAAGAATGAATTGCATACTTCAGAATTCCCAGTTCTTAAAGTCTTGCTTTCCACTGAGGGACTTGGCCCATCAGTGACTTGTCTTTTGATGAATGAAAGCGGGTATGGAGTTTCTGGTCATTCCTCACGAGTTGATCTTAAGACGGCAGTGAAATCGGCATTGGCTGAAACCTGCCGGGCGGCACACCATGCGTTAAGAAAATCTTACTGGAAAGACACCCTTTGTTTAAGGGATCGTGAATCAGTCCAAGTCTTACCCGGTGCTCACGCGGTCTATTATGTCTACCATGAGCCTTTTCCTTCTTGGATGTTTGGAGAGAAGCTGTCTTTTTCAGCAGCCGGTGACCTTTGGAAAAGCCAGCTTGATGATTTTTATGCCACCGCTTACGACACATTTTTATTTCATCAGGTGGAAAGTGACCCCTTGGTTGTGGGGTTTGCTCAAAGTGATCGGTGCTTGGACCTTCATTGGGGGTCCAAGCCCAGATTTCAGCCTCAAATGAAAGCTCGTTTTGGAATTGAATTTGAACAGATGAACTTAAAACCACATATCGTTTCCTAAACACGACTTCTTAAATAATTTTTCCTAAAGGAGGAAAAGATGAATTCAAACGAAAAAAAACTAAAGGCCCTAGTGACGGTGGCCCTTCTTAGTCTCGGCGGAGTTGCACAGGCAAAAGGAGATGCCAGCTTTATTCCAATGGAGGAGCTGAATGCGAAGGAGCGTTCTTTTTATGAACCACAGTTGAAGGCTCTGGGTGATATAGCTATTATTGATTGGAGCAGTGTGGTGGCCGGTGTGGATGAAGGTGGCAAACTGATTCTTAGAGATCGAAAGAGCTATGAGATGAGTGCAATAGGAGCACCCAGTTGCTGGCCCGATTACACAAAATAATTTTTTCACTCCTATTTATTATGGGAGTGGCCCATGGAGAATCTGTCATGTCCAAAGAAAGAGTGCTTAAGACCTACTTGTCATTTTCTCTTCCCCTTGATCCGGCTCATGTGAAGACCATGGCAGATTTGAATCTTTCCTATGCACTGGCTTCAACCCTTGTGACGTGGAGTCCATCACGGGAGCTGATCTCTTCATTGGCTGAATCTTGGAGTTTTGAGAACAAGAATCAGGTTCAATTTAAGTTAAGCCCAAAAGCAAAGTGGTCCGACGGATCAAAGATTTTGGCCTCCCAAGTGGTATTGAGTTTTGAGCGCGCCAAAAAAGATCACGGAAAGGATCTATCTTCTTTGTTTGATGGCGTGAAATCGATTTCAGCAGTTGGTGAGGACACTGTAATTTTCGAGTTGAAAGAACATAAGTTTCAAAACCAGATTGTGAGGAAGTTGACTGAACCCATGTACGGAGTTTTAAAAATATCAAAGAAAACTCCAGATCTGTCGGTGTCTTCCGGTCCATTCGTTGTTTCAAAAGCTTCCAAAGGGGAAATTTTACTGAAGGTTAACCCTCATTGGATTTCACATGAAAATGCCATGGCAGATTCGGTGGTCATTCATCCCTCACCAAAAGAAAAGCCTTCAGTTGAAGGGCTTCTTAAGGAATCCTGGGCAAATGTTTTGACCACGTCTTCCTTAATGAGCGAAGGGGATCGTAAAAAGCTCTCCCTAAAATTTGAGAATCTCTGGGAGAGAAGTCTAGACAAGACGTTTTTTCTAACCCTGGGTCCTAAAGCAAATGGTGATCAACTCTCTCAGGTACTTGGAGCGATGAACACGGAAGTCTTCCTTAAAAAATTACTCCGTAATATGACCGGGCTGAGATCCGCGAAGCAGTTCTTCCCTCAGGGCTATGTGCTTCATGATCCAGCCTATAAGGATTTGGAGAAAAAAGTTCAAGACCTTAAGTCAGTCAAGTCTCGTCCACTGGTGGTCCTGGCTGGAGATTCTTGGTTAAGTGGACTACTTAAAGAAAACCTGTCTGAGGTTATAAAGGAAATCACAGGTCACGCCCCGGTGATTCGAAGTGTGCCTCTTCTCGAATTTGAAAAAGAACGTACAAAAGGTGATTATGATCTTTTGGCCGGGGCTTTGCCAGTGAATGATCCCAATGTGGATGGATGCATGGCCTTTTATTTTGGATTGACCCTTCCCATCTTTCCAAGTCCGAAAGGCTTAGATTTTTCTTCTGATGTGAAGAAAGCGTCTCATTTGTCTGATTTGGGAGAAAAGCATATTCAATACAGAAAAGTATTTTCCACGTTAATGGATAAAAAGCTTTTGCTCCCACTATTTCATTATTCAAGCTTGGCTGTGGCAAGAGATGGAATTGATCTCAGTGCGGTTCCTTTAAGTGATGAAACGGTGTCTTTTGCGAAAGTCCGTTTTCAGTGACGCCCAGTATTCCTCTTTTCTTTACTCGCAGGTTGATAAAGCATTCCTTCATTGTACTTTTATCAATGGCCGCGATGGCTTTATTTTGTGCATTTTTCCTCGCCCGCTACAATATGTCACAGGACCTAAAAAAATCTGCACAAGGCTTGAAAGAGGGGTTTCGATCTAGAATTCTTGATGGGGACATCAATAACGTGGAGTCTCAGCTGATTGAGGTCTTGAAAATTGAAAAAAACGAAAGAGTCAAAATCTTGTCCCCCAATCTTGAGCCCATCTATCGGTCCCAGGGGACAGCAACAGGAGATTTTAAGAAAGAGATCTCTTCTTGCTCTGGCCAAAATGAAGTCTGTTTTGATGGGTCCTTTGTGAACGGCAAAATTTTTGTTCCGATTTTTTTTGACCAGGAAGAGAAGAGTTTATTTGGATATTTATACATTCAAAAAAGGCTGAGCTTTGACTGGCTCTATGTGTTTTCCGTGGTCTTTATTTTTGTTCTTGGAAGCTTGGCCCTTCTTTCTGGCTTTTTCCATGTGGCAAAAATGTCTTCGCAGGAATTGGCCTCTGAAATGAAGTCCTGGGCGGATCGTTTGAGTCAAGATCCCAAAAATCAGGCCCCCTTAACGGGAATTCCTTTTTCAGAATTATTTCCCTTGAAGTCGGCGATTGAGGGCTTGAATCGAAAAATTAGAGACTATGAAGAGAAGGCCGGAGACCAGGCAAGGCTTTTGACTTTGCGTGGGATTGCCCACGACCTTTTAACCCCTGTTTCACAGGTGCAGCTTTATGTGGCGAGTCTTGAGAGAAAATATCAGTTCCAAGGTGAGGAGGACATTCTTGGCGAAATGAAAGCTTCTTTGAGGAAGTTGGCTTCTGTGGCCTCCCAGGTAAAAACATTTGAGTCCCAGAAAAAGGGTGAGGCTCTTTTGGAGGGAAGCGAGTTTTTAGAAATTCTTAAAGAAGAGATTGCGGGTCAAAATGCATCTTTAACTATTCATGAAAAAAATATTGCTTTGAGATTTGAGAATTTGGTGGACCTTGAGAACTTAAAGATTCCATTTTCTAGAGTGGATCTTTCCCGTGTCCTGCAAAACCTTATTGAGAATGCCGCCCATGCCTCTAAATCGAAAGGCTCTATCCTTCTCACTGTGTTTGAGAGCGAGCAGAGTCTTTCTCTATCCATTGAAGACTTTGGCATAGGCATTCCAGAGGAGGCATTGGACCGAATCTTTGAGCCAGAGTTCACATCTAAGGGAAAGTTTGGAACGGGTCTCGGGCTTTATGTGGTTAAAAATATTTGTGATCAAAGTCAGGTGAAAATTAAAATTAAGGCCCAAGTGAATCAAGGGACGAAAGTCACTTTGTCTTGGCCAAAAGAGATTTCAGGAGGAAATCAATATGCAGTATAAAATATTAATGGTGGATGATGATTTAAAAAACATCAAAGCGACGAAGACTTTCTTTGAGATTAACGGCCTTCAAGTGGATGCGGTCTCTGAGCCTGATGCTGTTTTTGAGTGTCTCAAGCAAGAAGAATATGCTTTGATTTTGATGGATTACAATATGCCCGAAAAGATGGGGCATGAACTTTGCGCTAAGATTAAAGAGATCTATCCCAAGCAGCAAATGGCCATGTACTCTTGTGATTTGAGCCGGGAGGCCCTTAAAACGAGCTATTCAGCCGGGGCCATTGATTTTATTGAAAAGAGCTCTGATCCAGATGAAATTTTAAAAACCGTTTTTAAATATTGTCGGCGCTATGACGAGGTGGCAAGGACGGTGCGCCCTTCAGCTGATAAAAGCCGTAACGCTCAACTTCTGTCTTCACTTGGAATGGTGGGACGGTCGGAAGCCATGGCCGAGGTGGCCTATCAGATTAGAAAGTTGGCAGCGGCTGGGGATGTTTCCGTTCTGGTTTATGGTGAAACCGGAACTGGAAAAGAGTTGGTGGCAAAGGCTCTCCATCGACTTTCTCCCAGGTCAAAGGGGCCATTTGTTGCGATCAACTGCGCCGCTATTCAAAAGGATCTTATGGAATCCATTCTGTTTGGTCATAGAAAGGGGGCGTTCACTGGGGCCATTTCAGATCAGGAAGGAAAATTCAGTCTGGCTCACGGGGGCACATTGTTTTTAGATGAAATTGGAGACCTGTCTTTTGATCTTCAGGCAAAACTTTTGAGAGTCCTTCAAGAGCGTGAAGTGGAGCCCCTAGGGTCTAACCGACCTAAGAAGATTGATGTGCGGTTAATTTGTGCCACTCACAAAAATTTAGATAGTCAGGTTCAAAAGGGAGAGTTTCGTGAAGACTTGATGTACCGAATCCATGTGACTCAGGTCATGCTTCCTTCACTTCGGGACCGAGTGGAAGACATCGAGCCCTTAATCTCTCACTTCACTGAAAAAATGAATGAGCGCTATGGATTTCAAAGGCGATTTCAGCACCGAACTCTCGAAATCTTAAAGCAATACTCTTGGCCTGGAAACATCAGAGAGCTTGAGGGCGTCGTTGAAAGACACCTTATTCACTGTAGTGAAAACTTAGTTCGCCCCGATGATCTGGATTTGGATCTCTATACGCCACAAGTGTCTGAGTCCAATGTGACCTTGGAGCAGTTTGAAGTGGAAACTTCAAAAGTTAAAATGGCCTATATTTTAAAAGTGGTGTCTGAATCCCCAAGCAAAGCACAAGCGGCTAGGCAACTTGGGGTTTCTCCTAGCCACTTGCAATATTTGCTCAACCAATCCAAAGCATCAAAATCCTACGATGGTTTAGAGAAGAGCGTTTAGGTCAGAGTCACTTTTTAGAAAAGGTCTTTCGCAAAATCTCCTCTTGATCGGTCATGACCACTAAAATGACCTCTTCGGAGTTGAGGCCGTAGATTTTTTTAAGTTTCGCAAGGGCTCCTAGGGAGGGGGAGCAAAGGTTTCTCTCCCAGTTGCTAATGTGCTGGGGGGTTGAGTATCCGAGCCTTTTGGCCACATCCATTTGTGTGTAGCCTTTTTTAATTCTTGCTTTGGTCAAATAGTGACAGAGCTTTGAGTGACTTCTTTTTAATTTCACCTCACACCTCCTTTAGCGTGATAGTTTTTTTCGTCCATCGTCTGAAATGGCCAGGTAGATGGATGAGATGCCTTGAACTTTCATTTGCTCGACCGACTTGAGGAGTTCGGAGTGATAAAAGAGAATGCGTTTTCGTCGGTTCTCTTCACTTTCCTTTGGCTTGATGGGTGCTTGAAGGATGATTTTTGAGTTGATGTGATCTAAAAAGACAGATTCATATTGGATGTCTTTCCTGAACTCAATTTCTAGCCCATCGAAAAGATAGGATTGCTTGCTATTTTGAGACTTTCTCTTTCCCCTCGCTAGAGCCTTAGTGATTCCAGAAACCACTTTTCGATAGTGTTCGATGTCCTTAAACACTCCGGTGGGGACATCGAGGTAGCTTGGGATTTTATTGACCTCATTGATGAGGGAGGACTTTGTTTTTGGCATTTTCAACTCCTTACTAAAAGTGAGGAATTTAAAATTAAATTACTTTAAGTAAGGAGTCAATAGAGTCCATACTTAAAGTGTGGTCTAGGGTGACACTGTCCACGGTCGGTGCTAAATTTTTTAGATCTCATACAAATCTTGGGGGGTTATGGCCAAAGCACTGACAGAGAAGGAATGGGATCAATTGATTCGGGAGATGTTTAAAAATCTCGCTCGAAATGTCCTGCCAGAGAGAGGAGACAACCCAAAGGCCGCTAAAGCTCTTGGGCTATCCATTTCAGCTATTGAGCAGATGAAGTCCTCCGGTAAAGGAAGCCCCAAGTCCTGGGTCCGCCTGATGGCTCATGGGGCAAATCTCGGCCCGGAAGAGATTCATAGTTTTTTTACCAATTTCCCAGGCCTTCTTAAGGACATAAAGCCACTTTCCGAAGTGGACCAGCTTTTTGAAAAACTAAAAGCTTCTTACGACTCTCAAGAGATTGCAGCCCTCCTTCAGCTCCTCCTTGCTAAAAAGGAAGTGGAGGACTTTTTAGGCCTTAAAATCAAAGTCTCAAGAACTGGCCGCAAGCCTAAAGGTCCAAAGAAGAAGGCTTAAAACTATTTTTCTTGGAATAAGGCCCTATTCATTTCCGTCATTGATGGCAACCCTTGGGCGGCCTTTTTTAGTGCAGCTTCTTGAACGATGTCGTGTGTTTTTTTTAGTGCGGCGGTGCCAATTCCAAATAGAATGATTGCGGCAATGAGTGATTCGAGAAGTTCTTTCATTTTTGACTCCGTTTAAGTTTTAAAGTGATTGAGTGCATAGGAAAAAATATTTTCGATCTGGTCTTCGGGAAGTTGTTTGAGAAGCAGGTTGAGTTTGAGTCTGGTTGGAACATTTTTCCCTCGCTTGTCTTCGGTGGCAAAATTCTTAAAACTTGAGGGACTATAGCCATAGATTCTTGTGAGCTTGTCTCGAAGTTCCTTTGAGAGAGCTTTCTGTCCATTTTCTAGGTAGGAGAGATAACTTTTTGAAAGCTCGGATCTCTTTGCTGCCTCTGCCAGAGTGAGATTGGCTTTTATTCTGAGATATTTCAAAATAGGTCCGTTGAAGCTGACCTCTTTTGTTTGGGTTTTCTTTTCCTGAGACACCCAAAGTCCAAAGTGACGTTTAAATTTTTCTCCATCGTAGGCTTTCACGATTCTCTCGAACTCATCGGGCGTGATTTTGGCACGGCCCTTGTCGTTTTCGATCTCGCTGAGCCAGCCAGAACTTTTATTTAAGTGTTTTGCGGCTTGCTTGAGGGTGAGTTGATTGAGGGATCTTAAATTTTTGAGAATGACTCCATAGGTGTTCATAGAATCCTCCATGGGTAAGGGTTTTCGGGCGTTGATTTGAATTTTGGTGAAAGTTGACCGGAAATCTCGGATTGTCGAAGATTGGTGAAAGTTGACTCGAAAGAGGAAGCGGTGGCAGGGAAATGGCAGGGAACTCAAAGGACGTCAAAGGGCGAAAAAGGACATCGCTTAAATTTTAGATCTGGACTCGGGTTTGATCTAACTATATGAAATTATTTGAATTTTTTAGGGTTTTTTGCTTTTTTCAAATTCCCTTGTGGAAATTGGTCGGGGAGACAGGATTCGAACCTGCGACCCTCTGGTCCCAAACCAGATGCGCTACCAGACTGCGCCACTCCCCGACGGGTATTGATTTTCAATCAAACAACATCTCTGTCGGCAGAATTTAAGAAGGCCAAGGGCGAGACTGCGGACAGAAACGAAATCTCTGGATATAACAGAATTCTTTCCTAGGCTAGAAGTTTATTGTCGAGCCAGCCGAGATGGGTAAATTCTCATCAAATATTGCACAAAGTCTCGGAAATTAGCCCTATTTTTAATCACTTACTGAGCCTGACGGAGAGGGTGAGTGTGCCAGGAGCTGGCTCATTTGTTCTCTCGGAGAGAGCCCCTATGGGGCCATGCTCTCGCACTCATTTAGCGAAGCCATCGGGAAACCCTATCCGCGGACGAGGGAAGGGCTTAAGTGCCGACGGATGAGCGTTTCTTTGCCCACCTATCCAAGGAAGCTCTAATAGACAAGAAGCCGCGGTTCGGTCATCTCCTCCATGGCGTATCTAACACCCTCCCGTCCGAGCCCAGACATCTTAATTCCGCCGTAAGGCATATTGTCGATTCGAAATCCAGGGACACTGTTGATCATCACTCCACCCACTTCGAGCTTTTCGAAGGCCATCTGGACATTTTGTAAGCTGTCCGTGAAGACACCCACTTGAAGTCCGAACTTCGAATCGTTGACCTTGTCGATGGCCTCTTCAAAACTTGCCGCAATTTCTAAAGTGGCGATTGGTCCAAAGGCTTCTTCGTCCACCACCTTCATTGGGGATTTTGTGTTGGTTAAAAGAGTGGGGAGGTAGGTGTGGTGCTGTGTTTTGTGAACTTCTCCTCCAATAAGCACTTCGGCTCCAGCGTCTTGAGCCTCTTTGACCCATTCTTGAATTCGCTCAAAGTGGGTTTGATCGATTAAAGGACCAACAATGGTGTCCTTCTCTTTTGGGTCACCCACGAGGAGTTTTTTAATCTCTTCGGTCAGGAACTTTTTGAAATCTTCAAAAATAGACTTGAGAGCAAAAATCCGTTGAGTGGAGATGCAAATCTGACCCGCATATAAAAAGGCTCCATTGGCCACAGTTTTTGCAATGGCTTTCAAATCTGTGTTTTCATCGACAATCACTGCAGCGTTGCCACCGAGCTCTAGAGCCACCTTCTTCATCCCGCAAATGCTTTTCAGATGCCATCCGACCTTTTCGCTGCCAGTAAAAGAAATCATTGAGAGCCGATCATCACGAACCATCTTTTCGGCCATAGAGTTGCTGCAAACTAAAAAGTTTGCAACGCCAGCAGGGTATCCCGCCTCCTCAAGCAAATTGGCTAGAAAGAGCGCGCTCAGTGGAGATTGAGGCGCGGGCTTTACGATCACAGAGCATCCAACAGCCAGCGCCGGTGCCACTTTGTGAAGAACCAAATTCAATGGAAAGTTAAATGGAGTGATGCAAAGAATGGGTCCAATAGGAAATCTCTTTGTGAAGGCCGTTTTCCCCTCTCCCGCATCGAAGTCGATGGGGACCATTTCGCCAGTCATCCGTTTCGCTTCAACTATGGCATGTTCAATAGTGGAAAGGCAGCGGCTCGCTTCGGATTCGGCATAGGACTTTGGCTTTCCAGCCTCCTTAACAATAAGGTCAACGATTTCGGTCCGTCGCTCTTTCACAGCCGTCCACAGCCTTTGGAGGTGAGCGGAGCGTTTTCCTGCGGACCAAGTTCTTATTTCATCGAATCCTTTTTGAGCGGACGTGATGGCCTTTTCAACATCTGACTCTGTGGCCATCGGCAGCTGAGTGATGGGCTCTTGGGAGTATTTATCGACAACTTTTAAAAACTCACCATTTCCCTTCTCTAACCACTTTCCATCGATGTAGTTTCCAAATTGAATTTGAGACTTGCTCATGTGGGAACCTCCTTGAGAGAGAATGAATCGAAGTTTAAATAAAAATGCCAAAAAATTTCTCAACCGAAATCATCTTTGATGATTGCTGTTTCAACGAATTTTCAGATCTACCGGCCTCGGGTCTTCCAAAAGCGATATCTATAACTTGGTGAAGTCTTTTTCTGAAATCGAAGCCCTAAGTCCTCCGGAAAAACATTAACTCGAAAAATCTCATAAGGATCGTCGACAAGATGGAGCCCTCCTGTGTCTGTTGAGATCCCAAAAAGGTATCCAGACTTTTTAGTCAACTCCTTCACCGTTTCGTTCGACCTACCAAACGGATAGGCAAACGAAATAACCTCTTGGCCGAGAGCTTTTTCAAAATAATCTTTCGAAGACTGTAACTCTTTTTCTACTTCCGATTGTGAAATTTCTGTGAAATTTGAATGACTGAATCCATGAGATCCAATTTCACACCCAATGTTCACGAAGTCTTTCAGTTCTTCTAAATTCATCAGCTCGTGTTTTGGCTCGTTGGGATCTTTCGAAGTGTCCCAAGAGTTGTCTTTTAAGAGATCGCCGGATAAACAAAACAAAGTGATCTTGAAGCCAAACTCTTTGAGCAAAGGAAGCAAACGAGTGTGGTTGTTTTTATAGCCATCGTCAAAGCTTAAAAAAATGGGCTTTTTCGGAAATTCAGAAAGAGGTCTCTTTCCAGATTCGAAATCATAAAAGTCTTTGAAAGTGAGTGTCGTAAATCCCTTTTTCTTCAGCCACTGAAGCTGATTTCGGAGCTCCTTTTCAAACACGTAAGTTTTATGATCACTTTTAAAACCCGCTTCCACCACTCGGTGGTACATCAATGACGGAATGGGATTCGGAAACCTTTTTTTAATAATGGCTCTCTGATAGAGCCGCTCAATCTCTTTGGCCACCTTCCCCGAAGAGAATCTCTCGATGACTTTTTCAATCAAGGCTGGAGAAGATTGTTTAAGACTCCATTGATGGAGAACATCCTTTGCAACCTGTTCGGGACTCCATTCAAACTCCATTGCTTGGCTGCCAATGTCTCCGAAGTTGCTTTTTATCACTTTATTGTAGCTCTCCAACGAGACTGGGCCCTCATAAGAGGACTCTCCAAGGGCGATGCAAGGAAGTCCTGTCATTAAACCCTCGACCAGGGTTCTCCCGGCAGCGACCAACACATGAATTTGCGACCAAAGCGGATCAAGGTCTTTTAAAAATCCGAGCACTTCCACTCGAACTTGGGAGCTGCTCTTCCATGCTTGAATCGAACGTCTGAGTTCATCTCCGGCCCGCTCCATTTCAAATCCCGCCAAATAGATCTCGATGGGTCGTTCGGTGAGTTGAATCAATTGAGGTAAAACTTCATTGAGAAATTGAGTGCAACGTTCGCCCTTTGGGCCAGAAGCTCTTCCGATCACTCCAATCTTGAGACTTTCAAATTTTTTATCTTCTAATTTGGAAGGGATTGAAGAGGGAATTTGAAAAGGGTTAGGAATAACCTCAATAGAGCCTGGATAAAGAAGAAGCTCATTAGACAAATGAGTTTTCAAGTTTTCACAAATCACGGCGGTGAGACTGCCGTATATGGCCTTTCCTCGACTGCTGTTGTGAATGTGTTGGCGTCCGTGAACGGTTGAGACAAAAGCTGCGGAGGTCCTACTGACCGCATGATGGCTGGCCCAACTGGAGGCCCGAGAGTGGGCGTGAACCACATCAATCTTATTTTCTTTTATGATCGTCCTTAATCCCGACACATTTCGAATTCGAGAGAGCGGATCTCTGTTGTGAAGACGGAGGGAAAAAACAGTTCCTGGAATTTCGGTATGGAGTTTATCACTCACAATGAACACCTCGTGACCCGCAGCCCTCTGCTCTTTCACAAGAGTGGATAGGTAAAATTCGGTGCCAGTGGGTTCAATTTGGGAGAGGGCATGGAGGATGCGCATGAGAAGAGTTTATCCGGGTCTGCTGGAGAGGTATAGCTTCCGGTCCAAGAACGCGCAGCGTCCCGGAGCCCACAGGGATGGGATCTTATTCAACAGTGAAGATCTGTAAAAACTCTCGCCATTTTTTCAATTCCAGATCCGCGTTGAGGCTTTGAATCTCTCGGTTCTTGTTGAGATTTTTTAGGACGATCGAATGATAGATAGAAAGTGGAATCTCAATATCATTTGGTCCGGGCTCTTCAAATTCGAGAAAGTTCACACAACCCCTAGAAATGAGGTGATGAAAGAGGAATGGGTCAGAGACGATCTCTTTAGAATTAAAAATATGAAAGTAAGACCCATCAACTTTTGGACCATAAAAGATATCATTGGCTTCTGCGAGCTCAATGGGGCAGGAAATCTGTTCTCGGATTTGATCCATCACTTCAATAACAAAGGAAAGCGGATTGACCTCATCCACCATGCGGGAATTGAAGAAAAGAACCCGCACTTTATTCAAAGACTGGATCTCACCAGATCTCGTTTCTAAGAGCTGGCTCATTTCCCTAGAAAAAGAAGTCTTATTGCAGACCAATTGGTTTGAGTGGACGACCAGGATCAGCTCTTTCGGTTTATGATTTTTGAAGAAAAAACCTCTCTGAGTGGCGTAGGTGTAAAGCAGAGTCTTATCCGCCCACGAAGAAGGAACAAGATTCTCAAAATCTTGGTGAACGGCAATTTTTTTATAGCCAGAACTCTCGAACTCCTCTGAAAAAAGGGCTTTCAGTTGTCTTTCTCCATCTCTTAAAAGCACCAGTTCGTGCTCTTTGTTCATGTTTTCATCTTGGGAAAACTGAGAGGCCAGAGGGCTGACATAATTTTTACAGTAGGTCCCCAGGGAGTCTTTCAGCAGGCCGTGTGGCGACCATCCAAATCGATCCGAATCAAAGACGTGGCTAAAACCGACGATCATCTCCGAATAATTAATCATGGAGAGCCTCGAGGTAGCTGGAATAGGTTTTATAATAGATTCCATTTTTTTGAGGCGAGTAGCCAAGCCCCCCCTGGGCCAGGGCCGAAGCGAGCTCTTGAAGTTGCGGCGAGAAGGAAATATTGGCTTTTGCCGAATTGTTTTCCTTCAGAACGGATTGTCTAACCGTCTTTGCTATGGCCTCAATAGAGAGCTTCGGCAAAGCCTTCTCCGCATGGGCTTTTCGCTCAATAGATGTGGGGATGTGTTGGCTAAATCGGGTCAACGACTCTTGAACTTTTTCCGAACTGAGATCAAACCCCTCATAATTGAGATTCACAGGAATAAG
>Ga0210043_1001874_pt1 | contig 15569 bp, 19 predicted proteins | sample CryGeymet201501t_FD_183990 | JGI IMG/M metagenome (GOLD analysis project Ga0210043, IMG submission 183990) | Groundwater microbial communities from Crystal Geyser aquifers in Utah, USA - Crystal Geyser metaG 2015-01t (SPAdes) (version 2) | ecosystem: Environmental > Aquatic > Deep subsurface >... | reverse complement strand
TGGTTTGATGTGGTCAGCATTTAATGCTACAGTTTTCCCATCCCCACTTTTTGAACCACACCAGACACAAGTAAAATTATCTCTCTTAAAAACTGATTCTCTCCATAATTTATATTGCAAAGATGATCTTATCGACTTATTTATTGAAGTAACTCCGCCTTTCCACAAATGACTTCCACTGCCTCTCAATTTAAAGTTTGGAATACCTTTTAGTTTACCTTTGTGAACATCTGACATCTTTTTTCTGTATTCTGGGTCTTTCCACATTATTTTATTTCTTTCACTCATTTTAGGATATTTTTTACCTTTTTTTGCAAGACTCATCTTACTTTTAGACTCTAGTGAATGTTTTTTGCCAATATTTAATTTATTTCCTTTTTGGAATGGCATAATTTTTATGTTGTATCTACTAATAATTGTCCATTTTCTGGATCGGCGTATAGAGCAACTGGAGTTTCGCCATCACTTTCTGAAACGGCTATTAAAGTTGTTACCATATTATTATCATGTTTTGCAGAAGAACCTCCACTATCAGTCCCTGTGGTATTATCATCTACTTGTAATAAATGAGTAGTAGGATTAGCTGATAATCTAACTACATCACTTCCATTAGCATTACTTATGGCTGTTACAGTGTTTATATTGTTATCATCTTTAACGGCATCTCTAACAAAACCAGACTCAGTATAATTTATAACTATCTTAAAGCTGTCTATTGATATAGTGTCAGTTATAATATTAGCAATTCTCCAACCCATTCCAAAACCTGAATCATTTATATCATCTATAGTATATCCTATTAAATGAAAAGCGGTTGAATCTGTTAAATTTATAAATTTTTCTGTCGTATCTAATGTATCATTGTCTCCTATGTCATTGTCGTTTTGATTAACTCCTCCTTTTATAAGTGTGTATGCCCAATCAGTTCTAGTATAAGATCCTGAATCAGATTTAATCTCTATTGAAGCCACATAATCATCAATAACAGATCCAGTTGGAATTGTAAATCCAAAATCTGTAGCGAAAATCCATTGCGAACTTTGATTAGATAAAACTACAGTCGCATATGAATCATTACTTGTTTTTGCATTAGCTACATCACTCCAAGCAACTGTACCATTAGCTGAATTATTTGATACTGTACCTGCAACTGTTTTTGTTTGAGAACTCATTTTATGTTTAAGTGTTTTTTTGCTTGTTCTAAAGCTATATAAGAATCGTGGATAGATCTACGTTCTTGAGTTAATCTATCCGATTCAGCTTTGTTTGATAGTCGGATTGATTCGTTTATTTCTTTATCGTATTTAATTTGTTTTTCTCTGTCTAATAATTCTTTTTCGGTAGAGTTTAGCTGTTCTAATTTATTAGAAACTTCTAAATGAAACTCTACCCATTTTTTACCCAATTCTTCTGTAGACCTTTTAATTTCTTTTTCAGCGGCTGATATTGAACTTGAACGATGATTTAGGGTTATCTCTAATGATTTCAAAAGGTCTTTTTTATCATCCAAACTTTCTATCTTTTCAATTAAAGATTCTCTAGTTTTTTTAGTATCATTCTTAAGTTGAATTAATAATTTACTTTGTTCTTCGAGTTCTTTCTTTTCTTTGTCTAATTTATCCTGTTGAATCTTAATTGGTGTTAAGGCAATAGATTTTCTTGATTCTAGAATATCTACTTCATTTTGAAGGACGCTTTTTTTAACTTTCAGAGTAGCTTCATTATCTAATATAAGACTTTTATTGTGTTCTTTTACTTTCTTTTCTTCTAATCTAAGACTGTTTATTGATTTTGTAAGACGTAACTCCTCGAGCGATAATTTTTTAACTTTATCTAACCTACTTTCGATGGCTTTGGTTTTTTCTTCTTTTATTTCTTGAGCGTCAAGAAGCTTCATATTAAGCGGCTACTACATTTCCGTTATCTGATATAGGTCGCCAAATACAATAAAAATCCACTTGACCAGCCGTTATATCAGCTAAACCAACTGTCGCAAATATATCAGTCGTTATGATATTTTCTGGCGGTACTGAATCTGTTACTGCTTTAAATTTTGCCGTTGTCGCATCAACATAGAGTTCATCTTCATCAAGAGTAGTCGCATTAGCAATTTGCGCTAAACATAAATCAGTATCATTTGTAACACCTACCTCTAAAGTAGCCGCCCCAACTAAGTCAGTATTACAAAAACCAATTACTTTAGCGTAGACAATTCCAGTAACTGTAAATAAAGCAACAGTTCCCACTGCACCCGATCCAGCAGCATCGCTGAATGTATGTTCTTTTTTAGTTATTATTCCGTCAGTCCATATAGGGACTCCATTTGCATCTCTTGAGAATGCCGATGTGATTTGTGCCATATTATTTATCTTTTAATGTTTTATCGACTGGTTTTCCTTTAAATGATTCTTCAGATTCATCATCTTCGTCAAAATCTGGCGGAATAATTACTTGGGGTTTAGTTGGGTCTTGATTTTTAGAAGATTTAAGTCTATCAACCTCTTTATTCTTATTAACTGAATCAATTAATGATTCTATATCATTGTTATTATCCCCAATTTCTTCTTCTTCAGATTCTTCTGGTTTATAGGCTTGGTTGAATAACTTCATAAATAATGGGACTTGTTCAGGAAATTTAGGTGAGGTAAATTTTTCACCATCTTTATATATAGGATTACCTCTTTTATCTACTCTTATTAATTCTTGATTTGTAAGACCTAGAGCAAAATGTTGAGCTAAATAATCTGGCATCCATTCAGATTTACCTGGAGGATACTTTCTAGATTTACCATCCCACCAACCTATAAACTCTTGATTTGTAAAATTCGTAAATAACGCTGATTTTTTCATAATTTTATTATACGGAGGGGCAGTCATCCGTTTTATGCCCACTGGCGCCTACGTATCCAGATTAATTTATTTCGTAGGTCTTTTGTTTCCCCGCCTCATCACTTCCCCCATAAAGGGGGAGAGTGAGGCGAGGACGAGAACTAATCTATGCGAAGATAAATCATCGAGTATTCACCCGATATACCTGTCGCCATGTGTTCACCACCGATATTCGTAGCTGCAATAGCTGGAGCCATTGAGCCAGAAGTACCACCAGTAAGAGAACCTACGACTTTACCTGCTGCTCCAGTTCCTGTAAAAAGAACCGAGCAAGCACCTTTCGTCTGCAACCAGCCATAGTAAGCGGCAGTAATGATTGTAGGAGCCACTCCAGCTATTCTAGCTGTTGGAGTACCTGGTTCAATTATTACTCCGTCATATGGGTGAGCTGTAACAATAATTCTTGAAGAAGTTGTTAAAGCTACCTGAATAGGGTCTTCAAGGGTAAAAGTACAGACAGCTGCCGAAGCGGCAGTGTTTCCTTTAATCCTGTAAGTGTATCCCTCTCCTGGAGTAACAACGACTGCTAGATATCCGCCAGCAAATTCATTTACTGTAGCAGTAAGGGTTGCTGTGGTTACCACCTCTGTTGCGCCAATAGCGGCAGCGGCCACTGCGTGACCACCTGATGGCTGGTCATTAGTAGCATCAAGAGCTTTCCCTTGATAGACTTTTCCAGCGACTGTGGCTACTGCACCAACTTTACAATAACGAAATCCTCTTCCGTCATTGGTTTCCATGTAAGTACCCAAGACATGAACCTGGGACGAAGACTCGTCAAGAATATCTTGACCAGCAATCGTTGCGAAACCTGATAATGATGATGTCATATTTTTTATTTAATTGATTAATAATATTCGACTTTATGTAACTGTCGCACTAAATGGAGTGGCTTCTGTGCCACCAGCATCGCTTACTAGAGTTACTGCCCATAAGTCTGCGGCAATGTCGATAAGTTCGATTTTCTCACCTGCAATACCTCCTGTGGAGTTTGATGTGCCAAGCATATCAATTGTATCGTCAGTGCCACCAGCCGCAAACCCAACTACTGTATCCCCAACATCTTGGAAGAGAGTAGCAGTTCCTATCATAGTGTCATCACCGACCACTTTGATTGTGGATGCACCAGTAAATGTAGTACCGACTATGAATCGATACCAACCACCGCTACCAGAAGCCGCAGGAAGCGTTACCTCTATTCCAGCCGCTCTATTAAGAATGATGATTTTTCCACTGTGAGTCGCTTGCGTGACTGTTAAAGTCGCCGCTGTAACATTTACAATTCTTGCGGATTCATCCGCGATACTGTTGATTTCAGCGAATGTTGCCGCCAATGCGACACTATCATTTCCTGTAATCTCACCAGTTGGAAACTTGAACGTTCCAGTTGAATTTGAAAAATCTACCTTGGCTGAACCGCCAACTTGAACATTCTTGTTGGTATTCAGCCCATGATATTTGACGACAGGAAGTGCCTCTTCGATTAAACCTTCTGTTAAATATGCCATTTTGTTTTTATCATTTAACCCTCTCCCGTTACTCGGGGTCAAGGGGTGAACTTGGCTATCGACTAGATGCCAGAATTCCTACTAATTTGGTTTTATTTCCGTAAGTATCCGTCTTACGATGGCATTTAGAACACAATGTTCGTCCGTTATCTAAAGAAGTTCGCAATTTTGGGTAATCAATAAATCTTTTAATGTGATCTGCATGATTACCTTTACTATAAAACCCACAAATGGTGCAGGTATAATTATCTCTTTCCTTTACTTTCTTTTTCCATTATCGCATTGGTTTTTGACTTCTTATTCGAGCGTTGATAGGAGATACTCCACCTTTCCATCCATGACTTTTTTCTCCTTTTACATCTCCCAGTATCAATGTCTTGATAACTTTTGCTCGATGTTCGGGGGTTAGTTTTCGTCCAGTCATTTTTATTCTCAATTTTTCTTTAGACTTTTCCGAGTGATGTCTTCCTGCGAAAGGTTTATTTTCTAACATCCATATTTTGATTTTTTCTTTATGTTTTTGAGAAAGTCTTTTGCCAAGATGTTTTTTTCTGATTTTGTCCTTTGTTTTTTTAGAGAGAACTGCACCTAGTCTGACTTGTAGTCCTTTTGTAGAGAAAGGTCTAGCTTTAATTCCGAATTTCTTTAGATAACGGCTTACTTGTTTTGTGGATTTATTAAACAACTTTCCGATGCGAAGGCACGACTTACCTTCGGCAACATACAGCTGATGTAATAAATCTTTCGTTATGTTTTCAGGGATGGTTCTCATCCCATCATTTTATCATAACTGGTTTCTAAATGTCAAGGTGCTATCACTAGACTATATACTGTTGATACCCGTAAGTTTTCCGTGTCGCTTTGGATTGGTTGTAATAAACTGACCTCCAAAATAAATGTGACCAACTACTGCGCCAGCATTATCAGGAACAATCCAATCACTCCATGAAAATCCTAATCCAATCGGAGCATCGTAATCATTACCTTTAATCTGGCTCTTGTAAGAAATTGCTTTTGAGTTAAAGAACTTTAATCCGTACCAATCAACGAAGTCCTCATTTAAAGCAATAAGAGCGCCTGATGTACACTTCTCATCTGCCATAATTGGTTTAGCATTGTACTCTAATGATGTAAAACCCGTACCACCTACCATGCCTTTCATTCTGCCTGCTTCTTTATTTATTCTCTCCTGTGGACGAAGTAATTGTCCGTAAAGATTGAATACTGTTTCAGTTGTGTAGAAAGCTGTTGGCTTTTGAGTACCAGAGCTGACTGCTGACCAAAGTGTATCTAATTTTGCGAGTGTCATAGTACCACCAGAAGCAGTGACTGTCGACTTCAGTGTTGTGTAAGTAGACCTAGAAAGGCCACCTAATGTAGCAACGGAGTCTCCATTATCTACTAACGCACCTAGACCTAATGGGTCTTTACTTGAATTTCCTGTTCCATCTGAATAAAAAATCGTGCCTAAATCATCGGCCATATCTTCGGTGTCAGATTGTATTGTGAGTTTCATTAAATCAAGTACTTTATCCTCGGTGTCAGCTACTGCAAGCTCATCACCTGGCAAAGCACAAGTAATTTGATAGAAACTTGGGGTAAATTCTAAAAACTGTCTATTGTCAGTCGCAGAAGTTGAAAATGTATCAAAACCTCGGAATGACTGACCAGTAGAGTTCTTAGAAACTTTGATTGGCACTCTTAGAGTGCGACCACTCCATGCTTTAGCTCCACGCACTACACGTTGAAATAAAACATTAGAATTTAAGATTGTGTCAACTAAAAAAGGCAAGTATTTTTGCTGTACTGTAGTTTGAATCCTCTGTCCATATAATTCTGCCATCTTAATTTATAAGTTAATAATAAGGGTGACTACCATGGCCTACTACCGGGCTTTGAAAAGTCCTCGGAGGTCATGACAGTTGATGGTTTAGTTTCGGCACCCTTATCTGATATGGTCGCACCAGCTAGATTCTTTTTATCTTTATTAGTATTAGTATTTAATGTAGGTTGACCATTCATCATGATCCAACCAGCTCTATAATTCCATCTGCCTTTAGTATCTACAAGTTCGTTATCTAAAACGAATTTGAGAAGTTTATTACGATCAACTTTAACGCCTTCTGGATTGATATTTTTATCAGTTTCAATTTCAGAAACCTTTTCATTTAAGAATTCAGTGGCATCATTAATCGCTTTTTGTTCAGCAGTGGTTTTACTGGTAATTTCACCTAATGCTTCCTCTTTAGCCGCCTTTTTAGCAGCTGAGATTCTTTGGTCTAAATCTGCTTGATATGCTTTCCATACCTCAGGGTCATCGCTACCAAACCATGAGGGAATTTCGATATTTTCATTACCTCGACTGGCTTTGAATTTATTATCGATTTCCTCTCTAATCTTCGTTAGTTCTGTCGTATGACGCTCTTCTTGTTGGTTAAAGCGTTCTTTCCAATCTTCCTCACGCTCTTTCCAGCGTGGATGATCAGCGAAGTTCTGTTCATCTTTTTTTTCAGTGCCACCTTTGTTTACGTCTGTATTATCCTCCTCAGACGATGGAGTCGTGTCACTGGGCGTTTCTTCAACTGCTGATGAGGCAGAGGAGTTATCGTTCTCCTCGTTCACTGATGGTTGGACTGGAAATCCATCCTCATTGAACTGCATCTTTGTTTCTTCAGTCATTGTATTTTTGTGAGGCTGGGCGATGACCTCTTATTAATTGCGCCCATAGCGTTTATTTTTTAGATTTGATATCTACGCCAATAATATCAAATTCTGAATCGTTTTGAAATTTACTTATTGAAAGTCCTGTCATTTTTAATTTTAAAGTAACTGTATATTCTTCACTAACCTCCCATTTCTTGGCTTCAGGAAAGAACTGATGTTCCATTCTTAGTCTAGGATATATTTTTATTGACTCTTTCTTTTTTGACGGACCCTCTCCTACTATCGCATTCATATGTTCTTCTACTTTTGGTTCTATATCTCTCATTATTTTTGTTTAACTTCTGATAATAACGACCTTTCTTTATTTTTTAATTCTCCTTTTAATATTTCTTTTTGGATATCACGGCCATGAGCTTGAGTATCTTTTTGAGCTTCTATTTGCGATTGCTGTTCGGCGGCTTGTTGTTGCATCTGAATTACTTGTTGGACTAACGGATTATCTCGATAGAGTATCTGTGGGGCATTCACCTCAAGCCACACATTAGCGGCCATCTCCTCTGGGTTCGGGTAGTCAAGACGTTTATATAAATCAATGTTAGACATCCTATTCATTCCTGCTAATTCCATTGCTTGGTTAGCGATGGCAATACTATCTTTTGGTAGAAGCGAACCCTCTTTTACCGATACTACTATTCGGGGCGGTTTTGCTCCTTGTATAAATTGAAATCCAGTATCGTAGACATAAAGAAGTTGTACAGTCCAGTTATAAATATCATCAGCTAGTTGTTCTAAATATTCAGTTATACCACCGCCTATTCTGTCGGTATCAAGTCCGTGAGTAATTATTTTACCTCGTACAGTATCCTCATTTTGAATTCCTGCTGGAGTTGAGCCTGTCGTGCCAAATATATCTCTAAGGCGATTTCTAGTGTCATTAAGTTGAACAAACACATCTGCTGGTAGACTAGCGGGTTGATAATCATCAATTGCTTCACGAGGTGAGCCGTCAGGTATACAAACTGTTCCACCTCTTCTTAGTGCTTCTGATACATTTTGTGCTTGTGATTTAGTTAAACCTGAACGAGCAAGAGATACTACCATTCCACCAATCATTCTATCAGTACTTTTGTCAATTTGACGATTTCGTTTATTTATTCTGTCTTGATTAGCAAGGTTCTGCCCAATAAGAGATGTTTTATCCATTGGCTGGTCACCTAAGTTATAAACCACAAGGAATGAATAAGGCATTGACGGAACAGGTAAATGATTATGACCGATATTTGTTTTTATTTCCTGAACTGCGTTTCCATAATCATCAACGCTTTCAGCTGGTTGTTCATTATCATAATTCCAGTGAGGGTTTTTCTTTTTAAGAAGAATTATATTTCCTAACTTCCAACAGAAATATTGTGGAGTCCACCATTCTATAAATTGGATTTCAGTTGCAAGATCATCTTTAGCAATTTCATTTATTTTTTCTTTGGCTTTTTCCGTTTTTTCATTATCACCTATAATGGCCAATATTTTAGAGGCTTCCATTTTACGATATTCACCTATGCGGTTACCAGTGTACCCGTCTTCGTCAATGGTCGCATCAGGGTCTAGTATGAGTTTCTTCGGTCTGGTCACACGAATAGCAGGCATATCTTTATCTAAGTCCCAACCATACTTTACTACTCCAATAAGGAATATCGCCCAGTGTCTAGCGGCTTTTTTAAGTTTAAGGCGGAGTTTGGTCTCATCAGCAATATCGGTTAATCGGCGCTTCACTTTAGTTACATAAGCTGTTTGTTGAGGTGTAGGGTCGCCTCCGTCAGGTAAGTCTGTAGATTTAATAGTTACTAATGGTTCAGGATTTCGTCTAGTAGCTTGAGGTAAGAACGTTTCCAATGATTCAAATATAGCGTTATCTACGTTAGCACGGTTCTTATCCGCTTTTGGAGTATCAAATTGTTTACCAAGCCAATAATTCTCGTTTTCTTCACACATCTTGTCCCACTCCTGTTTTTTAGCAGAGTCACGCCAAGCCCGCTCCCATTTATCAGCTAGTTTAACGATATCTTCGTCAGACATTGTTAATTCTAACTCTGGTAGTTTTTCTGATACTACACCAAGTTTAAACTCATCAGAGCCGTCTGTTGGTCTCTTATTTAAATCATCTCCTAAGGAGATAAAACTGGCTATATCTATATTTGATGTCATTTATTTTTTAAAAAATAGACTACTAACTATATAAGTCAGCAGTCTATTAGTGGACAGATTTCGTTGTTACGGTAATTGTTATTTTTTACTCACTCTCTGGTTTAGCTTCGTCAGGAGCAGTTTCGTTATTTTCTACTTCTGATTCAGATAATTTACCTTCTCCATCGCTTTCATCTACTTTCTCTGGAGTAGATTCTACTTCTGATTCAGTTGATTCAGTATTAGGAGTTTCATCAGCTTGAGTATATTTCTCGTTTTGATTATTTTCTTCCATGTTAGTTTCTTCATTTAATTCTTTCTCGACTTTTTCAGGTTCGGGAGTAACGTAACCACATCGTTCACACGACTTCCCAATATAAACATGACCTTGTATACAAATTTGTTCACTCATATTTTTATTTATAAATTATAATTAATTATATTATATCACACTTATTTTAATTTGAATAGCAACCTTACTTATCCCCAAGCTAATCAACCCTCCAATCATGTTCTTCTGACTGTTCTATATTATCAAACATCTCATGCGGATTAAAACTTACAGAACCATCAGGATTAAGCGAATAACTGTTTTGCTTTGGGATATCTTGAGGTGTAACAATTTCACCCATACTTGCAAACCTACTCATACCAGCTCGCCAACAGATTGTCGCTAACGCCCTATGGTCACGACCAGCTCGCATCCACTTATAACCTTTCGTCACGCCCGTATCTGGGTCTAATACTTTTAATTTAGATAAATTATTCCAATCTGTCCAATATTCAAACCAATCTTGCTCAGTGCCATGAACTGGTATTCTCTTGGTTCTAAATTCATCTATTACTAATTGGATGCCACGATTTCTTTCTATGGACACTGTTACTCTTTCATCTTTTGAGCCAAACTTAAATAGCTCGTTTGTCTTTTTATCACCTACAAAATAACAAAGATACACTCTTCCTATCCAGCGTTCAGCAAATGCCCTTGAACCTATTAAATCACCTCCAGCGTCTATAAAAGCAATCGCCTTTGGCCACCTTTTCATTATACCATCAAGTGTACCGTAATCATCACAATCACCATGAAAGAATAAACCATATTTATTACCCATTACATAATCAAGCCTAAGCCCCGTATCTATTCCAATTATTACTCTCTCAGTGGTATCTGGGGCGTATGGTTTCCCTGTTAGATTTTGGAAGAAGCTCTTACGTAAAAGTTTTGAGCTTGCATCAGCAAATGGTATACCAAGCACTTTAGTATTAAAAAACTCTGGAGTAGTGTCGGGATGTTGAAATTTATCAATCAATTCTCCAGCTGTTACCCATGGACATATAAGAAGTGGCACCCAGTAACCAGACCATTTTCGGTCAGGGTATTTCGCCACCCATTGTCCATCCCAACGAGCATACTCTGGTATTACTTTACGGCATTTTTTACAGACAAACGCCCTCTTTTCAAAATCAATAGACATCTTCTTTTCATCCTCAGTACTCCAAGAAGGGTATTGCCAATGATTGCAACTAGGGCATTTAAAGAACCAATGCTTCTGATCACTTTGAAGCCAGTCGTTATGGATTCCTGTTTCAGGTAGACTAGGGTGACTAAATGTGTGTGTTTGCTTGAATTTAGAGTGTTGAAGTCTAGCTTGATAATCAGCTATAACTTCTAATTTAGAGCTGTCTTTTTCATCATGCGTTACCCTATCAGCTGGAGTCATCATAGCTGACTTTTTAGTCCAAGTACCTCGGTAGTAAATCATTGAACCGCCAACCTGTTTAACCTCAATAGAATCCTTATCAGCTACATCATCAAGCATACATTGGTTATTGGCGATGATTCTGTTTGTTTTACCTCCTACCATCACTCTTACATCACTATCAGTCGGTAAAGTATAAATTATATCCATCTTATACTTTTTAGCATCAAAATGGTTTTTAAGCATTTCACAGGTTGTTAGTCCTACCTGCGCCGCTTTCATGATGGTTAGTCGTTGGGCTTGGTCTGCGTAGATATCATATAAAAATGGATGGTTATCAAATTCTATTAAATCGCCTTTCTCATTTTTTATCTTTTCTCTAATTATCCAGTCATGAATATTGTAATAATCAAATGTCGTCTTGTTTGACTTTGCCATATTCTTGTTTGATTTCTATTGTGCCGTCGGCATAGACATGGCGAACCTGTCCGCAGTAGACGCACACACAAACGACGTGGATTGAGTTTGGAACTTCTTTTAAATTTTTTGGAGCAGTAGACACTCCGACAGAAACACCTTTATGCACCGTATATAAAACGTCATTCTTTATATTGAAAAATTGATGATTGTAGTGGTTCATTTTGTTTTTACATAACTTTTAATCAAATTATAGGCATCCATTAAATTAAGTACGCTTCCATACATCGGAGAGGATAGTATATTTGATAAATCTAAAAGTATTAAATTCCTACGATTTCTATCTTTAACGCTTTTACATATAAAATCATACTGATTAGCGTAGGCTTCCGCTTCCTGCTCCATTCTAAAAGCGAAGTCAATTAGATATCTACCCCACCAACCATCAGGATCATCTCCCTGTTGTTTCATATGAGTTTCCTCATGAATTATTAAATGTTCTGGTAACTCTATTTCATTAGGATTATAAATTGTATCACCATAGGTGTAGATAGTTCCACTGTGAGGATGTAAGCCGTGGTCTATTATCGCTTGCAGTATTGGCGGTTGTTCGTGTACTATTTTCATTTTATTTCTCCGTCTTGTTTAGCTTTTTCCATTCGCCTTTTTCGCATATTTTCTTTAATTGTTTTATGAAATAATTCAGTCGCTTCTATATCTTCTTCGTGTGGAGTATCACCTTTAATTTCAGTGTGTTGCATCTTTAAAGTTTCACCATATAACTCTGGTTGTTGTCGCTCTACTAGCCATTGAGAGAATGATAAGTTGTTAGCATGAATCGCTTGAGCAATATTGTGTTTTGCTTTAAGAGGTAGTTTTTCTCGCATCCTTTGAAAATACTCCAAAAGTTCAGGATTTTTCTTAGTCCAATTATAATAGGTTTGTGGTGCAACATCGGCATAATCACAAGCCTCACCGACTGTCGCGCCAATCGCAAATGCCTCGCCAAACTTATTGACAGCACTTTCAGAAAATTTTGTTACTCCATAACCTATATTTCTCCTCCATTGTTCTTTTTTTGTTGGTCTTGCCATTTTATACTATCCATTGTATTACTTCTCCATTCTTTTTAATCGTATTGTCCTCTTTATATTGACAATATCTTGTTACTATTGCGTCAACGAATTTAGGGTCTAGCTCGATTAACCTTGCTCTTCTATCTAATTGATCGCAGGCAATAAGAGTTGAGCCAGAGCCACCGAAGGCATCTAGGACTATATCATCTCTGTCACTTGATCGTTTTAAGGCTCGCTCCGCCAGTCTGACTGGTTTTTGGGTAGGGTGGATGTATTCATTAGTTTTATCTCTTTTTTCTTGCCATAAATCTAACTGATCAAGTATCCTTTTATTATCTAGTGACCAGAACTCTGTTAGATTAGCGAACGTACCATTTACATAATGTTTCTGGCCTAATTTCCAACCAACCATACATGGTTCGTATATTCGGTGGTAGAGCTGTCCCCATGAGAATACCATATGTTCTTTGAGCCAGAATATCGTTTGTGAGTAATGCCAGTTTGTTTGTCTCCAAGCATTTATATTGACATCAAATAATGAATTAGAGTACCACCAGTAGATAGTCACATCATCAGTTGAGAAGTTATAGAGTTGAGTTAGAATGTCTTTATAAAAAATAATAGCCTCTTCGGGTGTTTTGTCGTCATTGAATATTCTACCTCCAGTTCCACCAAACTTATCACTCTCGTAACCATAACTTGCTTTAGTCTTACTCGTGCCTTTAGTTGAGTGATAGTCCACACTGTATGGCGGATCAGTGAATATAAGTCGTGGTCTTTCTTTACCGAGTAATTTCTCATATGTTTTTGGGTCAGTTGAATCCCCACAGATAAGTTTATGTGGACCCAATTCATAGAGGTCGCCTAATTCACTTCTAGGTTTTCCCACCATACTTAAATCAGGATTATCTTCTTTAGATTCAAGAATGAGATTTGAATTAAAGCCAGTCAAATCAATCATATCAAGCGATAAACCTTTTAACTCCTCAATCACAATGTCCATATCCCAGTTACTCTCATTTAGTTTGTTATCAGCCAAGCGATAGGCTTTGGCGTGTTCTTCGTCAAGGTCAATTGTAATAGTTGGCACTGTTTGCATTTCAAGAGATTGAGCGGCCATGTAACGACCATGACCTACAATAATGACATTGTCTTTGTCCAGCACTATGGGTTGGTTAAAGCCAAACTCACTAATTGAGTCCGCTATCTTTTTTATCTGTTTATCAGAATGCTCTTTTGCATTTTTAAAGTACGGCTTTATCTCGCTAATTTTTTTTTCAATTATGTTCATCGGGTTCTTCTATTTTAAGATTTACTCTTGATTTTTCAGACATCCCGACAATACGAAGTAAGGTTCGTAAAGCTTGGGCAGTGGCGCCTTGTTTACCAATGATGTTACCCATATCTTCTTTAGATACTTTTAGAGTTATTAAAACTCCTAACTCATCGGTACGAGACTCTATTTTAATTTCATCTTCATTTTTAACAAGAAAAGGAATTAGTAATTCCAAGAATTTTTTTGATTTTTCCATATTTTTTATTCTACTATTGGTTCAGATACTTCTAATTCAACTGTTTTAGTAGTTCCAGTTGCGGTTGTAATTGTGATTACATGTTTACCTGCAGTTCTTAGATAATAAGAGAATTGGTAGACGGATACTTGAGTTTTTACGCCATCTATATAAATTGGTTTTACACCGCCAGTTCCGTTTATTGTTTCATTTTGCGATTCATCGGTGGCAGTCACTTTTACCTGAATATCCCTTCTGATTTTACCTTCGTCATCTCTGACTATGAAGTCTATAGCTATACTATTTGAATCATCGTAATTTACACCTTTCTCTCCCGCACCTGGTTTAGCAATCATCTCATATTTCTGACTAAATTCACTATATTGACCAAAATTCTTATTAAGAACCTCTATTGAGGCGAGAGATTTTGGTATTTCTTTTTTTACTTCTTCCACTATTTGTGGTTGTGGCATAATTGTTGTTTGATTTTGTGTTTGTAATGGTTCTGTTATTGGAGTTAGACTAACCGCCGATACCGAAGCTGGTTCTGATTTAACTGATTCTATTACAGATTCTTTTTTTACCTGTTTTTCCATTTGTCTAATTTGCTCCTGAATCGCCCCAATTTGCATTCCTAATTCATAGACCGACACAAGGTCGTTTTTAGGTATATCTTTCGTTACAGGGGTATTTAGGGGTATTTCTGGGTTTATTTCTTGAGATATTGAGACTTCCGCCAATGGTAAAGGTGGTATTTCTTGAATTTCGGGGGTAACCGTTCCAAATAAGGTAATGAATGTGGTTGAGATAGTCGCTATTAATACTTTGAGTGTCATTAGTATATTTTCCATATTTTCAGTATAACATATTTATTATATTATAGCAAGTTAGTCATCTGATGTCTTTTTCTGATGTTCCACTATAATTCCGCAACTCGTTAACAGAATTGAGGCTATCGACACAGCGGATTCAACGCCAGCTATCAATACTTCAGCTGAGTCTACTACGCCCACCTCCATAAATTGCCCTCTTTTTCCAGTTACCACATTTAAAGCTTGGCCATCATCTAAGTTATTATCTTCATCAATCCCCATATTTTCACGTATTTGACGAGCTGGGTATTTTAAAGCCTCATTTAGAATTGGGCTTGATGTTTTTATATTAGACAAAGACAAACCAGAACCGGCCACTACTCCATTTTTAAAAGCGGATTTTACGGAATTAACTGCGTCATCTACTTTATATCGCAATGCTTTTTGTTCATTTTCGGTTGGGGCGCCAACTTTAATTACTGCCAGAGTGTTAGTAAACATCGCTAATCTATTTTCTATCTCTTTTCTATTTTTCTCATTACTCTCATTAGTGATAGCCATTTTAAGGTTTATTACTGCATCATTCACATCTTTTTTCTTTCCTTTAGGGGAAACTATTATTGATTCTTCTCGATATGATATAAATCTCTCTGCTCGGCCAAGATCCGCTATTTCAGCTAATTCGAGTTTATCACCCTTAGAGGCAGTGAACATTTTAGCTCCAGTCATTAAAGCAATGTCTTCTAGTAAAACTTTTTGGTTTGTGCTTTTAGGGGCGCAAACAGCTACCGAATTCATTACACCTGGATTA
>Ga0210043_1001871_pt1 | contig 15583 bp, 20 predicted proteins | sample CryGeymet201501t_FD_183990 | JGI IMG/M metagenome (GOLD analysis project Ga0210043, IMG submission 183990) | Groundwater microbial communities from Crystal Geyser aquifers in Utah, USA - Crystal Geyser metaG 2015-01t (SPAdes) (version 2) | ecosystem: Environmental > Aquatic > Deep subsurface >... | reverse complement strand
CTCGCGCCCCGCTGTTCGGATCAAGCCCGCGTTCGCCGGGTTGGCGTCGATCGCCTCTTGCATCCGGGCACGGAGGACACCGATCTGTCTCGCAGCGTCGATGCGCTGGCTCTCAGCTTCGGCGCGATGCCTGTCGAGAACTTCTCGCAGCGACATGGCGCGTTCGTCGGCATCCTCGAATACCGTCTCGAGCTGTTCGACCGTTCCGGCGCCAGCAAGCGCCCGCTGCCGAGTGCGCAGTTGGGTCAGCGAGTTCGCTAGGTCGGTGACCTGGCGCTTCGTGTTGTCGGCCTCGTTGCCGGCGCGTGTCGTCGCGTCTGTCCACACGTCCCACGCTTGGGCGCCGAGATCCACCGCCACCGTCACGGCAGCGATTATCTGAGACACCGGACCGAGAGACCCGGTCAGCGCGGGGAGCTGCGACCCGATGGTCCCGATCGACGCCCCGAACCGGGCCCACGCCGGGTTGAGCCGCCCGATGACGGTCCCGACGGCGCTGGCAACGCTCCCCATGCGCTCAAGCTTGTCGCCAGCGGCGATCGACTGCGTCGAGAGGTTCGCCGCCTCCTGCCCGAGTCGTCGCGATGCCTCTTGGGAGCGGACGAGCGAGCGAGACACGTTGTCGATCTGCTCCGCGCTCGCCGTGCCGCTCTGCTGGAGCTTGCGCAGCTCTCTGGCCAGGTGCCCCGTTTCGTTCTTGGCCTCGAGCTCCTTGATCTTCAGATCCTCGAACGCCCGAACCGCGTCGCTCTGACCTTCGGTGGCAAAGACGATCTCGAATCGCTCGGACACGTCGCACCTCCAGGGTCAGCGCCGACGACGCGAGAACGAACCGGGCACCCCACGCGCGCCACGCTCGCGCTGCTCGCGCTCGAGACGCTCGCGCTCGACGCGCGCATCATGGGCCAGCGTCATCGCGAGCGCGCCGTCGTAGGTCTCGAGTCCGTCGACCAGCGCGCGTGGCATCTGCGCGCGCGCAGCGGTTGGCGCGCCCTTGGCCCACCACCGATGCTCGCGCATCACGTGCCCGACGAAGGGGTCCCGCATCGACTGCCATGGGCACGTGCTCTGCCGGACGCCCGTCACGTCGGCGAGCAGGCGGAGGACCCGCTCGCCCTTGTCGATCACCGCATCGAGCGGCACATCCGTACGAGGATCGTAGACGCGTACATCTAGCTCGAGCTCCGTTACTCGGCCGGGCTGGGCGCCGTCATCTCCGCAGGCGCAGCGCCAGGATCGGCGCAGCTCGGCTCGGGTGTCGGGATCGAGCTTGGAGGCGACGCCGCGTTGGAGTCGATCCCAGCAGCGCTCCGGCTCTGCTCCGCACGGAGGAACGCGCTCTGGGTGAGCGCGGGCTCCAAGAATGGCTGCGGCGTGTAGAGCGGCACGCCGCCTCGGGCTTTTCCCGAGAGCGAGCGCTCCAGGATCACCGTCCCGACCTCGTACATGTAATTCCGCCCCATAAGCGACTGCAGCCTGTCAAGCTCGTCATCGCTCCACACCTTGTGCATGCGCCCGTCCGCAAGGCGTACGTCTTCCGTTGGCCCCAAGCTCGCGCCGGGGATCGGGATGTTCTCGACCGCGAGGCAGGCGACGCGGAACGCCTGGAACGCGCGGCCGTTCATGCTCGCGATGTCGTCGAGCTGCACGCCGACACCCATCGTCAGCGGCGCGACCACCGCGGCGCGCAGGTGCCGCGTCGGCAGCGCGACGATCAACGCGGGGTTGCGCGTGCCTTGGCTCAGCGTCACCGGCCGCCCGCCCGCGGGCGTGACGATGTCGCCTGCGTAGCCGACCACGTCGCTGCGCAGGAGATCGATCGCGTCATCTTGCGCCACCGAGTAGACCCTCAGCGGCGACACCAGATCATCTTTCCGCTCGTCCATCTGCCCTCCCTCTACGATCGATCCTACAGGTGCCCGAGCACGATCGGCGAGCGCCGCACGGCAGTCGTTAGGTCGGTGCCCTGGCTGTTGAGCTTGCCGAGGAGCGTCAGTTTGAGCGCCTCCATGCCCTGGTAGACCACGGGCTCGGGCTCCTTCTGGATCTGGCAGGTGCGGGCACCGATCGCCCGCACCTCGCCCCCGCTGCCGCCGAGCCAGTAGAGCATGCCGTAATCCGTGCCCGCGCGGTACGCGTCGCGGTAGAGCTCGTACGCACCGCCCGCAGCGTCCCGCTCGATCGTCAGCTCGATGATCTTCTCCCCGCGGTCGCGGTGCCACTCGCCCATGCCCTCGACGCCCTGCGGGTCGGGAACCTCGATCCATTTGATCCCGAAGTCGACGCTGATCTCCCAGAGCCGGACCGGCGTCAGCGTCGAGTCCGTCGTCGGCGCCAGGTGGAATCCGCCGCTGTGACCCCACGTCGGGATCGAGTCGGTGAACGCGGCGGCGGCGAGCGCACCGCCGCCCTGCGGCGTTGCGATCTCGTCGTCGTGCTCGCGCAGCGCACCCTTGACGGTGCTGGCCCATGTCACGAGACCGCCGCGGGCAAGCGTCATCGAGAGGTCGCCGGCGCCACCGCTCAGCAGGAAGATGTTGCCGCGGTCTATGCGCGACTCGGCGAGGATCTGGAGCCACTTCTCGAGGCTCTCGTCGTAGTAGATGTTCTGCGCGTTGTGCACCACCGCACCGACGCTGACCGCCGCCGGCAGCGCTGGCCACCATACGAGCGTGTCCGTGCTCACCGTCGCGACGAGCCGCGGGTAGAACACACCCGACACGCTCAGACCGACAAAGCTGTTATCGGTGAACTGCGAGCCCTCGCTCGCGGTGACGACGCAGCCCGTCGTGGCGGCACCGCTCGCGACGAGAGAGCCCTGCCCCGGAGCGCCGTAGCCACCGAGGATCGTCTCGAGGAACTTGCTTTGCTCCATCTTCGTGGTGGTGACGCTCTCACTGATAGCCGTCTCGACGCTCGTCCAGTACGCATCGATCGCGCAGCTCCCGCGCTCGGGCCCGCGGACGTAGTCGCGCTGCTCGTGGAAATACTGGACCGCGGTCTCGTCGGCCGCGATCGCGGTCTCCGGCACGATCGCCGTGGGCTTGCACCGCAAGTCGTCGAAGTTTGCCGCGACGTCGCCCGTGGCGTCGGCACCGAAGGTGGACTCGACGGCGAAGCGGACGCGCTGCACCTGACGGAGATCGTTGGCCATGCTCTACTCCTAGGGAGTGAAATCGAAGAGCCCCGTAAACGTGTCTTGATATTGCAACAGGCGATCGTTGGCGCCGAGGTTCGCGACGCGCAGCAACCTGAAGCCTCCGGGCAGCAGTGACTCCGAGCCCAGCCCGGTCGCGTCGCCGGCCGCCGTCGCCGCCAGATTTGGTCCGAAGCACAGCGCCGCGCGGATCAGAAAGTGCGCGCGGTCCGCCTCGACTTGCTGCGCCTGCACCTGCGCCGGAACGCCCTGATACCCGAGATAGTGATCACGGAAGATCGACACGCGGATCGTGTAGAGGTGAGAGCTGCTCTGCTCTCCGCCAAGGATGGCGTCCCCCTCTTCGAGGTGGACGAAGACCGCCGGGCGCACCTTCGCTCGCGTCGAACGGAGGTCCGCGGCGTAGCCGGGGGGGAAGCCGCGAGCGAAGCGGTCCGCCGCGTCGAGCGTACGCCCCGCGCCAGCACCGTCGATCAGTACCTCGTAGATCCGGGTATAGAGGTGTGCAGTCGTCGTCGCCATCAGCGCCTCCGCAGTCCCTCACGCACACCATCGCGGAAGGCGTCCATGACCTCCTCGCGCAGTGCGTCAGGCAACGCGACGCCGGCCGCGGTGAGCGGCAGAATCGGGCGGGCGGGCATGGGCCGCCCCGGTCTCCCGAAGACCATGTGGGCACCGCCTCTGTGCAAATACTCGGGCACGTTGTTGCTGCCGAAGCCGATCGCGATGGCCTGGCCACCGTCTGCGACGCGCGCGCGAGCGCCGAAGCGAACCCTCGGCGGGCCCTGCCCACGCTGGATCCTGATCTCCAGCGTCGTGATCGTGATCGGTGCCCACTCGGCGCCCCACGGCGAGGAACGTGTCGCGAAGCGCTCCTCGATGTGGTCCATCACCACCTGCCGCACGTGCTCGAGCGGCACGCGCGGATCTTCGATCTCCTCGGTCCATGCGAGGAGCCCGGGCCCCTTGCTGATCAGCCGCGCCTCGACGCTGATCACTAGACCCCCCGCAGTCGGTCGGCGCCGGAGCTGTCGACACCAGAGACCACAGGGTCCTCGTACGTCGCCACGACGATGCGGCGCCCCTCATGCGCCGCAGCGCGCGCGACACCGAGGACGTCGAGATCGCCCTTGAGGATGCCGGTCAACATCCCGTCGGCGAGATCCCAATGCGTGACCGCGTCGCGCCCCGCAGGCTCGGTGTGCCGGTAGATCAGCCAGAGCGTCAGGTCGAGCGCGATCTCCTGGATCAGCTCGGGCGTCGCAGGCGTCGCAGTGATCTGCGCGTAGGCCGCGCTGCTCCCGTAGCGCTGCGCCGTCCGCGCGACGATGATCCGCCCGGCTCGCTCGATCAGCGTCGCGAGGAGCCCGGTGTCGGCCGCGCCGTCGCCGTCCCAGTCGAGGAGCAGGGTTTTGCGGTCGCCGAGGGCCGCGTTGACGGCCGCCTCGGTGACGAAGAGGTTGGGCATCGCCTACTCGTCGAGCGCAGCGAAGCGGGCCTCGAGTGCCGCGAGGACGGTTGCGCGCGGCGCGCTGCGCCCCTTCTCGGCCTCATGCCAGAGCATGACGACGTCGACGTCCTCGGTCTCGGTGATCAGCGCCACGGCATCGACGGCGCGCAGATCGTCGAGATCCACCCGCTCCGGCTCGAGATCGAGCGCTTCGAGCGGGGGGTCGATGGCTTCGACGACCGGCTCATCGACGTCGCCGACGTCGACGGGCTCTGGGATCAGAGCGGCGAGCCGCTTCTCGAGCGCGGCTCGCACCCGATCACGGATGGCGGTCTCCGAACCGACTGCGGAAACGCCAAGCTCGTGATCACGCGCGAACGTGAGGAGCGCGTCCCGCGAGAACTCGCCGATCTGCGACAGCTCCTCTTCGAGCGCTAGCACCTCCGAGCTCGCGAGGTAGCGAGCGCGCACCTCCGCGGCCGCTGCGTCGAGCGAGGCGAGTTGCTTCGCCGTCTCCCGCTCGAGCTCGCGCCGCATCTCGTGCTCCGCTGGCGAGCAACAGCGGCCAGCTGCCGAATGCCGGCGGAACGCCCACGGCGGGAGCGTGACCACCGTCGGCTTGTCGGGGTCGCCGGATGGGGCCACCCGACGGCGCGCAGGCTTCGAGTCGGGCGACGTCATGAACGCGCCGAGAACTACTGCTTCCATTACTTCCCTCCTAGCTCAGGATGACGTAAGGGGCCTTGTCGGCCGTGAAGGTCACCGGCTCGGTGATCGCCGCAACGGTGCCGTGAGCCTGCGAGACCGAGCCGCCCCAGAGCGATGCTCCGAGGTACGCCGGGGCGGTGCGGATCTTCGCAGTCGCGCCGTTGGCCGAGATCCCGACGTAGTACAGCGCAGGTCCCACGAGGGCCTCCGTCGCCGTCAGCGCGAGCTGTTGGATCTGCGCCGCAGTGCCCACCGTTGCGCCGCCCGCGGTGAGCGACGTGTTGGCCAGGACGGCGCCGTCGGCGTCGTAGATCACGCCGTAGACCTTGTCCGTCCCGCCGACCGAGCCCACGAGATACTCGATGTTCGTGCACACGAAGTTGACGGGCAAGAAGATGCTCGTCACGAACTGCGTGCCGTCCGCGAACGCGGTGTCGGTGCCGTTCGTTGCGCCGGTGATCTGGAGGTTGTGCGCCCCGCTGATCGCCGTCGCCTGCGCGATGCCGCCCGTGAGGGTGGCCGCGCCGGTGACGGCGAGCGTGCTCGACAGAGAGAGCGCCGAGACAACCGAGTCGAGGTGGTTCTTGACGTGCCAGAGGATCGTTTGGGAGAGGTTCACCGTCGTGCTCCCTACGCTCGGACCGACGTCAGGAGGTGGCCGGCGTCGTTGCGCACGATGACCTCGTCGTCCTCGTGCGTCACGGCGATGTGGTCGGTGCCCTCGGTGCCCTGCCCCGGCTCGTACCACTCCCGTACGAGGATCCCGTTCGAGCCACCCGAGAGGTTGCGGCGGATCGTCGCGCTGAAGCACTCCTGATCCGGTCCCGGGCTCGCCGGCACGAGCACGATCGCGAAGACCGTCGCGAGCCAGACGCGCGACATGGACACGGCCACGCCGGTGTTCGCAGTGTTCTTCTGCGCGTCGCTCACGATCAGCTGATCGAGGCCCAGGTACCCGGCGAGGACATCGTGCGTGATCTGCCCGGGAGCTGTGCCGTGGAGGTCGCGGATCTGCGGGTGGCTCACGAGATCGTGGAAGACCTCTAGCGCGCAAACCCCGATCTTGCGGCTGAGCCCGTTGCTCGCCGGCACGCTCTCGAGCGCCGTCTGGATATCGGTAAGCGGCGTGCCCGAGGTCTGGTCGCTCCACACCGCGCTCGCCGCGGTCGTGGCACCCGACGCCCAGTTGCCCGAGGTCGTGATCTGATTCGCTACGCGGATCTCGCGCGAGAGCAGGTTGCGGTGCATGATGTTCTGCGTCACGCGCCGCTTCGGGTCGACGATCTCGTCCGCGACCGCCTGGAGCTGGCGCGACACCGGGCCGCGAAGTCCATAGCCGATGCACGTGTACGAGCCGGTCGTCGACTCGATCGTGACCTCGTTGATCGCCCCGAGCTCTCCGACGATGTTGTCGAGCTCGGTCGTCGAGTCCTTCTGCGCGAACTTGTAGTAGGTCCCCGTGATGTCGTCCGTGTACCGGATCGGCGAGACGAGGTCGGCGCAGAAGACGCCGTTCGTGTAGACCGACGCGAAGTCTGCGAGCGGCACGCTCGCCTGCGCCGTCTTGGGCGAGAGAGGATCGGACGCGCGGCCGATGCGGTTGTCGTCCGTGTCGCGATGCCGGATGTCGTGTGAGTGGAGGGTCATCTGCGTTGTCACCTTTCGGAAGTCTGTCAGGCCGGTTTGCGTACTAGGAGGTCCAGCCCCATGCCGCCATGCTCACGAACACGGAGATCTCGTGACCGTCCTCGGTGCCGGCCTCGTTGGCCTTGCCGATCAGCTCGCGGTAGGTCGTGCCGTCCGTGGTGGCGCGCTTGACGCCCATGCCGTCGGTCCCCTCGATCTCGATGAGATCGCCCGCCGCGATGTCCGTCGTCCCGTTGACCGTCAGGAGGCAGTCCCCCAGCCTGCACACGTCGACGCACGCGCCGCTGTCCGCTGCGGCCATCGTGACGCCCGCGATCTGAAGGTCGGCCGCGCCCGCGGGGTACGATACGGTCTTGGCTTCCGTCGCGTGCCAGATCACCACGCGGTGCGCGGCGAGTTCCTCGCCCGCGATGAGTGTCGAGACCGCGATCGGGTTGATAAGTCGAGCTCCGCTTGCCATGTCTACTCCTGTTGCGTGAACACACCACGCCGTTGCCGCGCGTGCGCGGCGGTTTCAGTCACCAATGGGGCCCGGGATCTAGGCGCCGACGATCGAGGGATATCGTTCTCGGGCGATGTCCTGTGCCCGCGCCCGCACCATGTGCCGCGGGGGCTCCTGCGCCGAGCGCCGCTCGCTCTTCGCGCGCTTGTCCTCGGCCTCGCGCAACTCGCGCAACGCGTCGGCTTCGCAGGCGTCCCACGCCTCGGCGACGGTGCGCACGTCGGCACCGCGGACGGGCTCGAGGGCGGCGATCGGGTTGCCCGCCGGCGGCACGTTGAGATCGTCGAGGAAGACCAGGACGGTCTCGCGCCCGCTGCGCAGCGCGATCGCGACGTACTGCGCGTGCTTGTCCCGCGAGAGCGCCTTCTTGCGCTTCGCGAGCTCGCCGTCGAGCCACTCGCGGGTCTCGTACTCGTCGACCTTGGCGCGCAGCTCGGCGCCCGTGGTGCGGGCCGCGTCGCGCTGCCTGCGGAGCCGCGTCACCGAGGCGCTCTTCGCGTCCTCGCCGGGCTCCTCTTCCGCCGCGTCCTCTTCGGGCATCACGGCCTCACAGGCCGCCACGCACTCTGCGCACGCGTCGACGCACGCCTTGAGGGCCTCGGGCGACATGTCGGCCATGCACGCCTCACAGGCGGCCATGCACGCCTCCATGGAGTCGATCGCGGCCTGCTCCTCGGGGGAGGAATCTACGCGCGCGGCAGCGGGGGTGCTCGGCCGCTGCGCCTCGACGACCTTCTCGGCCGGCTCCTCGGCGGGCTTCTCGGATCCCTCGAGCACGTCCTCGATCTTCGCCTCATCGAGCAGCGCCCAGAGGAGATCGCTGAGCTTCCACTGATCCTCGGCGAGCTCCTCGGCGGACATCCCTAAGAGCGCCGCCGCCTCGCCGATGATGTCGCCAGCGGCCCCACGCATCGCGCGAGCGATGTCTCGCACAGCCACGTAGCGCTTCGAGCGCGGCGCGGTGGCATCGGTGGCCACGGCGTGGAGTTCGGTCAGTTGTTCAATCGTCAGGGTCATCTGAGTGCTCCATCGCGAGCGGCATGCCCGCTGTTGTCCGTCGGCGCGTCGGCGCTCTGAGCCCGCCGACAGGTTGGTGTTCGCGGGATCGTTGGTGAGCGCATGGCTCACGAGCGTTGCACCGACGACAGCATAGTTGTCGTCCTCGTCGACCGAGGTGTAGCCGAAGTACACTGACCCGTACGCGAGGCGCCCCCTGTCCACCTCGGCCGCGATCTCCGCGACGAGCTCGCCCCAGAGGAAGAGATGCACGCGCGCGTCGACGCCCACGACAGGCACGCCGAGATGCGCGTAGCCGTTCGCAAGGTGGTCGCCGCCGCTCTTCGCGTCGCCGTGTGGCTGCGAGGCGCCCAGCCCCTCGGGTCCGCCGCCTCCGTTGATGGGGATCGCGGAGCCACGCACGTTCAGCGACTCGGCCATCTCCCACAGTGCCTGCTCGCCGATGCGCGTCTTGCCGATCGGCTGGTCCTCGACGCTCGCCGCGTCGAGCCAGCGCCACTCGCCATCTGCCTCGCCGCCGCTCCGCAGGTTGGCCGACTTGACGAACCCGCGCACCGACTCGACGTCCAGCGCAGACGTGAGCGCGTCGCGTACCGTGGCGTGCTCGACACTCAGCGGCTCGCCGCTCGCCGTACCTACGACGCGGAACGTCCCGTCGTCGGCTGCCTCGGCGAATACAGGCACGCTCTCCGCGAATGCGGTCCGATCGAAGCTCATTCGTCCTCCCTCGTCGCGACGTTCTTACGTGTCGCTGGCCGCGCATCGGTGCGCTTCATCCGCTCGGTCACCGCCGCGACGATCTCGCGGAATGTCGCCTCGGGCAGCGGAGCGTCGAGGTCGACGTGCGCGACGAGCAACTGCCCCTGCCCGCCCAGCTTCAGCGTCAGTCTCGGCCTTGCCATGGTTCACCTCGTCAGGGGAGAGCGCCCGGGAGCGAATCGGTCGCGGGCACGAAGCCTTGTCCGACGCTGCCCAAGATCTTGAGCGCAGTCGCAGCGCTCAGAGGGAACGCCGCCTCGATCAACGCGAGCGCGCTGTCACGAGGCAGCTCACCGGCCGCCACGCTCAGCACGATCGATTTCAGCGCCTCGACCTGCGCGCCGTTCAGCGCGCTCTCCGGATCCTTGGCTTCTGCGCCCGGCTCGATGACCACGCCCACCGTGGGCGCGTCGCTTTCCGGCGGGCTCTCGGGCGCAGACTCGATCGCGTCGGGCACCTGCACCTGCACGCGCGCATGCGCGCCAGCCCCGTCCGGCAGCGCCTCGTGCCCGAGCGAGCGGCGGCGCTCGTCCACGCTCGCGATCCCCTCGCGCACGTCCTCGACCTGGAAGACCTGCCGCGAGCCCACGCTGATCTCGCACACGGGCACGGGCGCGCCGGGCCAGTTGTACCTCACGACGGGCTCGACGATCTGCTGCGTCACCGTTTCGGAGAGCTCGGTCGCATCGGCGAGATGCAGATCCGCTGCCACGTAGCGGTGCGACTCGGCAGCGGCGAAGCTCCCGCCGCTCACCTCGGTAGTCAGGTTCTGGCCGAGCATGCCGATCGACTGGACCGTTGATGCCCAGTTCATCAGTTCGCGGTGGACCTCGCCGGTGATGTTCGCCTGTGAGCCGGGGATCGACTCGACCTTGATGTCCTCGGTGACCACCATCGAGAAGATGCGATTCAAGTTGTCGAGCGCCGTCTGCGCGAGCGCGATGGCGTCCGTGGTCGACTCGTCGTCATGGTCTTCGCCGAGCGGCACGGTCGCATACGGGATCGGCATGCCGAAGCGCTCGGCCAGCGTCAGCCAGAACTTCAACCCGTTGCGCTTGATGAAGCTCGGGATGATCGCCGCGCGCATCGCGCCTCGTCGCCAGGGATAGTCACTGCGCCCTCCGATCGGCGTGTGCGCAACGAAGCTGTCCGGGTACTCGTCCAGCGGAGATACGTTCGAGAAGATCCGATACGCGTCGCGATAGAAGCTCAGCTTCAGCGTGTCGCGATCGAAGCAATACCTGTTCGCGTGCCCGCCCCGCTCCGGCGGCAGCATGTGCGGCACGTGCAGGCCATCGCTCGTGGTCGTCCACTCGAGCGGCGCCACCGCGTACGAGTCGACTGGCGCCTGCATGAGGTGCGTCAGCATCGAGCGGAACGAGCGCGACTGGAAGAGGAGCAGTTGCCGCACCTTGACGGCGATCTCGAGCGCCTCCTTGTCGGATTCCAGGCCGTCCGGCGGGCGGAACGCGATCGGCCGGCCCATCATGCTCTGCGCGCGCTTGCGCGCGACGCCGTCGAGATGCTGGTCGCGGTCTCGAGCGTCCGAGAACATGTCGATCATCGGCCCGGTGTCGCCGGTGTCCGCGCGCTCCATGATCCGGAACCACCGCTGCGGATCGGGGTTCACCGCCTCGTGGCTGACCAGCCTCAGCCGGAGATCCAGATCGGGCACGGGCGTGCCGACCGGCGGACGGGGATGGCTGACCCGCGTGCGCGAGCGCCGCGGCGTCTCAGTCGTAGCGGCCTCCATGACACCTCCATCGCGCTACGTGCGGAAGCCCGCGCTGGAGAGCGTGCCCACCGTCGCGATGCGACTCGACTTGCCCGGAAGCCTGGCCCGCGCGCGGATCTGGTTCGCGATCGCCCACGCGAAGAAGAGCCCGTCATCGCCCGTGCCGCTCGCCTTGCCACGAGCTCGCACCTTGCCGCGCTTCTCGATCATCCCGCGCGCCTCAGCGAGAGTACGTCGATCGGGTGTCGTGCCCAGGAGCACGTCGCCTGCCGACGCATCTGGTGACGCGGCCTTCTCGATCTGATCGAGCAGCGTGTAGAGCAGCTCGCCGCGTGTGTTGCGGTTGGTCGCCCACCCACGGCGCTTCGTCTCCGAGTCGCGGTAGAGCCGGCGCCCCTTGCCCGCGTCCTCGATCGCGTTGATCACGACGAGCCCGCACGCCTCGCGCGAGGATCCGTCATCAGTACCTCGATCCCTGCGCCCCTCACGCTCTGGGCCGATCAGCGCGCCGTTGTACAAATCGCTCACCTCGATCAGGAGGTGCCCGAAGGCCACCGGCTTCACCTGGTTGTCGTCGTATGTCGCGACGACTCGACCCGTACGATGCTCCTCGACGCAACACGTGCTGCTGTCACGTCCGAGGCCCTCGCTGACGTCGGCGCCGATCACGTAGGCGATCCCCGGCTGAGGTTCGGCGAACACGCGCAGTTCGCCGCGCCTGAGTTTCACGGTGCGCAGCGGATCGCGGATGGCCCTCGCCATCGCGTCGAGGTACTCCGCCTCGATCCACGTCCCGCCGCGCGACTGGAACGCGGCCTCCTCTGTCGGCGGATACTCGCGCAGCGCCTTGTCGAGCTTGTGCTCCTGCACCGCCGCTCGCCACCAGGCGATTTGCTCAGCGCTCGCTCCCAGCTCGGTGAGCGTCTGCTCCCAGGTGCGTTCCCGGCGCGTCTGCGGGCCACCGTACGCCGAAGGCTCTGCGACGAAGTCGCGCCGCTGAAGCCACGAATAGAAGTGCGCTCGGAACTCCCCGAAGCGACCGGCACGCGTCTGGTTCCACACGTCGTGGAACCAACTGTCAACGCCGTTTGCCGTGGTCTCGATCACGATCTCGGTGCCGAGCCGCGTCGCACCACGGAGCGAGGACCAGGTCTCTTCGGGCCGCCCCCAGAACGCGGCCTCAGTCGCGTGCAGCCGGTGGATTGTCCCGCCTCGCCCCGCCTTCTGCGCGGGCCGGAGCGAGTCGCCCGCCTCGACGATGTAGATCGCGCTGCGGTTGTCAGTCCACACGATCTCGGACTTGGTGTCGTACTTCGCCGCGGACGGGACGATCCCGTACTTCGCGAGCGAGTCGACCATCATCTTGAGCCGCCCGAAGAACTGCGCGGCCTCCTTGCGATCGGCGACCACGATCTGTACCCGGACGCCGCTGTGCACCCGAGCAAATTGCACGTCGCGAGCGAGCTCGACAGTCGAGAAGCCGACCTGCCGGCTCTTGAGCGCGACGTCGTGGCCCGTGCGCTCTATCGCGAAGCGGCGCTGGTCCTCGTGCCAGCGATCCCAGCCAAAGCCGGTGAGCCCGCCGGCCGTTGCGTTCGGGATCTCGAGGAACTCACCGAGCGACGGCAGATCGAGCCAGACATCGACGAGCGCTTCGACGAGCGCGTCGCCGGTGGCCGTATCCGACGCTGCTGTCACGCGACGCCCGAGTCTACTGACGTATACACGCTCCCAGTGTACCCAGATCGGCGTCCGAGTGCTCCGCCGGGCGTAGGGCGGCGTAGGGCGGCTCCGGTCACAGCCGTCAGCTGTCCAGCTTCGCGCTGCTCAGGCGCGCGAGTTCCTCGTACTCCTGCACGCCCACGAGGCGCACCTGCGCCGCGCCATCCGCTGCGCTCGGCTCGCGCACCACGCGCATCGGATTGCTGACCCACGCGCATGCTAGCGGCAGCGTCATGACCTGCGCGCGCCCCGTCGCCGGGTGCAGCTGCACTACCTCCCAGACCGGCACGGGCAACACCTGCGACGGCCCGGACTGGCTGGCAAGGACGACGACCGACGTCGGCGGCGGGCCGGACAGCTGCAAGGGGTGCGGCTTGATCGACCACTGCGCCTCGTCGGCGTAGAGGCAGCTGCGCTTCACGCCGTGCACGTCGAGCACAGGCGACGCGAAGTGGATCGACGCCAGTACGTGATGCCTGGAAGATGCTTTGCTGCTCCCGTCCGGCTTCGTCTTCACCGCTTCCCCCCCGGACGTGACATGGCGACCACGGCATCTTCTACCCACCATCGCGGGACCTTATATCTATCGCCGAGCTTGACGTACGGGACCTTCCCAGATCGCTGCTTCGGCAGCATCTCCATCCACTCGCGAAACTCGACGAGGTGCGATCGGATCGTGTCAACGTCCCACCCGAGCGCTGCGGCGACGTCGCCCGTCGAGCAGAGTACCGGAAGCCCCCTTGTCGTGGGCCCGCTCATCCCTCGTCGTCGCTCATCCCGACGAAGACCGGCAGCGGGCTGCGCACCGTCACCGACCCGGATCGCAGCGGGCACCAATCCGGCGCCACCGGATCGTCATCGTAGCGTAGCAGCGTCGGCCGGCCGTCCGGGTACTCGGCGTTGCGCAGCGCTTGGCACGTGTTGAACTCGTCCCCGTCGAAGGGGCACCAGAGGCAACCGCTTTCCGGGCAGTGCATGATCGTCGCGTCCATCTCAGTCCCCCATCGCTGCGGCGAAGCTCCCCCGCCGCGGGCCCGTGCGCCTCGCGCGCAGCTCGCCCGAGTCTACGAGCGCCGCACCGACCACGCCCGCGAAATGATCGCGAATATCCTCGACCAGCCGCGCGCTGATCGGCTCCTCGTACTCCTGCGTCGCCACCTCGGCCACCTGTCCAAGACTCTGCGAGATCCGCACTAAGCACACCCTCTTGTCGCTCTTGCTCCCCGGCACCATCTGCCGGGGGACTGCACGCCCGACGACAGTCATCAGGTAGAGCTGACGCGCTCGACGCCCGCCGAGGAGCTCGCTCGGGCACGTCCGCTCGGCGAGGTCGAGCGCACGGCCCACCGTCGCCGTCCTCTCGATCGCGTCGTGCTCGCGACCGCCGAGCGACGGGTCCTTGGACGTCTGCACGCGGTTGGCGCGGCTCGGGTCGCTCGTGCTCCTGAGCGAGGCGCCCTCATCGCGCATCCGCACCCACGCGCGGACCGCAGCGTCGACGCTGCCCCATGAGTAGCGGCTCATGTCGCGCTCACGGTGCGACTCGGTCTCGGCCCGCCGCCCGGCGCTGCACATCTCGCGCGCGCCCACGACCGCCACGCGCGGAGGTGGGGCGACGAAGAGCAGCTCGGGCTCGGCCGGCGCCGCGGCGCGGCACGCCGGGCACGTCACCTCGTCGAGCTCGGCCGAGGTCTCGACGGCGTAGCGCCCGCAGAGAGCGACGCGGTTCGGGCGCGGATCGGGAGCGTGGATCATGGACGGGCAACCCCGGCTCGCTGCAGATCGCTCCACGTCGCCCCACACCGGTAGCTCGGCATGGGCATGGTGTCAGGATCTCCGCGGTACAGCAGCCAGCCCATCCCGTTCAGAGCACCCTGCAGGATCTGACGCACTCGCTCGCGCGACACCCCAAGCTCGGCGCCCACCTCCGCGAGCGTCCGCTCGACACCATCGTCGAACCCAAACCGCAGGCGCACGGCCCGTGCATCTCGCGGAGGGAGGCTACCCAGCGCGCAGTGTATCTGCGCGCGCAGCTCTGCCCGATCGTACTCGACCTCGGGCCCTTGCTCCTGACGCCAGGCGAGCCGTGGTGGGGGCTTGTCTTCGTCGGCGTAGCATCGCTTGGCGTAGCAGTGCTCGGCGTAGCGTCGCTCGGCGTCAGCGCGCCCGAGGTTCACGCAACCGAGGAAACCGCTCACCCGCTCACCCGCAGCGCGTCGAGCGCGCGCAGAGCATCGCTCAACACGCGCTTGATCGCCAGTGTCTTGCACCTCGACCTCAGCCCGGAGAGAGCGAGCGCGACGCCGTCGGCCGTCTGCTCGCGGGCGAGCTTATGCTCGATGGCCGTCGCCACCGCGGTCCGGAGCAGCTCCATCTGATCGCCGCCCGGCGAGGATCCCTCGCGCGCCTTAGCGGTCGCCGCCGCACGCATCGCATCGAGCTGCATCCGCGTCGCCTTGATTTTACCGGACGCGACACCGAGGAGCCATCGACGCTCGATCCCCGCCGGCATCGCCGCGGCCGCCGTCGTCGCCGCAGCTGGCGAGGCAGGGGCAGGCTCCCCGTCGGACGGCAGCGCTACCCCACGCGCGCGGACCGCTGCGATGACGTCGGGATGCCTGAGCAACCGCGACGCTACGTTCTTCAAATCCTTCGCGGTGCCGGCGTAGCCTGCCGCCTCGGCCGCACGCGCGCCGTCACGCGCGCCCGCGTAGGTCGCCGCAAAGGCCGCCATCCTCGGGGTCACGCGACAAGCCTAGCACAGGTGGCGGCGCGCCCGCTCGATCTTCGCGGTGAGCCCGAGCGCGCGTGCATCGTGGTACGCGGCGAGGAGCGCGGTAGCTGGCCGCCTCGGTTCGGTGCGCCTCGCCGATCACGATCAGGTCG
>Ga0210043_1001867_pt1 | contig 15594 bp, 10 predicted proteins | sample CryGeymet201501t_FD_183990 | JGI IMG/M metagenome (GOLD analysis project Ga0210043, IMG submission 183990) | Groundwater microbial communities from Crystal Geyser aquifers in Utah, USA - Crystal Geyser metaG 2015-01t (SPAdes) (version 2) | ecosystem: Environmental > Aquatic > Deep subsurface >... | reverse complement strand
GCAAACGGCAACAACTATATTGTTCAGGCGGATACGGTTGTTGGGCCGGGTTCATTTAGTGGTGGAAGTTGTTCATCTGCCGGTACATCTGTTGCAACGGACGTAATAGCGACAGACATTGGTCCGGATTATAATGCGGCGCCAGATACGTCATTTCTGGTGTCAGGCTATACTAGTCAGATGACTGCTAGTACAACTGCTGGCATAGCTGGTGGTACGAGTCGCGAAGTTAAAGTTCCAACAGCTGAAGACATACAGACTGCTACTACTAAGCTAAAATCTCAATCTGATGATTCAGCCAGGAAAGAGCTATTAGCCAAATTCGCCTCAGGAGAAGTGGTTATAGGTGATAGTTTTACTGTTGAAAACTCTGCACCAGTTTCAACACCTGCTCTTGATACGGAGTCAAAAGACGGAAAAGCTAAACTAACGGCTACTACGACTTATACGATGACCGCTCTTCCAAAAGCCGACGTAGAAGCTTTCTTGAAAGAAAATATTAACAAGCAATTAAGCGATTCTCCGAATCAAAAAATCTATAATAATGGTATAGATACTGTTAAGCTACAGAATTTCAGCAAATCAGATACTTCAACGACTGTAAAGATAGTTGGATCTGGGCAGGTTGGTCCTAGTATCGATGAGTCTGAAGTGAAGGATCAGGTTAAGGGCAAGATATACGGTGATATCCAATCAAGTCTAGAATCTATATCCGGTGTTGATAGTGTTGATGTTAAGTTTTCATACTTCTGGGTTACGAAGGTTCCAAATGACACCAATAAAATATCGGTAGAGTTCAATATTCAGAATGAGTAGGCAAGATATTGTTTGCCTGGATGTTGGCGAGAAGAGAATTGGTGTAGCTGTCGCTGATACGTCTATAAAGATAGCGGTGCCTTTTGATACGCTCGAGGTTGATGATGTTATTAATGAAACCATATTGAAATTATTGGATACAGAGAATGCCGATATTCTAGTAGTTGGATATCCACGTAATCAGTCGGGTGAAGTCACGGCTCAGACTAAATATGTTGAGGATTTTATAAAGTCACTTGGAGAATTAAAGCCTAAATTAGTATTTCAGGATGAGTCATTGACCAGTGTTGCGGCTGAAAAGCAACTTCGTGAACACAATAGACCTTACAAAAAAGGTGACATAGATGCTTTAGCTGCTGCTATTATATTGCAAGATTATTTGGAGCAGGGAATTGAATAATGAAGATCAACCAGTACAAGTCTCGGATGTAGTCGAAGAAAAATCGATTATTATACCTCAGCAACCTATCAATGGTCAGCCTAGCGGACTTGCTATACCGAAAAAACGATTTAAAAATGCCCGTTTGTGGCATATTATCACTAGTGTAGTTGTTATATTGAGCCTTATTAGTGCTTATATCTGGTATAACATTCAATTATCGCCATTATCAAAAAATGATGGCACCTTGAAGGTAGTTGATATAAAACCCGGGACAAACCCGACGACTATTGGTAAATTGTTGCAGGACGAAGGTGTTATACGTAATGCCTTTGTGTTTGATTTATACACTAGGATATCTAGTAATCGATCAAATCTTCAGGCTGGTAAGTATCGTTTGTCTCCTGGCGAGTCGGTTCAGTCAATTGTTAATCATCTAACTAAGGGCAATGTCGATAATTTTAGTATTACATTTTTACCAGGCGCTACATTATTAGAGAACCGCAATGTTTTGATATCGGCTGGATTTTCTGAGGCAGAGATAAATCAAGCATTTTCTGATAGTTATGATACGCCTTTGTTTGATAATAAGCCTTCTGGTACTGATCTGGAGGGTTATATATACGGTGAGACTTATCGGTTCAATGTGGGCGCTACTGTGGGCGACATACTAGAGTATACGTTTGAGCAGTATTATAAGGATATTACTGACAATAATCTGTTGGGTGAGTTCAAAAAGCAAGGGCTGAACCTTTATCAGGCGATCACCTTGGCGTCTATCGTTCAACGAGAGGTATCAAGTCCAGATGATGCCGCTAAAGTCGCTCAAGTCTTTTATAGTCGATATCGACAGGGTATAGCCCTAGGGTCGGACGTTACTTATCAGTATATTGCCGACAGGTTGGGCGTAGCCAGAGACGTTAATCTCGATTCACCTTATAATACCCGTAGATATACTGGTTTACCTCCAGGACCTATAGCTACACCCGGCCTAATCGCCCTAAAGGCTGTGGCTTATCCTGCATCTACAGATTACCTTTATTTCCTTAGTGGAGATGATGATATTACTTATTTTGCTTATACTGAGGCTGAGCATCAGGAAAATATAGTAAAACACTGCCAAGAAAAGTGTTCTTCGCTGTAATATAATAAGTTAGAATATAAATTGACATATTTTGCAATGATTGCTAAACTAAGTATTAGCACATTTGCATCTTAGCAGTCAGTTTGCATCGCAAACTGATGAGTGGGAACTCTAAGAAGTAAATGAGCCTACCAACAAATGTCGTACGGGTATCGAAAATAACATTTTAGTACTAATATCAATTAATGAAATCGGTCGAAAAATGCCCCGTTCCTGCGAGAAGAAAGACAAAGTAAGGTAGAAGCCCTTGTAGTAATACGAGTGGCAGGAGAACAATAATTCGTAATCAGATCTCACAGAGCCTAGCTCAAGGATCGACTGCTGCACTACGTCAGCAGATGTTGGCCCGAAATAATAAGAAACGCGCAAGAGGAGTCCCAAAAGCCTCTACCGTTGGCATATATGCCAGCGTATTTACTTTAATCGTTGCTATTGTAGCCGTTGGCTACAGAGCACCACAGCAGTCATCGACTTTAGCAAATGCTACGCCTATTGGCGTTGAGTCAAAACAAGTTGATCAAACTTCGGTAAATGAAGTTGTTGCGAGTAATATAGCCGCAAACTTGGCTGATACTGTTAATCTATCTATTGCCCCAAACGTAGCCAACTTGGCTGTCTCGGCTCAGATTAAAACAGAATTTGCTCAAGCGAGCGATGACATTACGGCAAAACCTCAGATACTCTCATCTACGTTTAGTAATCGTTCTATTACATCTTACATAGTAAAACCGGGTGATAGTGTCGATACTATATCTGCAGCTCATGGAATCTCAAAAGATACTATAAAGTGGGCTAATAATCTTACATCTGACTCTGTATCTGAAGGCACTGCGCTTCGTATTCTGCCTCTAAATGGTATTGTGTACAAGGTCAAGTCTGACGATACGATTCAATCTATTGCCGGGAAATATAAGGCTGATCAACAACGCATAATAACGTATAATGACCTCGAGCAGAGTGGTCTAAATCCTGGAGTTGAGCTTATAATTCCTGGAGGAGTATTACCAAATACAGAACGACCAGGTTATGTCGCTCCAAGACCAGTGGTTACTAGTTACTACACGAATTATAATGCCTATGGGTCTGGGAATGGTGATACGACTTTCCTTTATCGAAACACTGCCCCCACTTCACCTGGTAATAGTAATGCCTGGGGCAACTGTACTTGGTTTGTCTGGGAGCGCCGAGCTCAGATAGGTGGAAGTTATGCCTTACCTACTGCAAGACTAGGAAATGCTGAAGCTTGGGCTTATAGTCTGGCTAGTCATGGATATAGGGTAAATAATACACCTGCTCCTGGCGCTATCATGCAGAACCGAGGAGGGCTTGGTCACGTGGCAGTTGTTGAAAGTGTTGGAGTCAATGGTGAAGTTACGGTTATAGAAATGAACTACGGAGGCTGGTTCAACGGTGTATCGCGTCGTGTGATCTCAGCAGGTCAGTCAACACTCTATACCTATATTCACGAACGAATGTAATATACGTATGTAACAAATCAATCGCCTCTGTTAATTCAGAGGCGATTTTGTTATAATAAGCTGATATGTTTGTCGACACCGCAAAAGTTTTCATTCAAGCAGGCAAAGGCGGCGACGGAGCCGTTAGTTTTCGTCATGAAATTTATGTAGACAAGGGCGGTCCAGATGGTGGTGTTGGTGGAAAAGGTGGAGATGTTATATTTGTTGCATCAGAAGATGTAAACACTCTGCTAGATTTTAGGTTTAAGCCCGAGCTAAAGGCTGGTCATGGCCAAAACGGTGCTAAGCGTGATCGAAGCGGCCGCTCTGGTGAGAATCTATACGTTAAGGTTCCGATGGGCACTATCGTAAAGCGCGATGGCGAGGTTGTGGCTGATTTGACTCGTAACGGCGAAGAGGCTATTGTCGCTAAAGGTGGCGATGGTGGTAAGGGAAACGCTCACTTCAAAAGCTCTGTTCGTCAGACTCCTCGAATTGCCGAAAAGGGTGAATACGGCGAGACTTTTGACGGCGAACTTGAACTTAAGCTGTTGGCCGATGTTGGTTTAGTCGGTTTTCCAAATGCTGGTAAATCAACGTTTTTATCTGTAGTTACAAACGCTCGACCTGAGATAGCAGATTATGCCTTTACGACACTTACTCCAAATCTTGGCGTAGCCGATATAGATGACGGTAGTTTACTTATAGCCGATATCCCTGGCCTCATAGAGGGTGCTAGCGAAGGTAAAGGGCTTGGAGATGACTTCCTGCGTCATGTTGAGCGCACGGCCGTTCTGCTGCACTTAATCGACGCATACAGCGACGATGTAGCAAAATCTTATGAGATTATTAGAAATGAACTATCGAGTTACAATGTTGAGCTAGAAAATCGCCCAGAAGTAGTAGCGTTGACCAAAATCGATGGCCTAGATGACGATATAATCCAGATGCAAATAGATAATATTCAAAAAGTTGCTGGAAAAGATGTCGAAATTTTGGCTATCTCGTCGACTGCCCATAAAGGTCTCAAAGAATTACTTCGAAGACTTCGCAAAGAAGTCGTAAAGTCTCGTGAACTTGACGCTCAGATGGAAGATGAAGAAGATGAAGAGTTTGAGCGGATTAGTTTAACTGAAAAACAGATAGAAGACAGTTGGAAGGTTGAGAAAGAACAAGCCGGCGAAGACGTGGTGTTTGTGATTACCGGAGAAAAGATCGAGCGATTTGCTCGTCGAACAGACTTTGAAAACTATGAAGGTGTAAATAGGTTGCGCGATATCCTCAAAAAGCTTGGCATATCTCACGAATTACGTCGCCAAGGTGTAGAAGGAACCAGTCTTATCAAGATTGGTGATAGCGAATTTACTTTCCAAGAACAATAAAAAACAATTGATTTTTGCTTTTCACGCCTGAGGCGTGTTTTTTTGTTATGCTAGTTGTATGTCAAAAACATTTTTCTTTTACGATCTTGAGACATCAGGATTGAACCCGCGCGAAGACCGAATCATGCAGTTTGCTGGTATTCGTACGGATATGAACTTTAAACAGGTAGGCGAGCCATACAATATCTTAGTAAAACTTAACGATGATGTACTTCCTAGTGTCGAAGCACTGCTTGTTACGGGTATTACGCCTCAGCAGACTCAAGCAGATGGTTATACCGAAGCAGAATTTGCTAAATTGTTAAGTGAAGAGATATTCACACCAGATACGATAACGGTTGGTTTCAATAATATTCGTTTTGACGACGAGTTTATTAGGTATTTGTTTTGGCGTAACTTTTATGATCCATACGAGTGGGCCTGGAAAGAGGGTCGATCACGTTGGGACTTACTAGATGTAGTACGGATGACTCGAGCTTTAAGGCCTGAGGGTATAGAGTGGCCATTTAATGACAAAGGCGAGCCAGTTAATAAACTAGAGTTACTGAGTAAGGTAAATGGACTTGAACACGCCAAGGCGCACGACGCACTTAGTGATGTAGAGGCTCTGATATCAGTTACAAAACTTATCCGCGATAAACAACCACAACTCTATGAGTATTTGTTGAAATTAAGAGACAAAAACGAAATCAAAAAACTTATAAACTTAGACACAAAACAGCCATTTGTGTATGTTAGCGGGCGACTCGACAGCGCTTTCAATAAAGCCACCGTATCATTCCCTCTGACCTCTGGCCGTAATGGAAATGTTGTTGTGTATGACCTTAGAATTGATCCGACACCTTTTCTCAAGATGTCTGTCGCCGAGATAGAAGATGGTTTAGCTTATCGCCCTAAAGACGACAAACAAATCAAGCTACCCCTAAAAGAACTTCAATATAATCGTGCCCCTGCCGTGGCGCCACTCGGAGTACTTACTCAATCTGATGGATGGTCCAAAATAGGTCTCGACGAGGCTACGGTATCAAAACATCAAAGTATATTATTATCTTCCCCGACTTTTGCTGAAAATGTTCGAAGTGTTTTTGAAAAAATAAAGGATTATGAGCCAAATATTGATTCCGAATCTATGCTCTATGATAGTTTTGTGCCAGATGTAGATAAGATTCGTATCGAATCGGTTCGAAACGCCACTGAAAAAGGTTTGGCTGATTATAATCCAGTGTTTGTTGATGAAAGATTACCATCACTTCTTCTTCATTATAAAGCTAGGAATTTCCCTGCAAGCTTGGCCGAAAGTGAATCAATAGCCTGGGAAGAGTGGCGCAGTCAAAGATTGCAAAAGGCACTACCAGCATATATCAAGAATTTTCAAAAAGTTGCAGCAACTATATCTGATTCAGATAAGCAATATATATTACAGGAAATTCAGCTCTGGCTAGAGAGTATTATTCCAAGCGAGGATTAGGTAGTTTTTTGTAATTTTTTGGTTTTTTGAGTTGGTGCAGACATACTTTTTATTACCGATGCTGGAAAGTTTGGCCCTAGAGCTATTTTGAGAAGTATCAATGTTATTGCGGTTGCAGATGCGGCCATCATGTCAATTGGTGAAAGAGCAAAGTTGGTACCAGGTATAACCCCCGCAAGCAGGAACATCATAATTGAATGCGCAAAGTTAAAGCTATCTAAGATAATCAGACTCGATCCAATTAGACAAAACAGTATAATTAACTTCCTCATGACTTGACTTTCTTCAAAATTATTACTATTAAAACAATATATCACTAAAACAGTCAAGTTGCAAGGATAAGAATTATATATAGGTACTAGAAAAAAGTATATTTTTAGAGTACAATAGTCGGGTTATGTCAGAGGTAATTAGAGTTACAGGTGCCCGAGAGCACAATCTAAAAAATATTAACGTTGAAATACCACGTGACAAACTTGTAATTATTACCGGTCTTTCGGGTTCGGGTAAGTCAAGCCTCGCTTTTGATACGATATATGCCGAAGGCCAAAGGCGTTACGTAGAGAGTCTCTCTAGCTATGCCAGGCAATTTTTGGGAATGATGGAGAAACCCGATGTTGATCAGATAGAAGGTTTGAGTCCGGCAATCAGCATCGATCAAAAATCAACTAGCCGTAACCCTCGTTCGACTGTTGCAACCGTTACGGAGATTTATGACTATATGCGACTACTATATGCACGCATCGGTGTACCGCATTGTCCTGTTTGCGCTAAGCCAGTTAGTCGTCGTACTTCTGAGACTATCATTGATGAGGTTATGAAATATGAACAGGGTACGAAATTAATAATCCTTGCTCCAATCGCTCAATCAAAAAAAGGTGAGTTTTCTCATGTTTCCGAGCAGTATAGTCGTCTGGGCTTTGCCCGAGCTCGGGTTGATGGTGTTATTTATGCTCTTGATGAATTTCCAGCTCTTGATAAGAAGTACAAGCACGATATCGAGATAGTAGTAGACAGATTGGTGGCTGGACCGGATATACTTGGTCGATTGACTCAATCTATAGAGCAGGCTTTAGAAATTGCTGACGGTATTGTAATGGTGATGGATAGCGATAAAGATGAGGTTGCGACTTTTAGTCAAAAATACGCGTGCCTTGATCATCCAGATGAAGATATTCCTGAACTCGAGCCAAGGCTATTTAGCTTTAATTCACCACAAGGTGCCTGCCCTGTATGTACTGGACTTGGGAATCGACTTGAAGTTGACCCTGAACTTGTATTTAATCCAAATCTTACGATAGCAGAGGGTGCTATACGCCCCTACAATCGTGTGAATAGCGATGCTTGGTATATGAAGCGATTATCAAAAGTTGCCGAAACCCACGGTTTTAGTGTGCAGGTACCAGTTAAAGATTTGACGGCCGAAGATCTAGATAAAGTTCTCTACGGAACTGGTGCCCAGAAATACACAATAGAGCTTGGTAGCGGTCGCGACTACGACTCTACTTATGAAGGCGTTATACCAAACCTAGAGCGCCGTCACAAAGAAACAGATAGTGAGTTTATGCGTAAAGACATAGAGCGATTCATGCGCGAGCGTGAGTGTCATGCGTGTCATGGTGCGCGTCTTAAGCCTGTAGTGCTGGCGGTTACGGTTCACGATTTAAACATCATGGATATTTGTAATCTTGGTGTAGATGCGGCTTTAGATTTGTTTGAAAATAATCTTGTATTTAGTGAACAAGAGATGCATATAGCAGTTCAGATAGTAAAAGAGATCAAAGCTCGACTTGGTTTTATGAGTAATGTTGGCTTAAATTATCTTGAACTTTCTCGCGCTGCAAACACTCTAAGTGGTGGAGAAGCTCAGCGTATTCGTCTGGCGACCCAGATTGGTTCAGGCCTTGAAGGAGTTTTGTATGTACTAGACGAACCTTCTATAGGGCTACATCAAAGAGATAATGATAGATTGATTAAGACATTGAAGCACTTGCGTGATCTAGGCAATACGGTTCTTGTGGTTGAGCACGATGAGGATACTATTCGCCAAGCCGATTATTTGTTAGATATTGGACCAGGTGCTGGTATCAACGGTGGGCGTGTGATGGCTGCCGGTACTCCAGAAGAAGTGGCAAACAATCCAGATAGTATTACGGGTCGTTATCTAAGTGGCGTGGAAAAGATTATTACACCAAAGAAAAGGCGCTCCGTAGTGCAAGATAGAAAATTGATTATAAGGGGCGCTCGTGAGAATAATCTAAAGAATATCGATGTTGAATTCCCACTTGGAATTCTAACAGTAGTTAGTGGGGTTAGTGGTTCGGGTAAATCTACACTCGTGAACGATATATTAGCCAAAGAATTATCGGCTAGATTGCATCGCTCACATGATATCCCAGGCGCCCACGAAAATATTGAAGGTATTAAACATCTTGATAAGGCAATTATTATCGATCAGTCAGCTATTGGCCGAACGCCACGTTCCAACCCGGCAACTTATACTGGAGTATTTACCGCTATCCGTGAATTATTCGCTGGAACACCCGAGTCAAACATACGAGGGTATAAAGCCGGTAGGTTTAGTTTTAATGTTAAGGGTGGTCGCTGTGAGAACTGTCAGGGTGACGGTTTAATCAAAATAGAGATGCACTTTTTGCCTGATGTTTATGTAACTTGTGACGTCTGTAAAGGTAAACGATACAATCGCGAGGCATTAGAGATTAAATACAAAGGCGCGACTATAAGTGATGTACTGGATATGACCGTTGAGCAGGCAGCAAAGTTCTTTGAAAATATACCAGCTATCGCACGTAAGCTAGATACATTGGTTGAGGTCGGTCTTGGCTATATCCATCTAGGTCAGCCAGCAACAACGTTTAGTGGTGGAGAAGCCCAGCGTATAAAGCTTGCTACTGAACTGTCACGACGCGCAACAGGTAAAACCTTGTATATATTAGATGAACCAACTACCGGTCTTCACAGTGATGACGTTAAAAGATTACTGAGTATTTTGCAGAAACTTATTGAAAGTGGCAATAGTATGATTATTATTGAACATAACTTAGATGTTATAAAGACGGCTGATCATATTATAGACATGGGGCCCGAAGGTGGCCTAGCCGGTGGTTCTATTGTTGCCGAAGGTACACCAGAGATGGTTGCAAAAAACAAAGACTCGTATACAGGGCACTACCTAAAACAGATTATCTCTTAAGAAATCTAAATTGCTTTTTAATTAAGGCCCAGAGCGATTCGCGGTTTTTCTTGTCTTTCATGATATGAATTAACGGAGGTAAAACCGACAGGAATATTATAAGAGCAATAATAGGTAATAGTACCTGGTCTATTTCTACACCTAACTCCTCGAATAATTTACCAAGGAAAAATCCGGCGTAGGTAAGACCTGCAGTCCAAAGAAGACCTCCGATGATGTTGTAGCTTAGAAAAACACGATATTTCATCTGACTTACACCTGCAACGACTGGAGCAAATGTTCTAACTATGGGTATAAAACGAGCTAAGATAATTGTTTTTCCACCGTGTTTTTCGTAAAAATCTTGAGCCCTCTCAAGATATTCTTGTTTGAACAATCTAGAGTTCTGGCGTTTGAAGAGTGGCCGTCCGACGCGTCGTCCAAAAGTATATCCAACACTGTCACCAAAGACAGCGGCCAAAAATAGAAAGACGACTAGTAGGTGAATATTAAAATCAAGAACGCCACTGTAGATCAAAAATCCGGTCGTAAATAATAGACTGTCTCCGGGTAGAAAAAAACCTATCAGTAGGCCAGACTCGGCAAAAATTACTATTAAAACACCAATTATACTTATGGCTTTGATGAAATCAATTAATTCTATGCCCGGTATCATACTCGTATTATTTTATCATGCTCTCGGACAAAACGATTAAATAATGCTATAATTATCTATATTAGTTTACCAATGACCGAATAAGGAGAATAATGATGAGTAATATTTCACTCAAACTAGAAATGCGTGAAACCAAAGGAAAAAAAGTTGCTGAACTGCGTCGTCAAGATATAGTTCCTAGTGTTGTATATGGTGGTCAAGCTACGCCAATCGATACACAGTCTGGTCTTGTTGAGACAACAAAAGTCGTACGAGCCGCTGGTAAGCATTCGCCAGTAGATATTACAATTGACGGCAAGAAAAAACTTGCGATTATCAAATCCATTGATATGGATCCTGTGAAACACATAATTCGTCACGTGGCTTTCCATACTATTAAACAGAACGAAAAGATTGTAACCGAAGTACCACTGCATCTTATTGGTATGGGCGAGAGCCTGGCTGAACGTGCTGGTCTGGTTATATTACAAGCGATTGAGCACATTGAAGTTCGCGCACTGCCTGCTGATCTGCCTGATGCAATCGAGATGTCAGTTGTTGACCTTGAGACTGACGACGATAAGTTAACCGTCGCAGATATTAAATTACCAGAAGGTGTTGAGTTCGCAGATCACGAGCAAGATCTAGATCTTGTTATCGCAAATGTATACGAACCAGGAGCATTACAGGCCTCAAACGAATCTGCTGGTGGTGAAGCCGAAGACGAGACTGAAGTTGAAGCTGAAAATGGTACCGAAGAAGTACCTGAAGAAAAAACTGAAGAATAGTTTTCAAAAACATTAACTACCAGTTATTGTTAATATAAGTAAAAAGCGCAATTTAGCGCTTTTTACTTATTTCACAACGTATTATTTATTCTTATCTAGTGTCTATGGTTTATAATTTAAACATATAAGTGCGACGGTGGGGTCATAATTAATTAGGGGTATATTTGGGTTATGGTCAGTACGGAATACTTTGTTGACGATTTAATATTAGGACCAGAATATACGATAGGTAACCCAAATCTTCCGATAGCTAAGTATCGTGACGAAATCGTTGACAAGATATGTAAGAATATGGTCACAGTTTTAACGTCTGGAACTGGTACCGGAAAAAGCACTCAAGTTCCTCAATTCTTGCTCGATAATTTTGATCGAGTTTTTATTACTCAGCCCAGGATAGTTGCAGCTAGAGAGATAAAACATTTTATTTCATCTCAGATTGCTGATAATTCAGGAGATCGTGACCATAACTTAGTTGGTTATGAGACAGCGCCGGAAGCTGATCTACATCCAGACAATAAAATCATTGTCATAACAGATGGCTTACAGATTATGCGAGAGATAAACGGCCAGGGTATCAGGCCTGGAGATATTTTGATACTCGATGAATTCCATGAGAGAAATGTCAATATGGATGTTCTTTTGGCTATCGCTCTGGAAAAGAACATAAGGATTGTTATTATGAGCGCTACTTTAGATGCTAACTTAATTGCCGAGCATTGTCAGTCTGTCACGCAGCAAGACGTTCCTGTTATAGAAGTTCCCGGTGTAACGCATGAGGTTGAAGAATCATTCAGTTCTAGTGGTGATGATGTGATTTTAGACGCAGCCAAAGACGGTAAGAATATTTTAGTATTTGTACCAGGACGACGCGAAATCGAAGCAATTTCAGCCAGAATCCGTAGACGGGCACCAAAAGGTTATGCGATTTTGGCACTACACGGTGATCAAACACCCGATGAGCAGTCGAAGGTGTTCATGAGTTACCCTGGTGGCAAGATTATATTTTCGACAGCTGTTGGTCAAACTAGTATCACAATTAATGATATAGATGTTGTAGTTGATTGTGGCTTTGAACGCAGGATGATACTAGATGAATACGGCAAACAAACGCTAGCAGTTGAATCATCTTCTCGTGCCGTTATGGACCAGAGGAGGGGTCGCGTAGGTAGGACAAAACCAGGAGAATATGTGCTATCACAGTTTAAGGAGTTACCACCTTTACCCGATAATTCTGAGCGTGAAGCATATGACACACCCGAAATTATGCGTTCAAGAGCCGATGATCTGCTGGTTAGATTAGCTATGGGTAAGTTTGCTCTTGGCACTATGCCACTGCTTGATAAGCCTAGTGAAAAAGAAGTTAGTCGAAGTATTGAAAGGTTGTCAAGAACAGACTTGATATCTAAACTGGGTGTACAAGCTGTTGATTCATATATGCTTACAGAGCGGGGTGAGTCTGTAGCAAATATGTCAATAAATTCTAATTATGCGGCTATAGTCGAGCGTTCTCGCAAGTATGGCCCGAGGGTTGAGCTTCAGGCTATGGCTGCGGTTTCTGTCCAACAACTTAGTGGTATCGTCAATACGACAAAAGGTATGGAGAACTGGAGACGGATCAGCAGTGAAACAGAATCCGATATGTTGGCTAATATTGAATTTATGATTGCGGCTGCGAAGGGTGATGAAAGGTCCAGGGCTGATAGCCACCTTCGTGAATTAAGGTTTCGTAAGGCTTGGCGTAACTTTGATCAATTAGCAAAGCGAAGAAACCTTGATCCGTATGATTTAGTGGAGCCGGACAATGACGATCGTACGGCACTTATGAATAGTGTGATGGAAAGCTTTGATGAGATTTATATTAGAAGTGGTAGTAGATATAAAGACGTACACGGTAACTACAGGCGATTGGCAAAAAGTACTACTATCGTTGGGACTCCAGATTTTGTTCTCGGATCATCGTTTAATCTTGATCAACCTACAAAAAAAGGTATCACGAGGCATAAGCTTATAGTTGGTGCTACTGCAGTTGATATTGATTCGATAGCTACTACTAATCCCGATAGGATTGGTACTGAACATAAGAGTTATAAGGTAGATGAATATGGAGTAGTAGTTGAGAAAGTTAATCTAACTATAGATGGTTTCGATTTGCGCCGAACAGTTGAACGACGGGCTGATCCGAGCGTTGCCTTACATAGTTATCTTGTAGGTGAAGCTTTTAACGGTAGTTCACTAGATGATATGCCGAAAAAGATTAGAAGTGCAAGAATCATGATTGATAGATTTAAGGATATACAGCTTCGCACAGATGAAGATCTTGGTATAGAATTTTCTTTACGTATGGTTATAGATAAGACAATAGACTCATTAAAGCAAGATATATCAAGTCTGGCTGAGCTGGATAATTATATAAATCTAGATGAAATAGGTGATATTTTGCCATCAGATATAATCGATGAAATAACCGAAAGTTCACCAGATAATGTAACTTTTTCACATAGTGGCAATATTCATACTTTGGGCTTAAGTTACGCTAAAGACGAACCAAGAGCTCTATTGGTAGCGCCGCGTCATTTTCATAAATCTCTACCACTCGTTGTTGGCGACAGGCGCATAAAAGTCGCTACACATAAAAATGGTGAATATATTAATCTTGAAGATGCTCGAAATATTGAAGCTCCACCCTCAAGGTCTGTGCGTAGAGGAAACGAAAAAACCGAACAAGTTAATACAGGTGCCCAGCCGGTTGTAAAGAATAGATTATCAAAAAAATCTCTTGTAAAGAAATCCCACAACACAAGAAGGTCATAATATAGATCTACTCTTCTATAAATCCACCACTTTGATGTTTCCATAATTTGGCGTAAGTTTTGTTTGCGTCAAGTAGTTGTTGGTGAGTGCCGTCTTCGATAATTTTTCCATTATCGAGTACGACTATTCTGTCTAGTTTTGCGATAGTTGAAAGTCTATGGGCGATGACAATACTCGTACGATTCTTCATCAATTTTACGAGTGAATCTTGGATCAGTTTCTCGCTTTCGCTATCGAGTGCTGATGTTGCCTCATCTAATATCAATATGGGTGCGTCTTTTAATATAGCGCGAGCTATAGCTACGCGTTGCCTCTGGCCACCGCTCAACTTGATGCCACGTTCACCAACTAAAGTATCAAGACCCTTAGGAAGTTTTTGTATGAAATCTAACGCGTTTGCTTTTGTAATAGCCTCATTTATCTGATTTTCGGTTGCATCAATCTTTCCATAAGTTATGTTTTCGCGAAGAGTACGGTGAAATAACATAGGCTCTTGTGGTACATAGGCAATATTCTCGCGCAGACTTTTTTGAGTAACCGTACTTATGTCAGTATTACTTATTTCTATAGATCCATTCGTAGGATCGGCAAACCTTAATAGAAGGCTTACGAGTGTCGATTTACCTGCTCCAGAATGACCAACTAGTCCAACTTTCTGACCGTCTTTGATCTCTAGTGATAAATCCGACAAGACATCTTCATCGTTATCCGGGTAATTGTATGAAACATTTTTTAGTTTTATTGAAGGTGATTTAATGCTTAGACTAACTGAATCTGGTTGGTCTGCGGTATTATTATCGGTCAGTAACATGCGTGTCATTGGTTCGGCGTCTAAGAATGCTTGGTCATATCCATTGATAATATCGCTCAATGCAAATAGCTGTGAGCCTATGCGTTGCATATAGGCCAATATAAATATTGCTGTTGCTAGTGACATTTGATTACTCTGTATCAATTGCGCAGATATGACAATCGTTAAAATCTGTACAGCTACCATCAGCAAAACTCGAACTGAACCCTCGGTCATTACGAAGCCTATGTCTTTGCGATATATTTTTGTGAATCTTTCAGTTTTTTTGTGCAGGGTATTTATTTCAGAGTCTTCTCCCGCATAACTCTTAACTATAAGGTTGTTTGTTAGTGCATCGGCTACATCACCGTGTATTTCACTTACTAGTGTCTTGCGTTCGTGTCGCCACGGCGCCCTTGTCTTGGCACTCCATCTAATCTGGATAATTAATAGCAAGATAAGTGATGCAACGATACCGGAAACTAGTAATGATTGTAGCCCCAGTATGAACAAACCACTACCTACTGTTAAAACAAAACCCAGTGTTCTTATGATGAATAAATCTTGTATGGTGACATAGCTTCGTACGAAATCGATGTATCGACTCGTCATGGCGCCAATCTTTTGGCTATTAAAGAAATCATTATCTTTTTGAACAAGAGATTCAAATGTAGATTCACGAAGCTCTTTAAGCATATTGGATTCGTGGAT
>Ga0210043_1001866_pt1 | contig 15596 bp, 14 predicted proteins | sample CryGeymet201501t_FD_183990 | JGI IMG/M metagenome (GOLD analysis project Ga0210043, IMG submission 183990) | Groundwater microbial communities from Crystal Geyser aquifers in Utah, USA - Crystal Geyser metaG 2015-01t (SPAdes) (version 2) | ecosystem: Environmental > Aquatic > Deep subsurface >... | reverse complement strand
ATTTCACAGACAGCTTTGGCAGAGCTGTACGGTGTCAGCCAGGCCCTTATTGGGTTCGTGATCACACGCCGCGCATGGAAGCACGTGAAGTAGATGGATCGCGTCCAAGTCCTCAAGCGTGAAACATCAGACCTCGGTGGCGATGCAGCCGACGAGGCTCCGTGGGACGCGCCTATTGAACCTCAAGAGGACGCCGTAGAAGCTGCTGGCTTCTACGTCCAAGATGCTTCCAACCGAGACGAGACCACGTTGATTGCCCGAGCGGGCAACGACATGACGTTCAAGGACGGCAACAACGTAACGCCTGTCACGCTATCGGCACTTGCTGCTGGTGGTGGAACGTCTGACCACGGTGGTCTCACTGGTCTTGGCGACGACGATCACACGCAGTACCACAACGATTCGCGTGGTGACGTACGCTACTTTGGCAAGACGGCCGCGTCGGAGATCAGTGCACTGACTGCGAAGGGATCGCCCGTAAGCGGTGACTACCTACTGATCGAGGACAGCGCAGCAGGCAATGCCAAGAAGCGGATCACAATCGGAGACTTGCCTGGTGGTGGGTCCTCTCCGCTGACCACGAAGGGTGACCTGTACGGATTCGACACAGCCGACGCCAGGATCCCCGTTGGTTCGGACAACCAAGTCCTGACTGCGGACTCCGCGCAAGCACTAGGCGTCAAGTGGGCGACCCCAAGCGGTGGTACAGACAACGACGCTATCCACGACAACGTAGCGGGAGAGATCAGTGCAGTCACGGAGAAGACTGCGATCGTATCAGCAGACCTTGTGTTGATCGAGGACAGCGAGGCCAGCAACGCAAAGAAGCGTGCGCAGGTTGGTAGCCTGTTTGCTGTGCTTTCGCCCGGCCCTGTGTTCGATGCTTATGACAATGTAGGTGGGTCTAGCACGGTCGGAGGGGTCGCGGTCCCCTTGAGTGTAGAGCGGCAGAAGACCTCCGACTTCACGCACTCCACAGTGACCTCCTCCAGCGAGGTCACGATCGCCGTTGCGGGCAAGTACATCGTTCACGCAGAAGTGACTACCAACATCTCTGTGTCGTCAACAAGTCGAAGCGACAGCTACATGTGGCTGGAGCTAGACAGCGGGTCTGGCTTCGCGGAGATCGATGGTACTCGTGGCACGATGTACAATCGCCAAAACACGCAGGGGACAACCTCCGCGTCTGCTACAGCCATTCTTGATTTGGACGTTGGTGACAAGCTCCGCATCTGGGCTCAGCGCAAGAGCGGGTCGGCTACCGTAGTTCTTCTTGCGGACGGCTCTCGCTTGATCATCACTGCGATGCGCGGCCCTGCTGGCCCAACTGGAGCGGATGGTGCAGATGGTGCTGATGGTGCGCCTGGCTCTGGCAGCAACATCGTAGTCAAAGATGACACGGTCCTCGTTGGCACTGTCATGGACACGATCAACTTTGGTGCTGGGCTAGTCGTAACGGACGACGGCTCTGGCGATTGCACCGTTGACGCTGCTGGCGGTGTTGAGGAGTACAGCACTTGGGATGCAACTGGTGGTTCTACGACCAGCACCAGCTTCCAAACGATCGAGACGCTGACCTTCACGCCAAACAACGCTGGCGAAGATTGGATGATTGAGTGGGGGTACGAGTGGAAGGTCGCGGACGCTGACGAACGTTGCTACAGCCAAATCCTCGTTGACGGCGCAACGGTGATCAACGAGCACTACGACGTAGGTCTCGTGCACAATACATACAGCGTTGTCTCTGGGCGCTTTCAGCTTTCGGCGCTGTCCGCTGCATCTCACACCGTTGCGGTCCAGTACCATCCCAGTAACAACTGGACCACCATGACGATCAAGAATATTTTCATCCGCGCTAGGAGCCTTGGATAACATGGCCGTAGAGCTGCAACTTGTCCTGTCTCAGTTCCTCAATGTCGTTGTCGACATCCCTCGCTTTCAGCAGGAGATCGACGCGTCGCCAGATATCACAACGGCACGCGATTTGGGGCGCGGGTGCACACTCATCGGCGATGTGCTCAGTGTTTGGTTCAAGGCTGAGTTATCAGAGCTGGAAGATGGCGCACTGCTAGCGTTGGCGGCTGCACATACGGGAGAGCCGTTGCCCCCTACACCGAAAGTTGTGCCCGTCGAGTTCAAGACAGTGCCAGATGTGCACTTGGATGGGCCGGCAGAACCTGACAAAAAACCAGTCATGGTCAACAGCCCAGCCACCGAGGGTACGTTCACCTGGTTGTCTTCGTGTAGCGACGATCTCAACGCGACACCGCCTGCGTCGGGCAGAGGAACCGGAGACAAGGCTGTGCTGGTCTTCGATGCACCGGACACTAAAGAGGCGGTGATCCAATTCATCGAGCCGGTGGAGCTACACGACGGCCACGTCTCGTGGCGGGGAGCGTGGGACTTCGAGGACTCGTGGTCGATCTCTATTCGTATGCCAGCAACCGTCCCCGTCGAGAACGTTGGTGGAACGGGCAACTGCGACCTCAGGATGACGCCATACGGATTCAACGTGATCATTCCCGCAGCCGGTGACGGGACGCACGACATCGACCTCGCAACAGCTGTGCCGATCCCTGACGGCTACACTGCGAAGACAGATAGCGGACAGGGGTTCTGGGACGTTGAGCAGTATTGGTCGGAGGAAGTCTCGGCAGTGCCGGACGGGAAGGGCGTGTTCAACTTCTACGACATACCGCTAGAGATGTATTTCTGCCGCAACATGGATTGTGGAAACCCGCTCGGTGTCTGGGATTTGGACGCATACAAAGCTGAGTGGGTTAGCTCACGTTGGAAGATCGTGTTCACGGCTACGAAGGTCACCCCTGGTGCGGGCAAGATCGGCGGCTACCTCATGACGTTCAGACCTGGAGCGATCTAGGGATGAAGACCGCATTGGTCATCGGAGGAGGTGGATCGAAGGGAGCCTTCGCGGTAGGGGCTATCGAAGCGCTACTCGACGCAGGCATGTCCTTCGACATCATTGCTGGTACGAGCACTGGCGCTTTGATCGCTCCTATGCTTGCTGCTGGCGACATCGAAGCGATGATTGCGCACTACACGACAGTAAAGACGCGGGACATTATCCGGAAGAACTGGAGGGGGCTCTTTTGGAAGAGCCTGTACCATACCCGCCCGCTGGAGAAGCGTGTTCGTCGTTGGGTAAACGAGAACTTCGACATCGTGATGAACTCCCGTGTCGAGGTGCTGATCTGCGCAGTCAGTCTCCAGAGCAAGAAGGTGATGTACTTCAGCCAGAAGGATTCGCCATACGCTCTTGGTTGGGGAGATCCTGATGGCATAGTCAGGTGCGTGATGGGATCCACGAACCAGCCGCTCTTGATGCCACCGATAGACTTCATGGGCCATCAGCTCATCGACGGCGGTGTCCGTGAGATAGCACCGGTCCACGTTGTCAAAGAGGCTGGAGCGGACAGAGTCATCGTGATCGCACACAGCACGGAGAACCCCTCCGGAAGCTCAGAGCGCTACAACAACATCTTTAGTATCGGTGGACGCACGCTCGATCTCATGACCGATGAGATTGTGAAAGACGACATCCAAGAAGAGTCGTCTGTCATTGTGATCCGTCCTGACGAAGAACTTCCCACGAACGGTCTGGATTTCGATCCGAAAACCATGCAGAAGATGCGCCGCCTTGGAAACGAGCAGGCTTGCGCAGTATTGGAAAGGCAGCGTTGATGATCACTTTGACAATAAAGGACGTGAACTCTTTGTTAGAGCGCATCGAGACGCTGACTAGAGAGATCCGCACCCTCTCGACGAACACGCGGGGAGTGATGAGTACGGTACACGCGCACGGCGCGGCCATCGGGCGCATGGAGAAGTCCCTGGAAAATCTTCAGTACCATTGTCCGATGTTCCATCTCGAGGAAGACCGTAAGAGGGGGGTAGCGACAGGGAATGGAGATGATAAGTGTGGATCATCTCCGCACATCTACGACGAGTTGGAGGGACCGCCAGAGGATAAAGACTAGTGGGGGAAGCTTCTGCTAACATGAGGGGGGGAATCTCGCGGGAAGTGCTATGGATCCGGGTACTCTGAAACTAGTCATCCAGCTTTCAACCTATGGTCCCCTGGGGATTATGGTTGTCATATTCTTCAGCCTCTTCATGCTCAGCAAGAAGGAGATGAAAGAGCTTCGCATGGAGCACAAGGAAGAGCTTAAGGTAGAGCAGAACCGTGTGAAGGAGACTTCTGATAAGCTGGAGTCCATCAGCCTCACCATGATTCAGTCTACGGAGCAGCAAACTGCGGCAGTAAACGCACTAACCAAGGTGCTAGACAGTATTGATCGGAGACTGGCATGAGCCATCGACAGGGTGATACCACTTCTTTGGGGGCCATCCTGGTGAGCATGGGGGCGATCTCACCATCGCAGTTGGACGAAGCTGTGGAGGCGCAGGAGAGATCTAGCCTTGACATGCTGATCGGGAATCAGCTTGTCGTTATGCAGATGTGCGAGCTGTCTCAAGTGGAGGATGCGCTAGCCAAGCAGGCTAGGATGCGCAAGAACGGTCATGCCAAGGCGTTGGCTGTGGCCGATATTGCCCAGGAGCGTATGAGACGGGCGGGCAAACGGTTGGAGGAGGTGGTGGAGCGTAGTGCTCGTGTTGCGCGGTCTGCCACGGGGCAAGACCACCCAGCTATCACTTCCACTATGTTGGCAGAAGGTGAAGTGTAGCAGTGAGCGTTCCAGCCAGAGTGGGGGTTGCTGTCCCCCTTGTCATGATCTTGGAGGACGGGTCTGAGGACAAGCACCCGCAGGCTGAGATCTACACTTCTGGTGGCACCTCACCCATAGCTACTTTGTCCCTACTCCACACAGCTCGAGGTAGGTATGAGGTGGAGTGGGTTCCCCTTGTTGTGGGGGCCTTCTCTGCGGTTTTCATCACGTACGTGGATGCCGGTCACTCCATTGAAAGCATTGTCTACACCAGAGAGGTCGAGCAAGTTTTCGTCACTCAGAGTGGAGTGGACGATCTCGCTGCTGCCGTGACACGTCTCCTCGGTCTCAATCATGAGAACGCTTTCATTGACAACACTGTGTTTGACGTGGCTGATCAATTGTTGAGTGCCCGCATCCGTTTGTACGATTCCAAAGCTAACGCTGAGGCTGCTACAGATGGAGACGCGTACGCTACTGGATTGATCGCCACATACACGATGACGGCAGAACACGAGGGGCTAGGAAAGCTGAAGTCATATCGGTACGTGAAGGAGTAGATCGTGTCCTCTACCAGCTTTGTCACCAATGGCATGATCTGCTACGGGAAGAAGACGACTGTACCCGTTCCCACTCCTGTCAGTTTGCATCTAGCAGAAGTCACCATGGCTGTGGAGGTGCGCCCGAAGATCAGACAGGCGGCTACGGACGCAGACCCGGGACCAACAGATCCCGTGATGGTCTCGGCACAGGATCTAGTACCATCGATGTCGGGAAGAGCCCAGCCGGAAGCCACTTCTCCAGACGCTCCGTCCAATATTTCGGCACAAGAACTGAAGCCGAAGATCGTCAAGGTCGAAGAGGAATAACGTGGCAACGATCAAACTGAAGATTTACGTGGCTGAGCTGGCGAACGTGATGTCGTTGTATGACACCATCGAGGTCCAGAGATCTACCACGGCGCCCCCTTCCCCTACGCCTGTGAGCATCACAGCGCTGGTGGCTACCCAAGCTGCATTGACTGGTTCCCTCGAGGGGCCATTCCTCGTCAACGGGAAGACCATGGTTTTCAAGGTGGATGGTACGGAGGTGACGGTAACGTTCACATCTGCCAATCCATCTTCTTTGTCCTCTGTGATCAGTGAGGTCAACTCCGCATTGGTATTGGCGGGACTGAACGCCGCAGCTTCTGCGTCCAGTGGGCGTCTCATGATCAAGACGGACAACAGCGGAACGCAGTACACGCTGGAAATCATGAGCGGGTCTGCATTGGCAGATCTAGGGTTTGTGATAGGAGATAAGGACAATGGAGAATCCGCCCACATTGATCTAATCTCTGGTGTGACCTCCTATGAGTTCGATGATGGGAGCGGGTTAGCCTCGTACTACTACCGTACCAGGTTCTACAACACGACCAATGGAACGTTCAGTGGTTGGTCGGACTGGATCCAGGGAACGACAAGTGCGGCAGTAGACGCGGCCAACCTCATCGTGGCTCAGGTCAAGCTGGCAAACCTAGATGGTACTGCATTGGTTGACAGACAGATTGTCATCAAGAGTGTGTTTGAGGCTAGGTCGTCTGATGGGTACGGGATCCTCGGAGACTCCGTAGTGATCACTACGGATAGTGCGGGGATGGCGGAGACCGTGCTTGTGATGGGATCGTTGGTGGATGTAGTATTCAGCGGTACGTCTATCGTCCGCAGGATCAGGGTTCCCAGTACTGGGACAGAGTTCGATCTGCTGGACAATAGTTTGGTAGTCGAAGATCAGTTCAATATCCAGGTTCCGGACTTGCCCTATGCCCCGAGAAGCGTGTGACAGCCAGAGCTTTCCTCGCCTTGTAGGGTACATTCATACATGTAGGTGTAGGCACGTCTCTCTGAAGGCCGCTCAGACGCCACCAGAGCGATCCTGGATATCCATGTCCAACGCATCGTGTAAGCTGCTCTGGGGCTCCCCAGCTAGAATGGCGCCGCAGAAGCGCCATATTTGGAACCCCATTGCTGCGGACCTTCCTAGAGAGGTCCGGGAGTTGACCAGATGGCTAGTGAAACCGTAAAGATTCTCACGGTAGACGAGCAGACTCCCATCCCTGGAGCCCTCGAGGGGGTGTTGGTTCGGGTGTTCGACGCAACTGGGACTACCCTCGACTCGGAGGCCACGTCGGCGCTGGTCGGAGGAGACGCAGTGGCTGACCTCACTCTGGAGGGAGATGACCCTCCCATCGTCTACCAGATCCGCCTTCACAAGTTGGGGGTGAGTTTCAGCGGGGCCCTGGGGGACGACAACAAGTCTCCACAGCTCATCGAGGTCTACTCTCCTCCCGCGTCGGCGCCCACAGGTACGAACAATTTCACGGTGCAAGGACAGACGTTCTCACGACCCGCCGCCGTCGATCCACGTATGTGTCGGTGCAGCGGGTTTTTCTATCGAGGAGATGGTCTGCCTTATTCGAACCTAGATGTGATCATCACCCCCAAGTTTAAGCCGACCATCGTGGATGGCAACGCGGTGATGGGAGGTATGATCAATGCCAGAACGGACAGCGATGGGTACATTGAAATCGACTTGTTTCGGGATGGGGAGCACAGCATTCGTCTCGAGACGTTGGAGGACTGTTCTCGAGACGTCGTTGTCCCAGATCAAGCATCCTTCAACATGCCGGACCTGTTGTTCCCCGTGGTGAAGCAGGTTGCATTCTCACCCACCAGTGTCTCTCTGATCGTCGGGGAGGTGGTAGAAGTTACGCCGACAGTCACGGCTTCTGATGACCGGGTGCTCACCGATGCTGCGGTAGAGGATGTCATCTTCACCGTGGCAGACGAGAGTGTGGCGACCATCGTTGTCTCCAATGGGAAGATCTACGTCATGGGAGTGTCGGCTGGAACCACCCAGGTGAATGTCTCCAGGTTGGATGAAACGATTGTCCTCATCCCGGATGTAGGCGTTGTTTACGTCCCGTTGGGCGTCACGGTGAGCTAGATGTGGGGAGTTCCTGTAAGACTCCCGTCTGTCTTAGTGATCCGCCCCGTGCATAGAGAGGGATATCAGGAGCGACTTTTGATGGCGGCTATCATACGAAGAGCGGCCTTCGACATCGTTCTGTACAAGAACGATCCCAAGCTGGTGAACAGAAAGCTAGCAGTCGGGGCGTTCAATTGGATGTTCCGAGAGGATGCGGACCCCAAAGACAGATTCACGTCGTTCCTAAGCATCTGTGAGATCTTGGACCAAGATCCAGAGTGGATTCGAGGGAGGACGCTCCAATTGAGAAAGACGGACGTGAAGAAGTTCGATAGGGTCGGCCTGTGAGCAATTACACAGATGAAGAACTGAAGTCGGCTGTATCCGGGTTCGTACGCTCCGAGGTCAAGACACAGAGGGACGTACTTGGGCCCTTGAGTGCGGACTATGCTTTCCAAGAGGTGAAGGAGTTCGCGGCCAGCACACTGACGTTTGACCCCAGCTCCATCTTCTACCTGCTCTCCATAGTGGCCAACAGGATCAACCAAGATGTCTTGCTGGCCATCGAGTATGCGTCGGACATCAAGGAAGCCATCTTCGAGGTGGGGAGCCCAACTACCAAAGTCACCTCTACCAGCAAGTTGGCTGATGCTGCCGTAGCCCTGCAAGAGATAGATCTTCTAGTGACAGAGAGGAACGCCGTCACAGAACGACCGTTCACTAGGTACAAGAACGCTCTGGACGAGTTTACTGCTTTGTCCCTGACCCCGAATATTCGGAGGTACTCCGGGGAGCCCTTCCCAAATGCCTTCAAGATCTCTCGGCCCCCACAGCAGGCACAGAGCGAGATCAAGAGTGTGATCCCATCCCTTCGATCTGTGCATGCCACCATCTTGGATGAGATTACACAGATCGAGTCATCTCTAGCAGAGTTCTTGGCGGTGAATCTCCCGTTGATCACTATCCAGGGGTCAGTCAGGAAGATCAGAGCTGACCTAACTGACATAAAAAACCAGTTTGATACAGCCACTGCTGATGGTGCCATCGCCCTTACTCGAGATGCCTTCCTTCGTATTCAAGCCGGTAGGTCTGTCGTAGACAATCTGTCTACTGTCTCAGACCCGAGGTCTCCGAGGATGAAGGGGTACGCTCTGACATCCGACAGAGCGCAGTCGGCCTACGTTACTGGGAGCTCGACATCTACTCCGGCCAAGGTGACTACGTCGGTCTCTGCCCCATTTCAGATCGTATCGGGGGTAAACGATACTCTACGGTTCTCTGTAAACGGTGGGGCGCCGCAGGATGTGGTCTTGGTTCCAGATAGCTCTGCTCAACTGGACGGATCTATATCAGGGTCCTACGACATCCACGCACAGCAGGCCGCCTATGTGCAGAGCTCTTACCCGGGCCCGTACACTGTTCCGGCGGCGCCGAACAACATCTTCGTCGTCTACGTGGATGGGGTAGGGTACCAGATCGGTCTTGTAGCTGGTACCTGGGATGCCACCTCTTTGTCGTTGGGCATCAACCTAGCTTCTCGCCTCGATGGTCAGCCGGGAGCATTGGGTGACGTGGCCACAGCTTCTAACAATGGTAGCGGGTACCTCCACATTCAGCACGACACCCCGGGAGCAGTTCACGATGTTGTGATCGGACTACAGTCCGCCATCAACTCGGCCTTTGGGTTCTCAGATAGCCAGGACTCGGATGATATCCCGAATACGAAAGGCGCGGAGGCCAACAACTCCATCACGTTCTTGATGGACGACGACAACGTGGTCACGGTACCCCTCACCGTTGGTTCCCGCACAGAGGCACAGATAGTGGCTGACATCGTTGCGGCGAGCCCTCTCATCACGGCAGAGGTCGCCAGCATCCCAGCTCTCCCATCTGGAACAATGGATGTGGTTCGTGTCAAGTCCACGTCCTATGGAGAAGGGTCCGCTATCAAGTTGGATCCCCAGACAGCCACAGACGAACGAGCGATGCAGACTCTGGGATTCTACAGAGGCGCGGCAGTGCGTTCTGGGTATCTGAGTCTGGACACCTTGTACGACGCTGTCGCTGCGTCACCCAACCTGACTCCTACGAGACTGGAGTCTGTGGTTCAGTCTGGGTCTGGCGCCCTTGCGGAGAAGTCCGGGACAGACTATTTGCTGCGGATCACGTCAGGCACGCTAGATACCGGCATCGGTACTCAAGACAAACTACGGATCGTATCTGGAGACAACATCGGGTACTACCAGATCACCGGCATCATCCACGGAGCCTACGACTACATCAAGGTGGGAAGGGCCTTTCCAGTCGTGACTGGAGATGCGGCCAGCAACCAGAGCTGGGAGATGGTGAGAGATCTCCTGAGCATTGCCTCCTCTACGCAGGACAAGACCTCCTCCCTCGAGGTGCTAGCCACGCCCAATGATGCCTATGCAGATCTAGGACTGTCTCTGGGGTTGGTGTACGGATCTGTATCGGGCGTTGCTGTCAAGGACGCGGGAACACCACTGAGCTTCACGAGGAACGACGTTCGGGTGGGAGACAAGTTCTCACTCAATGGTCCTACCTACTCGACGACCCATACCGTCACCGCCATCACTGAGAGTGGATACCAGATAGAGGTCACACCCGAAGTGCCAAACGATCTCATTAGCCACCTGTACGAGATCAACAGTGGGGCTTGGCTGTTGTACTCAGACTTCATCAGCGATCTAGGGATATGGTCTGCCTCTTTGGAGGTGTCCCAGTTCGATGCGGATATCCAAGAGCTCGAGAGAAGGCTCAACCCCATCATTCAAAACAAGAACCCTTCTTCCACGTTGGTCAACGATGCGGACACGACTGTTACAAGCTTGATCGGCCTGTACACATCCTTGAGTTCGATCTTGTCTGATTTTGTTGTGTCACCCTCCGTCACTCGGATCGATGCCATACTGAACATGCTGGAGGAGCGGGGACTGCGACGGGCTCATGATCTTCTGTTGCTAGGAAAGATCAGCGAGTTCTTCGGTCTGACAAAGGATGGTGGATCGTACAGTGGGAAGGTGTTGGAGACGATGCGCAGCGTTGCCCAGTCCGACGTCAACGTCTCCACTGACGTAGAGATGGACCATATGGACAGCCACCTGGACGGGTCCTATTCTGATACGGACGCTGACCTTGACTTTTCAGATGGTGACAGAGAAGGCGGGGTGACCGAGACTGATGACATCCCAGATCCTACTGAAGAGGATGACTTCTTGACCGAGACTGTTTGATGCCGAAACCAACCGCACAGAAAGCCAACTCACCAGAGGCCAAGAAGACGAAGCTGAACTTGCAGCTCCGCACCGTCTTGGGTGAGGCGTATGCGGTGGTCATGGGATCTCGGTACGCCGAGAGTGTTTCTGCTGTGACGTTGGAGACGTTGATGCGGGAGCAGATCGAGCAGATCGAGGGGACGGACGGTGTGACATCTATTCGTCCCAACAAGAAGGCTCGGGTCGAGAAGATTCTAGAGCAAACGAAGGCAGCGGTGGAGCAAGTGAAGAAGCTTCCGCCTTCCTACTTCAAGTTCGAGGAAGACGACCGCCTGATCGACGACAACCAGGCGAACACCCCGGAGAAGCAGTAATGGACATTCAAGTGATCTATATGAGGGACGTCCTCACCGTCTCCTCCATCACGAATGTTCCGAACATGGTTCCCAGGACCCTGGATGTTTGGGGCCCGGACTTTCGGGGCGTTACGAAGGTAGAGATCAACGAGGAGGAAGCCCCGTCCTTTGTAGTCACCTCCAGTAAAAGGATTCTTGTGCAGGTCCCTTCTTCTCAGGAGAGGGCCGTCATCAAGTCCATCGCGGTACTGAGTGACACCTTCACGAAGAAAGACAAGAGCCAGGTCAGGTTCGAGCTGACCAACAACCCGAAGAAGGTTGATGGCTTGATGCGCCTAATTCAGATCTTCTTGCTGCACCTCCTTCGGACTCCGGGCACCGATGCCTGGTACCCGAACTCTGGTGGCGGGATCCAGAAGCTCGTGGGCTCATACTTCTCCAAGAACAACTCTGGTGCTGTGACGGCAGCGTTCACGCTAGCCGTTGGACGCACGAGATCTCAGATCATATCCATGCAGGCCGGAGATCCCCGGGTCAGCGCAGACGAAAAGCTGGCGACTGTGAATGTGCTGAGTGCCTCCTTCAGCGTGGCTCAGACAGCTCTACTAGCTCGAGTAGAACTTGTATCTCAATCCGGCAAGCGGGCAGCCGTTGGTTTGGAGCTCTAGACATGCCTGGTACCGACGACCTACGGGACTTCATCGAAGAGAGACTGATTGCGTGGGATCCAGACATCGATCTGACAGATGGGTCACCAGCTCAGATCGAAATCGTGGAGCCACTTGTCGAAAGGTTCGCAGTAGATCCATTCGAGATGGACGTAACCACGTTCATTCAGGAGCGTCTGCGGCAGGAGTATCCAGACCTCAACGTTGAGCATGGGGATGCTTTGGCTGACTTCCTGGCCAAGCCCATGGAGGCACTGCTGGACCCGCTCATTCGAGAGGTTACGTTCCTGCGGCAGAACAAGTCTCTGGCTAGTCCAGAGCTCTTGGCCCCATCAGAGGCCGACTCCTTGATGGGTAACCTGTTCATTCGTCGCATCACAGGGAACTACTCTACAGGGAAGGTGCGTCTCTACTTCAACGCCCCTACGTCCGTTTCGATCTCTGTTGGAAACACAGCTTCTACTGACGATGGTCTGAACTACACCCCGACGACTCCACAGGAGATCTCCGCTGAGGCGATGCTGTTCAACCAGGATGGTAACCTCTTCTACTTCGACGTCTCCTTCCAGGCCGAGTTGGAAGGAGATGCGTACAACGTCGAGGCTGGGTCGATCACCAGTATCGCCAACGTTCCATCTGCTGTGCGGGTCATGAACCTGAGCAGGTTCCGAGATGGTCTCCCCGCAGAGACCACACTGTCTTTCCTAGATCGCGGGGAGAGTAGTCTGACGGAGAGGTCCCTGGTCGTTCCTCGAGGGGCGTTGGCTCGCTTGTTGGATCAGTTCGGTGATCTTCAGCACCTACAAGTCGTAGGGTTTCAAGACCCAGAGATGCAGCGTGACATCATCAAAGGAGGAGGATTGGGGGAGGTCGTCATGTATGGGGAGGACGGGTTCACAGGGGATGATGGAGACGGAGATGGGTTTGCCACGTCATTCTTCATCCCTACTAGCCTGTTCACCACCACCATCGGCCCGGTCGGACCTGTAGAGAACTTCGTTCTCACGGCAAAGGGAGAAGACTTCGTTGTGACAGAGGTGGTCTCTGGTAAGATCATCAAGATCGCCCGGATGCCTGATCCGACTCTACCTCCAGGGGAAATACTTCCACCGCCAAACCTGTCTGACAACCTGACCAACGTGGAGTACTACATTCGTCGTAGTATTCTGACACTCAGCAACCTACCTGGGGGAGTCATAGACTCGAACGGGGTGAACGGAACGTTGGAGCTCCACAACGATGAAATCCACGTTGGCGGACGGTCTGACTTCTACGTCAGAGGGACCTCTTTGGAGGAAGCCTCCCTCGTTGTGGAATCGGTGAGCGATGACACGCCACTGGTCAGTGGGACGGACCTCGAGACTCTCCTCGGAGGTATTCCCGCCGATGTAGTCTACTTCAGCAACATCACCGCCACAGACGCGGCCAAGGTCAAGAAGGGGATGTCTCTCGTCATCATCAATGGTGGTGACGCGGGAACGTACCAGATCATCAAGCCGTACATCTCTGCGTATGGACACAAGTACATGCAGGTTGATCCACCGCTGACCAATCCGGCGACAGATCTGACGTACAAGATCGTCGATACGATTGACGTGAACCTCAACGAGCCGAAGACTGTTCGAGGTAGTGGGTCAGACCTGAAGACCATCCTGGGCAGCGCTCAGGTGTCCACGGTTTCCTCTGTGGACTTCGACGCTCTTGGTGGGGAGGTGGGGGACATCCTCCGTATCACCAGCGAAGGTCCCAACAAAGGGGACAGGCAGGTAAAGGCCATCACAGGTACGGGGAACAACCTTCTCATATTCGAGTCTGAGCTGAAGAAGACCTCAAGTAGTGGGGCATGGTCTTTGTTCAAACTGGGGGATGGGATCCAAGCTCCAGTCGTTCGCATCAAGAGTGTGGACATCTTGGACAGCTCGAACCAGCCCACAGGAGACAGCATCCCGTATGCGGACCCTGTCGATATCCAGTCCTTCTCCTTCTCCAACATCGGTATTGGTGAGAAGAAAGTGGTTGGAGACGCGAGGATCGGCATCCTTGGTTCGGTTGACTTGGGCGTCTCTCCTGCGTCGGTGAACGGAAAGACGATCAATGTTTCTATCAACGGTAGCTCCTTTACTGCCGTCAACTTCTCTGGCGTAGTCACTGCGCAAGATATCGTTACCCAGATCAATGCTATCTTGGCCGGCTACAACATCGCCGAACTCTACGACGTCGAGGGAGAGGCCCGCCTGTCACTGCGTTCCAGAAACAACTGGATCGTAGTTAACACGTTGGGGTCTGCCAATGCAGATCTGGGGTTGTCATTGGCAGAGAATGAGGACAATAGACAGATCATCAGTGACTCTGTTCCAGACTGGACGGTTCTGGGTTTGGAAGCCGAGAAGGATTCTGTCTACATCCTGACGGGGGTCAATGCTGAGTTCTGGCACCTTCACTCTGTGGCTACGAGCAAGCTCTTGGTCGCCCGGGTAGATCTAGACGGTAGGTCAGTGTTTCCACTGACTGATGAGAGTGCAAACGTCAGAGTAGGGTCTAGGTCTTTCGGAAAGGTGCGGTGCTATTTCATAGACCCGACCTCGTTCGAGGTGCGAGGAAACTATCGACGTGCAGCCAAGAACACCATAGATCATCCGCCGAACCTCAACTTCGGATGGCCGATCTGGGAGGATGAGATCTCCCGTACCGAGTTTGTCCTAGATCTGTATGGGGACGCGACGGCCTACATGCGGTTCTTCCCGGACCCAGCTCTCCGTCACACAGTACATCCTGCGGTGGGGGAGACCATCGCGAACAACCTCAACATTGCAGCAGCCAATGATTTCTTCGTGGAGAGCGAAGGGTCACCAACTGCGGGGATTGGTCAGTACTCTCGTGGGTCCGAGGTAGACTTTCTATTGCGAGAGGTCGTGCCGGGGGACATCCTGGAGATCACCTATCAGCCGATGCAAGGATCAGTGGACGTACGTTCCACTCCGTCTGGAGCAGTGGACTACGTGGCTGGGGACGTGCTCGGAAAAACCTTGGTGTTCTCCCTGGACAATGGTCCTCCCAAGACGGTGACGTTCACGTCTGCGGTGGATGGTCCTGCTCGTCTGGTATCTGAGATCAATCAGCAGTTGGGAGCCACCATCGCGTTCGAGGAGGACACCGGTACTGCTGTATACCTTCGCATCGAGGCTGACTTTGCCGTCGTTCTCAAGTCCTCTGGTACGGCCATGGCTCTCCTCGGCATGACTGCTGGGAACAACGACGCCAACGCCAAGGGTGAGTACAAGATCAGCGACGTTGGGTACATCTCTGGTGCGACGTCCAATCACATGCGACTGGCCATAACCGGACCAGTTGGGTACACAGGTGCGTGGACGGGTTTTGCTGCGGGGGAGGTTGGGCCTTCTCAGCACTTTAAGATCCATCGTCCAGGTGTGCAGCGCATCGGCGCCACAGAGATGGCGGAGAACGTCGAGAACGGACTCTACTATTTCGACGTGGAGCTGGTGTCGTTCGGTCCAGGAGATGAGTTCAACATCGAACCGAACCTCCAGCTCGAGGTGGAGAACTTCGTCTCTGATGGATATCGGATCTTGGCTCCCGATGAGAACTTGACGTTCTCTGAGCATGAAGAGCTCCTGATGGAGATCAGCCGGCGTATCTTGACAGTTGGGGCCACGGACGCGC
>Ga0210043_1001865_pt1 | contig 15604 bp, 13 predicted proteins | sample CryGeymet201501t_FD_183990 | JGI IMG/M metagenome (GOLD analysis project Ga0210043, IMG submission 183990) | Groundwater microbial communities from Crystal Geyser aquifers in Utah, USA - Crystal Geyser metaG 2015-01t (SPAdes) (version 2) | ecosystem: Environmental > Aquatic > Deep subsurface >... | reverse complement strand
AGCCCGCTTTCAAGTCGCCCGCCTCGATTGCCCGGCCCCCCTCCGCCAGCGCTAGGCCGCGCGCGTATGCCAAAGCCGTAGTGTCGAGATCGCGGATGCCCTCGGGCGCGAGCAGGTCAGCCTCCAAGAGCGGCCCAAGCTCATCCTCGCGCGCCGAGGCAATCTCCGTCGGACCGCCCCCCTCGAGACGGGTATCCACCGCGCCGCGCAGGATCACGCCCGCCGCCTGCTGGTTGCCCATCGTGTAGACCGCCCCGGCCGCGTAGATCACCGGCTCCGACTGCCCGATCCGCGAGAAGATCGCCATCGCCTGATCCTCGCCCAGATCGGCCACCGAGCCGACGAACGCCGCCCGCTGACCGCGCGAGCTGTTCTGGAACACCTCCGAGATGCCGTCCAGCTCGGCTTGGGTGAGTGGCACCGGATAATCCACGCCCTCCGGCCGGGTGTGCGGTGCCAGAAGATCGACGCGCTGGGCGATGATGCTGCCCACTTGCCCCAGGTCCTGCGCTCCCGCCAAGCTCGGCAGCTCGACGCCGACCGCACGGGCAAAACGCGCCGGGTCGTTTTCGGCCATTTCGCGGCGATGCGTTGACCATTCGGCCAAGCGCCCGATCACGCGCTCGGTCATCAGGGCCTCGGCCCCATACTGCTGTCCTTGTGCGGCCAGAACAGCCTGCGCGGCGCGCGCGTCCTCCAGCACCACGTCGCGCTGGGCGGCGCTCATGCCTTGCAGACTTTCGGCGTCGCGGTGGAACGCCTCGACCTGGGCGATTGCCGCCAGCACCTTCTGGTTGCCCGCAGCGCGTTCGCGCAGTGCGCCATAGTCCACGTCGTCGACCCGCGCGCCGTTCATTGCCAGTTGCTCGATCAGCGGCAGGCCAATCGTCTCGGCCGTCACCGCGTCCTGCACCTGCTTGATCCGATCCTGAAGGCTTTCGATTACCGCTGCCCCGCCCAGGTCCAGCTCGCCACGCTTTACCGCGTCCGTCATGTCGCCTCTCATCCGCTCCACGTAGCTCATCAGCTCGGGACCCGTCATGCCATGTGTTGCCACCTGGGCGTCGGCCACTTGGAACTCGATCAGCGCCTTGCGCTGGAGATCGGGATACGGGGCCAGCGCCGACAAGATGCGCGCGCGCTCCTCTTGCGGGATCGCCACCGGCACACCTGCCTCGCTCATCGACACATAGCCGTTGATCGTGTCCGTCATGCCCTGTTCGAGCCGACGGCGCTCGGCCTCGGCCGCAGTCCGGCGCGCGCTGTCGGTCGCGCGCGCCCGGCCTTCCATCGAGCGCAGCATCTCCATGCTTTCGCCCGCAGGCAACGGGGAATTGCCCGCGAACACCTGTTGCCGGAACTCCTCGACATACTGACCAGGCGCGGCCGAGCGCATGAAGTCGGCCTCGATCATCTGCCGCCGCGCGCCCATCGCGATCTCGGCCATGTTCGTGGCGATAGCGTCTGGCGTTATGGCCCCGGCGCGCGTCGGATCAGCCGGGAAGGTCCGGCCAGCGATCGTGAACTCCTCACGCGGCCCGAACTGTGCCAAGGTGTCGGTAGCTTGGGCCATGTGATCGGCCAGCTCGGCAGCGGTTGCGCCGGTCAGCGCCAGGCGCTCGGCCTCGGATTGTGTCGTGCTGACGATCTGGGCCAACGCCTGCTCCTGCCGCGCCATCACGCGCCGCTGGGAAAGCTCTATTGCCTGGCGCTCGGCTGCCATCCGGCCCCGGTCGAACTGCGATTTCAGCTCCGTCGCCAGGCCCGGCATTTCCTTGGGAAGCTCGGACATGACTTGCGCCCGCACGATATCCATTTCCTTGCGCAGGTGCCCGATGTCGCCGTCGGCACGCTGCATCGCGGCCCGCATCCCCTCCTCCAGCGCTGCCGTGGCGCGAGCGGTAATCACGCGATCCGCAGCGCGGTTGAACGCCGCATCGCGCACCGTGAAGGGAAGGCGCGGCTCGAATGTCGATCGGTTCAGCGTCTCTAGCTCATACTCTGGTGTGCCAGGCACATTGACCGTGATCCCCTCGCGTCTGGCGCGCCCCTCGGCTTTCCTGAGCCAGAGGTTTGCAAAATCCTGAGCCGACATTGTGTCGGGATCGCCGCCGTTCAGCCGCACCGCATCACGACCGACGACGGCCGAGGCAAGCCGTGGACCTGCGGTCAGGAGGTTGATCGCGCCCTGCGCTCCCTGCTGATGGGCCAGGTAAATCTCGCCCACTGTCGGCTGGCGTCCCAGCGCCGTTGCGAGCGCGCTCATGTTGTCGCGGGTGAGGCGCGCGCCCGCGTCTGCCGCCTGGTCCACGTCGAAGCGGTTTTCCAAGCCATACTGTGCGGCTGTGCCGTCGAGGAACTGGAACAGGCCACCGGCCGAGCTGCTGGGGTTCTGCGCCGCCGGATCGAGGCTGCTTTCGAGGCTGGCAATGACGGCCAGCACCCCCGGATCGACGCCATGCGCCTTGCCTGCCCGCGCCAGCGCTGCCCTGATCCTCGTCGGGCCAAGCTGGAGCCCGTCGCCCTGCGCGCCCATCGTCACGGACGTGCCGCGCGCGAGGAGCTGCCTGAGCCCCCATTGAGGACCCCGCTCGTCAACCGCCGTCAAAGCCTCTTGCTCGCCTCGTGCGGTCTGCACCTGTTCGACGGCCGGGCGGATAAAGCTGTTGGCCGCGCCAAGAATGTCCTGGAAGGCGGCGAAGGTTTGCTCGCGCCCGCGACCAAGCTCCGGCCGAGGGGAAACAGCGGGCGTGACAAGGGCTGGGCCATAGCGGCGGATTGAAGGCATAGTTTACCCCGTCAGTTGATACGCATCGACGCCGATCATTGCCGCGCGGCCAAAGCCCCCAAGGATCGAGGATCGCGCCTCGGACATGAGGCCCCGCGCGCGAAGGCGGGACATTGCGGCGCGGTTGTCCGCGTTCTGCCTGGTCACGTCCAAGTTTCGCTCGGCCAGGCGCTTGGTGCTTTCGGCCACGGTCACGGGCGTGCCCACGCCGATATCGAGCCCGTTAGCGAGCTGGATCACCTTTTGCTCGCCCGTCAGCTCGGCATATTCCCGCGCCAGATCGCGCGCCTGTGCTGCGCCCTGCGCTTGCTCTTGGAGGCCCTGCGCCGTGGCGAAAGCCGCCTGATCCTTGGCCGCCCGGCTTGCGGCAAAGCCCTGCCCTATTGCCGCGAGCGCAGAGCCCGCGCTCAACACTTGGGACAGCGTGACAACGCCGGACCCCGCCGCAGCGGCGGACCCCGCAGCGGCGCCTGCGCCGGCGAACATCGAGCCGACGGAGGCAGCGGCGCTAGATATCGCCGTCCCGATAGCCATGAAAACTGTTGCCATTTACACCCCCTCCGCTCTGTTGAAGCCGAGAACCGCGGCTTTACTGCTCGTCATGGCCTCCCCCGTCAAAAGCGCACATCGTAAGTTAGCGACCGGATCAGGAACGGCATCGGCTCGATCTGCGTAATCTCCACCGTCGGCTCCTTCTGCCAGCGGCCGATCCCGCCGATGCGCTTTGGTCCCGTAAACAGCACCTCCTCCAAGGTCGGGTCCATCGTCCCGCTGTCGTGATTCTGGAGCGATACAGGTCGCGCGCGCCCGCCGTCATGGCCGGTGATCGCCACCGCGCCGGTGCGTTCGAGCTGGAGGAGCACTCGGAAGATACGCATGTTCTGCATCGTCGGGGAAAGCTCGCCACGGCCCTTGTAGGGGTGCAGCACGATCCGGGGCACCTGCTTGAGCCCGACCTCGGCCACGCTGGCATAGGACGCCGCGACAAGGTCGATGGAGCCCGAGGCGACCGTGAACGCGCCGAGAGGCAAGCCGTCGCCATGCACCTCGACCACTTGGCCCTCCAGCCACGGATAGGCCGACATGTCGATGGTTGAGCCGGCGCCCGCGACCGAGATGCTGCAATCCGACATAAACGCACCATCGAATTGCTCCAGGAAGTGCCACGTCGCGCCGGTCAAATCGCGCTCGACCATTGCGAAGGCGTCACCGCTCTGCGTAGTGGCGAACGCCAGCGGTGTGCCTTGGGTCTTGATGCGGGCGAAGCCCGTCACCTGTTGCGCGCGGTCGATCACGCACATGGCGGCTGGCACCTTGCTTCCGTTGCGGTCGTTGCCGGTATTGGCCACGAGGAGGATCGTCGGCTCGTCCACGTCGCGCGAACGGCGCAGCGCTACGGATCGAGGCGACGCCATGAGGTGCCCAGCCAGGAGAGTCACGGGCTCGGCCGAATAGCTTTGCTCGGTGTCGGTGAACAGATACTCGCGCAGCGCGCGGCCGGTCCGATCCACGAACAACGTGCCGCCCTGCACGTCAACCGGCTTCACGTCTGGGCTCGCGCCGTGGCGGCTCGTTACCTTGAGCGCGATGTTGTCGATGGTGATTGGCTCGTCAGGCACATAAATCTCGGCCGAGCTGGTGAAAATCTGGAGGTGCCGCCCGGGGTAGATGTGCTGGATCGTCACCTGATCATCAATGTTGGGCGCAACCACAAGCGGAGATGCGGCCACCGGGTCAGCATCCTCCTTGAAGTCGAACAGCGCGCCCGCCCGGCTTGCCACGATCACGTCAGGCCGCGCCTTGAAGCCGCCCATCCAGTGCCGTCCCTGGTAGAAGGTGCCGCAGCTCGGATAACCGCGCGTGGCGCTCCAGAGCGCGTCAAAGTCCTTCTTGCCGAACTGCTTTCGAGACAGCACCACGGTGCCGTCGCCGGTCAGAATGTCGATCACCAGGATCGGCCAAGGCTTCTTGCCGTCCTTGCCGGTAAACTCGATCTCCAGCTCTGCGTTCGCGTCCGAGCCCTCGTTAATCCGCACCGCCACGGAGGTGATATCAGGCAGGCTTTCGATTGCCACCTCCAGCTCCATCGCGTTCGTCGCCGCATTGCCTGTCCACGTGATCTCATCGCTGGTGGTGCCGTTGTATTCGACGAGGAGCTTGTGCCCGTTGGCCATGTTGTCAAAGCGCAGGAACTGAATTTCGTTCTCGCCGCCACCAGTGTCCTCATCGTCAAAGGGGAACTCGGCGATGGTGTCGAACGCCAGCGGGCTTGACCGCCAGTCCTGATCACTGCCCAGGCGCTGCACGATGTAGGGCGGCTGATCATGGTGATAGAGGATCAGCGTGTCCAGGTTCGGCGCGGCCTTGATCGCCGCCACCTGCGCGTTGGTGTGCGGGATCGAGACCGCAGCCACCCACTCGCCGGTCGATCCATCGAACACGTCGCAGCACCCGCCGATCATCGCCACGATATACTCGTCTTGGATGCTGGCGGTCAGTCGATGGAGCGAGAACGCCCCGACGGTGCCGCCGGAGCTGTAGCCCGCCTCGCTCTGCATCTCGACACCGGACAGCTCGACGGTCGCGCCCTTGAGATCGACGGCCGACGGGTTGTCAACGATCACGCGCCAGTATCGTGCCGTGCCCAGGAGCGTATCAGGAGCTGCGCCGAACCGGCGGTCATAGGCGCTATTGCCTGCGGCAATGGTGGCCGCATCCGCCCACGTCGAGCCGTCGGAGCTGGTCTGGAGCGTGACGTTCGCCGTCGAGATACCGGCCGGAAAGCTGACGATCCGAACATCCCGCAGATCGAACAGGGACACCGCGTACGCGCTGCCCATGTCAAGCCGTGCGATCTCGTATTCCGTCGCCGCGCCCACGCCCTTGGTGGCCGTGCCACTAGAGCCATAAGCCCCAAGCGCCGAGCTGTCGAAGCCGTCTAGCGAAAAGGTGTCGGCCGTCAGCACCGTGATCGTGCCTTGGTAGTCGTTGATCGAGCTGGCCAGTATTTGCTCGGCCGATCCGCCAGCAGCGTAGGCGGTAAACCCGGTGCTGTCGATACCGTCGAGCAAAAAGCTGTCCGCGCCGAGCACGATAATCGTATACGTGTTGTTGTTCAGCTCCGTCATGCCGACGACGCCGGTGATCTCGATCTGGTCGCCAGTCGCAAACCCGTGCCCGGCAGCGGTGATAACGCAGGGGTTTGCCTGGGTCGCGTTGGTGATCGCAGCGGTTGCTCCGCTCGGCACGCCCATGCCCTCGACCCCCTCGATCCGCACGCGGTCGCCGGTGGTGTAGCCGTGCCCGGTCGCCGTCACCACGGCCGGGTTGGCATTGGTCACACCCGAGATCGCGGCTGTCGTGCCCGTCTCCAGGAGCGTGGTGCGGTCGCCGTCCGTCAGGTTGCCTGCCGTGCCGCCATTCGCGGCCGTGACGGTTGCGCCGGACAGGTCTATCCCAGAGATCGGGCCGCGCTGGAGTGAGCGAAACCGCCACCCATCTCGCCGCTTTACCCCACCTTGGGGCAGCGGCACCGCGTTCTCGATGATGCGCGCCGAGTTATAGAAGAACGAAACGTCCTCGCGGCTCCAGAGGAGCGGATCGAACTCACCGGCCGAAAGGCTGGCCTGAACATGGCGGCCAATCGGCATCAGTAGACACCCCCGAAGCGAGCGCTCCAGAGCGGATCGTGATCGTCCAGGAGCGAGCGAGTCGGATCGCCTGTGGCGTCGGCCTCAGTCGCGGTGCGGAACAATCCGCCCCGGCCGAGCTCGCTCGGGTTGCCATAGGCTATTTGGCGGTGGAGCTGTTCCTTGCTTGCGTTCTCTGTCACCGGCAGCGCCAAGGTTGCCGCGACGGCCTCGATTGCGAGCGTGTGGAAGTAGCCGGGCCATTGGCTTTCCGGGACACGCCAGATGTATTCGATCACCACCTGGTCATAGTCGCAGAACAGCCAGCGCTCCTGGATTTCATACATGAACACATGGGGGGCGCGCTGCGTGGTGGAGTTGAACACGGACAGCGGCTTGCCCACGCGATCCGTGCGCAAGGGCGGCAGGAGAAAAGCCCGCGTCCATTCGTTGATCGGCGTGCCCGCCGCATCCACGGTCAGCACCTTGCGCCGCGTGGCAAAGCTCCAGTCATGCGACCCGAGGAGCTGGAGGATGGTCGGTTCATAGAGCTGGTGCACCTTCTCGGCCGCGTCGCTGTCCTCCTCGAAAGAGGAGATTGCTGGCTCGCCAAGGCGCGCCAGCGCTTGCGATGCAACGTCCACTTTGCTGTCGGTCATCTCTGCCTCCTAAGAACAAAGGCCGGGGCCATGACAGCCCCGGCCCGCCCCTCGCATCCACACCCCAGCGGATTAGATGAAGGCGTCGATTGCCGCAATGGTGACGACACCGGCACCGCTGATGGCCGAGATGCGGGCATCAAAGTCGGCATCCGAAGCGTGGATCACGACACGATCTCCGACGGTCAGCAGGCCAGCGGCCGTGTCGAAATAACTGGCGGCTTTGACGGCGGCTTTGGCGTCGGTGGCGGCGTTGTAGCTCCAGATTTTGACGCCACCGCCGGAGCCGCCGTGGTTCTCCAGTCCTTGCAGGTTGAAAGCCATTTGCTTCTCCTCGTTCAGTTTTCACGAGGGGCGAGCGACAGGCCCGCCCCATGGTGGCGCTTACACGCCGTTTTCGTCGCAGGTGATCTCGACCACGCCACCGGCGTCGATCTCGACGGAGCCCGCCGAGAACAGCATGTTCGCCAGCCAGCTCGTCTTGGTCGGAATGTAGTTGAGCTCCATCCGCTGATCCATGCCGATGGCGTGCCCGATGGCCGACTTCGCATACGCGAAAGTGGTTCGGTCGCCAGCGGTCAGATCGAGGCCGCCCTCGGCACGGGTTGCGATCCACTTGTACGACATGCCCATGAAGCTGGAGATATCGCCGTTCACCAGGGCGCGCACCGTGTTGTAGTCCGCGCTGGTCGCCTCGGTTTCCCCGAGAAGCCCTTCGCGGCCGACATAGGAGCCCAGATAAGTGATACCCTCATCCTCGCCCACGCCGTTGTCGCCCAGCAGACGCGATGCGCGACGGAGTTTATCCACGTTGAGGTTGGTGTTCGCCCCGCCGACGGAGCTTGCCACGGCCAGGGTCGTTGCGGTCGCTTCCAGCGCGTCGATGATAAGCTGGTCCTCACGGCGGCTGATCGCATTGGCGATCGAACGGGCCAGCTCTTCGCGCTCGGAGATGTTGGTCTTCGCATCATCGAACACGTCGGTGTATTCGGCGGCGTTCCAATCTTCGAGCGTGACCGTCGCGGTAGTGTGCGCGAGGTTCATCGGCACGACATCGGTCTGCTTCACCCGGCGGGTTGCCAAGCCAGCGGCCAGTTTCGGGAAGCGATGGGTCGCGCCGACAACGGCGGTTTTGACGCGCACGGTATCGCGCAGCTTGCCCATATCCTGATAGGCGTGCTTCACATCAGCGTCGAAGCTGGCGATTGCTGCGATAGAGAGTGAGGTTGACATTGTGAGCTCCTTCAAGGTTTCAATCATGGGAGATCGAGGGCCTTGAGGGTCACGGGCCTGTCACCTAAGCCGGGTGCCGTTCCTCGCGGGTCTGCATCTTGTGCGCCACTATGACACCAGAGGCGCGATCTGGCAAGCGCGCATAACAAACGCCCCGGCGGGCTGAGATTGCCGGGGCGTTCCAACCTGGAGGCTTCCTACAAGGCGCGAGCCATGCGCGCCCTATAGCACGGCGGAGTGGATCGAGCCATTCGGTTGCGTTGAGCTGCCAAACGCCTTTTGCATGAGCCGTTGCGCCTCGGCCATAGCCGCGTCCCTGTCGGAACCGGCGGGCATCCGGCTTGCGGCCGCGTGCTTGGCATATGCCTCCTGCGGTGTCACCGAGCCATCCGCGCCGTCGGCCATCGGGATCGGCTTTTCACCCAGCTCGCCGGTCAGGATGCGGTGAAAGATGCGCGCCGCCCGGCTGGTGCCGACCATCTGGGCAAACTCGGCCATGTCCTGCTCGCCTTTCAGCACACCACGCTGGGCCAGCTTATCGGCATAGGTGCCGATGGTGTTGACGATGGTGCTGGCTTCCTTCTGGCCGACCTCCTTGACCAGCGCGGCCATCTCCTGCTCGCCGCTGACCTTCTGCGCCTCTTCGTTCGACACACCAATCGGTATCCCGTTCTCCGCGATACCAGACAGCCCCTCGCGCATGAGCTGGGTGAACGCCTTGTCAGGGATACCGAGCTTGTGCGCCGCCGTGCGAAAAGCATCGACATAGGGCTTCGAGGCCTCACTGTTCAGCTCGGCCGCGATCTTGTCGTCGTCCCCCTCCGCATCGAACACATAGCCGTCGGGATGGTCGGGCACCACGCCCTCCAGCTTGCCCTCGCCCTTGCCCTTCCTGGACAGCTCGCGCCGCGCGCCCTGGTAAGCCTTTGTCAGTTTCGCCAGCGTATCGTCAGCCGTCGAACCCACCAGATGATCCGGCAGCTCCACGCCCTCCGGCAGCTTCCACGCTTCTCCGTCGCCTTCCTTGGTCGTGCCCTTGGTGGCGAAGTCCAGGATCGAGGATTGACCTTGGCCCTGTCCGACGCCCCCGCCGCCTTCACTTTCGCCTCCAGCGCCGTCGCCGCCGCTGCCGCCGTCGCCTTCGCCCGAACCTCCCGAGCCTTCATCGGCCGGGCTCCACACGGGGGCGTGGTATTGCCAGAATTTGATCATGCGCGTTGTCTCCTGTTGCGCTTGGGTGTGGGTTTTGGTGTCAGCCCGCGAGGAGCTGGTTCACCTGGTCGTTGACTGCGGCCCTGGCCTCGCGGAGCATGCTGACAGCGGGCCACTCGCCGGTGCGGTTGCCGTCGTCGTCAGCGACAAACGCTTGCCGGTCCAGCTCCTTGATTGCCGCGTCCAGCTCTTTGTTGAGCGCCGTGATCGCGCGCTCGATTCGACGGCGCGAGCCCCGGTTCACCTTGGAGCGCGTCACCGCGCCCTCGATCTGGGCGGGCTGGCTCGCCTTGGCCTCCGCGATCAGATCATTCTTCTTCGCCATTGCCTTCTCCTTCTTGCGCCACTGTGATGTTGTGAACGATATCGAACACGACTTGCGCCATGCCCTCACGGTAGAACGCTGCATCTGGCCCCTGGCCCGGCATGCAGCGCGTCACGTTGACGTAGCGGTTATACATATCCGCCAGCACCTCGCGCCCGATAGGCGTCGAGAAAACCACTGCGTAAAGCCTGGGATTCAGCCCTTGCTTCACCGGCGCGGCGGCTTCCGTGCGGCGCATGAGATCGCGCCAGGCGTCACTGTCCGCGTTCTGGAACAGGGCATCGAGCCCGGTATTACCGTCGGCCATTCTGTTGCCCTCCTTGGGCTTCGACGGCCGCTGCCGCCACGTTTGGATCGGCTCCTTGCTCGGCCGCGCCTTGTGCCGCTGCGGCCTTCATCAGCTCGGTCTTGCGCTCCTTGGTCGTGCGCAGGTTCAGCGGCACGTTCATCAGGTCGCCAACGCGCGGCGTGACCTTCTCCAAGTCCATCTCGAACGCCATGAGCTGCGGCCCGCCGATAGCTTTCAGCATTTCCATGAAGCGCACAATGTTCTCGACTTCCTGCATTGCCTCGCCCCGCGCGAGCGGGCTTGTCATGCGCACCTCGATCAAGAACTGGTCGATTTGGAGCCCCTGCGTCGGCAGGATTTGCTTGCTTTCCAGGATATCGACCACGCGCTGCACCGCCGGGATCACGAACTCGGCGTAGAGGCGGCCAAGGCCCCCGGCTTGGTCGGTTACCAGCTCGCGCGCGCGCTGCACGAACTCGGTCGCGGTGCGGATCGGGCCAGCCTCGGGCGGCAGGCTGTTGTCACCAATCACCTTGCGAATGTTCATGTGGAGCGTGTCCAGCACCAGCTCGCCAAAGTCGATACGCTGAGGGCTGTCGAGACGCTGGAGGCTCGGCCCATCCGGCCCGCCGTTGCGGCGCACCTTGATGATCGAGTAGGGCTTGATCGAGATCGGCCCGTTCAGCCCGTTCTCGGTCGCGGTGTAGACCCCGGCCACGGCCACTGCCACGGCACGGAGCGTCAGCTCCACGATCTTGTTGGCGGTGCGGATATCGGGCAGCGCGAACAGCACCGGCCCTCGGCCCCGGTTCTCGCCGGGCAGCTTGGAATAGCGCGGCGTCACGAACGGCGACGTGCGGCTCTGGCGCTCGACCACGCGAGCCTTGTCCGCGCCCTTCTGCCAGAACACCTCGTAGCGGAACGGCCGCTCCTTCTCGTCATAGTCGCGGTAGACCACCGAGGACAGCTTGACCATGCCGGGCGTCGGCTTCTCGGCCTCCTCTTTCAGCCTTTCGGGCAAGGTCGCATCCGGCCACTCGGCCAAGATCGCGTCGGCGCGCAGCTCGTGCCAGAAGAACCAGCGATCCAGCCGCCCGTTCGGTCCCTCGTAGGCGTAGAAGTGCGAGAGAGGCATGGCCTGGAAGATCACCGGCTCGCCTAGGAAGTCGTCGTTGGGCATGATCTTCATGCCGCCTTGGCCATAGTGCCAGTCAATGTAGGTTTCGTTCGATGCGGTCGGGAAACCCGGCCCGTTGAACACGGCCTGCACGATGTTCGTGACGGCCTCCAGCTCGGCCTTGGCCTCGTCCTTCTCCTTGCCCACGACTTCCTTGAACGTCTCGTCGGGCATTTGCTCGGCCGCTGGCCCCAGCCCGATCTCAAACCAGTCCTGGAATTGCGGCGTGAAGTCCGAGGAGAGGCGGTTTGCGGCTCGGATCACCGACACCTGGGGCGTGCTGTCCCAGTTGTAAGCGGCCTTCTGCTGCCCTTCCTTGCGCTTGGTGAAATTCTCGCGGTCGGGGAACGTCAGCTCCATCGCCTCGCGGTAAATCTCGTCCGAGGCTTCCTTGTCGCGCTTCGCGGCAGAGATCGCCTTCCACGCCTTGTCAACGTTCCACTGTGCCACGATCAGCCCCCGAGCGTTTTCTTGAGGCGCGTGGACAGATTGCCGATCAGCATGTCACGGCCCCGTGTGCCCGCGCCGGAGCCACTGCCGCGCTCGGCGCGCTGCTGTGCCCGACCGGCCTCCTCGTTCGAGGTTTGCATCTCGCGCCGCGCCTGCGCCGCCTGCTTCTTGGCCTCCTTGCTGGCCCCGCCTCCGAAAATTCCGCTCATCATCGCCTCCATAGGTATAAGCTCAAGTCCCGCCCGGTCGGGGAAAAGCCTGTCGCTGGCCCACAATCTAACCGAAAACCGAACCATTCGGCAAATCTAATCGCTCTTGCGTCGTCTGAGGCCACCCACGCGCGCAGCTCGTCATACACCGCGCCGCTATCGCGAAAGATCGTGTAGAGCCGGAACAGCGGCCGCAGCTCGGCAGAGGATCGGATGCGAGCGCCGGGGTATGAGACGAACCAGCCGCGCCGGTTCACGTCCGGCATGATCGCCATGCTGGCCACGAACTCGCCCGCGTCGTCCTCCAGCGTCCACGCCCATTTAGCCGTCGTCGCCACCATCTCGGGCAAATACGGTTGAGCGAACGCTTCCGCTTGTTCCTCGGGCCTTAGCCTCTGCAACATCTCGTGCAACGTCCTGTGGCCGGTGATCCCTAGGTGGAGCAACCCCATAGAACCCATCTCCCTGTATGCGTCCGGCCCAATCGGCCTTGACTACCGCGCGGGCCGCCGATCTCCGGTTTCCGCCCTCTTGGTCGCTCGCCCCCTGGAGGTGGTGCGGCTGGAGATCAAGGTGGAACTCCTGCACGTCGCTGCGGTGCCAGATGCCCTCGCGGATCGGCAGCTTGCCCACCACGGCGTGGAGGAAAGCTGAGCGGCGCATGTGAATGCGGCCCTTGCTGTCTGTCCTGACCACCCAGGCGCGCGGCCACACGGCGTCGTTATGCACCATGAAGCTCGGCAGCATCGCCACGTTACCCTTGCACGCCCGCACCAGCGACGGAATGGACAGGTCGAGAACGGGATCGGTCATGTCAGCCCCCATCGCTTCAGTGCAGCTTCTGCCTCGACCACGGATCGCACCACGGCATAGGGCGCACCAGCCCGCACCAGGCCGGACTGGATATCCTTCTGCGCATCGCTCTGCATGGTGCGCGCTTTAACCTCCAGGAAGTAGGCGTGGCCCTGCCATATGATCTCGATATCGGGCCAGCCCGCCTTGGTGCCAAGGTTGCGCGCCTTGGCGATCTGGCGCGCCGCCTCGGCCCCGGCCATGTCCAGCTCGTTGGGGCTGTGGTGGTAGAGTGCATCGCGCGGTAGGGCCAAGGCCAAGAATTGCAGGATCGCCTTGTGGATCGGCCCCTCTCGGTCTTGTCGCGGCCGCGTGTCGCCGTCTGCCTTGTAGAACGCCTGGAGCTGGGCCGCTGTCATACGATCGGTCATTCTTTCCCCTCCGCTCTGCGCGTCCGGCGGCTTCATGTTCGTGCAAACACGTCAAAGTCGCCATCCGCCTGGAACGACCCGTGGGCGCGGCCATCGGTCACGCGCCCACCCAGCCGGTCGAACTCGCCCACCCCGAGAAAGCCGTAACCGGCCCCGTCGCATATGTGACTTTCGTCGTTCTTGCTGGGCTTGTCGGCATAGCGATCCTCGCCGGACACCGCCACGCGCTTGAAGTGCCAAGCCCCCATCAGCCCCTTGTGCAACATCGGGCAGTTGCGCTTGTTCAACAGAAGCCCAGGCTTGCCGTCGATCATCCGCTCGCATGGCCCGGCAATCGCAGCGATCCGCATCTTCGGATCTTGCGTCGGCGCGGGCTCCAAGGTGATCCCGTGTTGCGTGCGCAGCCAGTCGAAGCTCGCCGTCTCGAATATCTCGTCGCGTGTGCCCCCAGCCGGATCGCCCCAGCCCTTGCCGGTCAGCCCCTTGGTCACATGGTCAGGAAAGTGCTTCACCAGCGCCTCGCCTACCAGCTCGCCAAAGCGCTTGATCCCCATGTCGAAGCATACCACTTCGCGGTGCGCGAGCAACACGCCGCGCGGATGCCGCTGAAACAGGAGCGCCGACGGCTGGAGAGTCCCGCCGCCAATGTCGGCCCCGATGAACACCGGCTCGTCAGGCAGGATCGGCAGATGATCGACGCCATGCACTTGGCCGTTGTATTGCGGAACCACGCGCCGCCCGTCGGTCACGAAGGTATAGACGCCCTGGAGGTAGCTCTGGATTTCCTCGATCGTCTTGCCTGCCAGCGCGCGGCCATAGTAGCTGCCCACTCCGAGCGGGTTTGCGCCAACATCGACGCGGGACAGTGCGACCAGGTTCTCTTGCCACGGGTTCACGATCCAGAACCTCTCGGCCGAGCGGATCACCTCAATCGGGCACTCGACGCGCCGCGCCGCGCCGCGATACCAGATCAGCACCTCCGCCGACGTGAGCTTGAGCCCCTGATACTCGGGGAAATTCTCGTCAATGATCTCGGCACCACCAGCGCGCGGTTTGACCTCCACGACACCCGGCGGTTGCTGATGGAAGCGGTATCCCTCCGGCGTGTCGCGGTGATGCCAGCCATACAGCCAATGATCGGCGTCAGGCGGGTTCGTATCGCCCCAGATACCGCTCCAGGTGGTCGGGCGCTCGTTCACCCTGAACCGGCCGACCCGCTCGGTCAAACGAGTGATCACGGATCGCGGAACCTCCCGCATCTCATTGATGAACGCCCCGGTCAATTCCAGCGAAAGGAGCTTCTTCACGTCCTGTGGCCTGTCGAGCGCAATAAGGTTGACCTCGATCTCCAGGTCGGTGTTGCGCGGCGCGATCATATGCGTGGCCGGTGATCGCCAGATGATATCCCCGAACGCGTCGGCCGGGTAAATCTGCTGATAGGTTACCGCCGTTGTGGATCGCAGCTCGGGCATGGTGTTGCGGATCACGGCGAACCTGGACCTGCGCTTGCCGTCGCTGCTGGGCGCCTGCTCCTGGCCGAGATCAAGAAGTCGTTGCAGACTGGGCACCGACTTGCCGGACCCGACCGGACCGATGATGAAGCTCGCAAACGCGCGATCCCGCTTGTAGGCCCACGCGACAGGGCTCGTCTCGTAGGTCCAAGTCTGCGTCACCATCAGAACAGCTCCCGCAGCTCCACGTCGTCAATAGACGCCACCGCGTTATCACCTGCCCTGAAACCCACGAGAACGGCCGTGCTTGTGCCGATATACCGCAGAAGGTAAGCGCGCACTCCGGGGCTGAATACCGAAATGCCACCCGAACCGTGCGACCAAGACGAAGTGATCCCAAACAATCTGATACCGAACGCATTGCAGGTCACGACGTTGACGCGCGCCACAAACCGTTTTCCGCGCGCCGCTGGAACGTTGCCTTGTCGGAGATCAGTCGCGTTGGGCTGTGTGCCTGGCACACTCGCCACTCCGCCAGCAATTGCCCAAGGAACGCCAGAGATGATCGGGTCGAACACCCAAGGCGATTGCCCATCGAAGTGTGGGTTTACCACGCCATTTGGTCCCTGCCGAGCCCTCTGGTCGCAGCCGCTGCCTCGCACTCCGCGATTGCCTCGCATCCTACGCATGTGACACGAACACGTCGGCGGCTTCGCCTTGGGCGTAGGCGTAAACGCGCGCGCCGAGGGTTACGCCTGGTTGCAAAAGCGCCAGGTCTAGGCCGACCTCCCCCTCTCCCGCCTTGTAAATTACGCCTGCCGCCAGCGTGGATGGGGGGGATGGGGTATCGGTGACGGCGATCAGCACATCGCCACCGCGCCGGTTCTGGAAGGTCAGCATTGTGATGTTGCTGTCGGTGAGGAGCGTCCATTCGCCAGGAGCGCAGTTGATTGTCGTAT
>Ga0210043_1001862_pt1 | contig 15630 bp, 18 predicted proteins | sample CryGeymet201501t_FD_183990 | JGI IMG/M metagenome (GOLD analysis project Ga0210043, IMG submission 183990) | Groundwater microbial communities from Crystal Geyser aquifers in Utah, USA - Crystal Geyser metaG 2015-01t (SPAdes) (version 2) | ecosystem: Environmental > Aquatic > Deep subsurface >... | reverse complement strand
ATTTTTGTTGTTCAATTGGGTCAAATTATGAAGCTGTTTTTGAATACATAAAGAATCAAGAGTTGCATCATTCATTTCATTGAAGACGACGGGACGCCGTGTCCTTTAGGGCACGGAGGATGTCACAGCAGTTGAAAACCAAGAATTTGAAATAGCTGCAAAATTGAAATTAAAATTAGAAAGAAAAAATAAAAGAAATTCTCAAAAACCCTTATAAATCCCAAATTCTTCACTTGAGTAGAGAGGTAACATATGAAAAATAGAAAAACTGCTTTTGTAATTCCATTTAAAGATTTAAGAATTGAAGATATCCCACTTGCTGGAGGAAAAAATGCTTCGCTTGGAGAGATGTATCGGGAACTTAAAACAAAAGGTGTTGATGTTCCAAATGGTTTTGCGGTAACTGCTTTTGCATATAAACATTTTATGAGTGTAACAGGTTTAAAAGAAAAAATAAAAGACATATTGTCAGACCTTAAAACAAAAGACACTCGAAATTTAATGGCTCATGGAAAAAAAGTAAGAGAAGCTATCTTAAAAGCTAAAATTCCCGAAGAAATTGAAAAAGAAATTATAATCCATTATAAAAAACTCTCTCGGGAATATAAAGAAAAATATACTGATGTTGCAGTAAGGTCTTCAGCAACAGCAGAAGACTTACCCGATGCTTCATTTGCAGGTCAACAAGATACTTATTTGAATATTAGGGGAGAAGAAAAAATTCTTGAAGCTTGTAAAAAATCTTTTGCCTCTCTTTTTACAGATAGAGCAATTTCTTATCGTGAAGAAAAAGGATTTAATCATTTTGACGTTTCACTTTCAATAGGAGTTCAAAAAATGGTACGTAGTGATATCTCTTCTTCAGGGATTATGTTTTCAATTGACACCGAATCAGGTTTCAAAGAAGTAGTTTACATTACCTCAATTTATGGATTAGGAGAAAATATTGTTCAAGGAGCAGTAAATCCAGATGAATTTTATGTTCATAAACCAACTCTAAAGAAAGGATATAAATCAATTGTCTCAAAAAAAGTTGGAGATAAAAAAGTTAGAATGATTTATTCAAACGACAAAAGTAATCCTGTAAAAAATATAAAAGTAAGTAAAACTGAAAGAGAAAATTATTCACTTAACGATGAAGAAATATTAAAACTTGCAAAGTGGGCAGTAATAATTGAAGACCATTACAAAAAACCAATGGATATGGAATGGGCAAAAGATGGAAAATTAAACAAACTTTTTATTGTTCAGGCAAGACCTGAAACTGTTCAAAGTCAAAAAGATTTGAACATTCTTGAAGAATATGTCTTAAAAGAAAAAGGAGAAATAAAAGTCATTGGAAAAAGTGTTGGTTCAAGAATTGGTTCAGGAAAAGTTAAAGTAATAAAGAATACATCCGGAATTCATTCTTTCAAAAAAGGGGATGTTTTAGTAACAGAAATGACTGACCCTGATTGGGAACCTATTATGAAAATAGCCTCAGCAATTGTTACAAATAAAGGAGGAAGAACTTCTCATGCAGCAATAATTTCAAGAGAATTTGGAATTCCCGCAATTGTTGGAACAAACAATGCAACTGAAAAACTAAAAAGTGGAGAATTTGTAACTGTTAATTGCTCAGAAGGGGAAGAAGGAATTGTATATGCTGGAAAATTAAAATATAAAATAGTTAAACATAATTTAAAGAAAATTTCAAAAACTAAAACTAAAATTATGTTAATTGCTGGAACACCTGAACAAGCATATGAACAAAGTTTTATTCCAAATGATGGAGTGGGGTTAGCACGTGAAGAATTTATAATCAGTTCAGCAATAAAAATCCACCCAAATGCATTAATAGATTTTGAAAAATTAAAAGATAAAAAATTAAAGGATAAAATAGAAAGTTTAACTTCTAATTATAAAAATAAAACTCAATTTTATGTGGATAAACTTGCAGAAGGGATAGGAACTTTAGCAGCTGCATTCTATCCAAAAGATGTTATTGTGAGGACTTCAGACTTCAAAACTAATGAATATAGAAATTTAATTGGGGGGGAACTCTATGAACCAAATGAGGAAAACCCTATGATGGGATGGAGAGGGGCAAGTAGATATTACCACAAAAGTTTTATTGAAGCTTTCAAATTAGAGTGTTATGCATTAAAAAAGGTTAGAAACACATTTGGATTAAAAAATGTAAAAATAATGATTCCTTTTTGTAGAACTGTTGAAGAAGGAAAAAAAGTTCAAGAAATAATGAAATCCTGTGGATTAAAAAGAGGAAAAGATGGATTACAAATTTATGTGATGTGTGAAATTCCTTCAAATGTTTTGTTAGCTGATGAATTTAGTAAAATTTTTGATGGGTTTTCAATAGGTTCAAATGACCTCACCCAATTAACTCTAGGGTTAGATCGTGATTCAGAAATAATTGCAGGAATTTCAAATGAAAATGACCCTGCAGTAAAGAAGTTTGTTTCTGAAGTTATTGAAAAAGCAAAGAAAAACAAAAAGAAAATTGGAATTTGTGGTCAAGCTCCAAGCGATTTTCCTGATTTTGCAAAATTCCTTGTAGAAAAAGGAATAGATTCAATTTCCCTAAACCCTGATTCAGTAATTAAAACAACTCTAGAAGTGGCTTCAGTTGAAAAAAGATTGAAAAGGTAAAATCAAGTTCTATAGGTTTATAATCAAAAGAATAGTTTCATTTATAACTAGTTTCTAAACCTACATGAAAAAACAAAAAGAAGTTAATGAAATTATTTCTAAAGCAAGAAAATCCATTGGAAAATTTTGTATTGAAGAATGTAATGCTTATTGTTGTAGGAAAGGATATATTATCATTAATGAACAACAAGTAAACATTATTGCAACAAAAAATGAACAAATTGAACTAAAAAAGGAAAATAAACTAAAAGAACTTGTCTTTTCTGGAAAGTTTATGCTTGACTTTTCAAATTCCCTTGGAGGATGTCCAAAACTCAAAGGAACAAAGTGTTTAATTCAGTCTAACCCCGAAAGAGCAAAAGTTTGTCAAGAATCCCCCATTTTTCTTTTTGGAGATAGTGTAAGAATTTCTTCAAAATGTCCCGCACACCAAAAGAACATGTTTTATCTATTCATAAAGCAATTAGAAGCTTTGGGTTATAAATTAACAAAAGACTAAAAACAACCATAAAAAGCATTATAAAGGAACTATTTCTAATTTCATTAAGTAAGAGACTTCTAAAAAACGCCTCTTATATAGAGACATATAGGAGGAAAATATAAAACATGGAAGAAAGAAGAGAAAGGCCACAAGGTTCTGGAAGAAGCTTTGGAAATGGTCCAAGAAGAAGTTCTGGAAGTGGTTCAGGAAGATTTGGAAACAATTCTGGTGGAAGGTTTGGTGGAAACAGAGATAACTTTCAAAGAAGAGAACCTGCTGAAAAACACAAAGCAACTTGTTCTGAATGTGGTCAGGAATGTGAAGTTCCGTTCAAACCAACACAAGGAAAACCAGTTTACTGCTTTGAATGTTTCAAAGAAAAAAACCCAAGACCTCCAAGAAGAAATTTTAATTAATTTTTCAAAAGGTCAAAATTTATTTTTATTTTTTATTAAATTTTAAAAAGCCTCATTCTTTAATAAAAAGATGAGGTTAAAACTTTCTAAAGAGAGAAAAATCGCAATCTTTATAATCCTAGTTTTACTTTTAGGTTTAGTAATTTATTTACCCATAATAAACCCAAAAATGACAAAAGTAAAGTTAGAAACAAATTATGGAGATATTGTTATTCATCTATACAACGATATGCCCATCACTACTGAAAATTTTAAGAGATTAGTTGAAAAAGGAACTTACGATGGAGTTATTTTCCACCGAATTATCCCTAATTTTATGATTCAGGGTGGAGACCCAACTGGAACTGGATATGGGGACAAAAGTATTCCCAATATTGAAGATGAGTTTTCTCATGCTGGAGGAAACAAAAACAATAGGGGAACTATTTCAATGGCAAACGCAGGACCAAACACTGGTTCATCACAGTTTTTTATAAACTTGGTTGATAACAATTTCCTTGACACAAAACATCCTGCTTTTGGAAAGGTAGTTGAAGGAATGGATGTGGTTGATAAAATCGCAGGGGTAGAAACTGATTCCAGCGATAGACCCCTTAAAGAAGTAAAAATAATCAAAGCTTCAATTTTATAGGGATAAAAAAAGAAAAACAAGAAGACAATAATTCTTAAAAAGACGCTTTTGTAGGGATTTTTATGGAAACTGGATATTTAGTTGGAAGCTTTTCAAATTCGAGTTGGAGAGATTTTTATCTTGAAAATGTTAAAACTTTAGCTCTAAATGACCCTAGAACTCATGAACAAAGTTCAATTAAGCGATTAAATGATGAAGATTTTGGAGAAAATGGAACAAAATCAAATGTGGTAATTCTCCATAGAAATCAGGGAAAAAGTTTAGGTACAACTTCCTATGCTGAAGTGGGAGATAAAAGAGCTCGTGGAGGAGCAATAATTACAACAGACTTAAACACTGAAAAAGATTCTCTTTTAGAAGAAAATTCTTCATATAATTTTAATTCTGATGAAGAATCAGTTCAATTTATCAATTCAAAAGAAAAAATTAAATCAGTTTACAAAGCAATAAAGAAAAAAAATATTGACCTAAGACCTAGAAATATTCTTTTCACTGGAGATATAGCAGAAATGTCTGACTTTATGGATCAAGTTTCAAGAACAAGAAAAGTAAAAATAAAAAATGATTCTAGAGCTCTAGAAAAATTAATCTCAAATGTGGATTTAATTGTAGCAAACTTTGAAAAAAATAGTGGATATAATAAAGAAGGAGTATTTTTTATGGGATTAGGTAATGCTCTAAAAATTCCAGTAGTTTCAGTTGATTCAAATAGAGTTTTATATCCTCCCCTAACTGGATTAGCTAAAAAAACATTTACTGGGGAAAACAGGTTAGAAAACCTTTATGATTTTATACAAAATCCAAAAAAGTTTGATTTAACTCCTGAAACTTTAACTCAAATAAAAATTGCAAAGAAAATGTCAAAAGAAAATTTGTTTTACAACCCCAGTAAAACAAGCACGACCAATGAATGTAAAAATATTTATTTCTCTGGAAGTTCAAATGAAATTAATTATTTAAAAGAAAACTTAAATTATAGCAAAGTAATTCAATCTTATTTTAACAATTCAACTGACCTTGTTGTTGCAAAATTTAACCGGGATGTATATGAAAATTTTGAAACTCTAAAAAGTTTATACAATGCCTATCAAAACAAAGTGCCAGTTCTTCTTTTAATTGAAAATGAAACAATTGACCGAAAAATTGCCAGACTTTCAAGAAGACCTTTAGCTGGAACGGGGATGTTAGAACCTGCAAAAGAATACTTAAACAATTTAAAATCGCAACATATCAATGATGAAGCTCTTGTTTATTATAACATAATGGAAAAGTTTAACAATTAAAATGGAACTTTATTTTATCACTGGAAGTATTAACAAATATGATGAGATTAAATCAGTAATTCCAAATTTAAAACAATTAAAAATAAACCTTCCAGAAATTCAAGAGCTTAACCCCAAAAAAATAATTGAAGAAAAGTTAAAAAAAGCAGAAGAATTTTTTCCAAGTTTAGAGTTTATTGTTGAAGACACTGGATTATATTTAGATTGTTTAGATGGTTTTCCTGGACCACTCATAAAATGGTTCTTAAAAGAAAATTCATTAAGAAAAATTCATTACTTAACTGAAAAGTTAGAAAACAACAATGCAACTGCAAAAACAGTTATTGGATATAGGGATAACCTTGGAAATAAACTCTATTTTGAAGGAGAAATTGATGGAAAAATTGTTTTACCTAAAGTAGAATCTAATTTTGGATGGGACCCAATTTTTAAGCCGAATGGATATGAATTAAGTTTTGGAGAGATGTCAAGAGAAGAAAAAAATAAAATTAGTATGAGAAAAATTGCTGCTGAAAAATTAAAAGATTATTTAGAACATTGAAACAATAAACTTTATATAACTAAACAAATTTAACAAAATATGGAAAAAGATATTGGAAAAATCCAAAAAAATGACCAGTCAGACATTGTTCTTAGAATTGATGACTTTGGTGGAAAAAGGGGGTTTACTGTAAGGGAATTTGTGACAAGTGACCGTTACACTGGTTTCACAAAAGCTGGAGTGAGAATTCTAGCTAAGGATTTCCCTAAATTTAAAGAAATGGTTAATTCTGTTTCTGAAGAAGAAATGCAAGCAGAGCCAGAAATTTCAGAAGAACCAAAAGAAACTAAAGAAAAACCTGCGAAAAAAGCGCCAAAAAGTCAAGAAGAATTACCAGACTATTAATTTGATTAAAATGGATGAAGAAACAAAAGAAGCATTTGACCATTTATTATATTTTTTAGTAGATGATCCAAATTTATACCACAATAATGTTAAAGGTTTTTACAAAAAAAATTTACTTGAATTTTCAGTTTATGGTCTATCTGACATAGTGGGGAATCTTGTTTTAAAACATAAACCAAAAAAATTCGGGCTTGATAAAGAAAAATCTGACCTAATAACAGAATACTTTCAAAAAAATAAAATTGAATATTGTATTAATGAATTGTATGAAAAATTTCCCTCAAACTTTTCTGGAGAACCAAGATGGAGAATTGACCCTACAAAAGTAGAGAAATATGTTCCAACTTATGATGAAAGTGATATTGAAAAAAATTAATTAAAGATTGGACCAAGACCTTCTCTTATTTTCTGAGATATCATCCTATATCCTTCATTAATCCCCCTTAACCTAAGTCGATAAATCTCAGATTCGTTTTCACTCAAATTTTTATTATCTTTCCAATAAAATAATAATTTATTAAATTCTTTTTGATAATTAAATAATTGAACAGAAGACTTTAATTCCGATTCATGATTAACCAAACTAATCAAATTTTTAACAGATTTTTCAATCCCTTTTTCAAGTATTTTATCCATATTCCTTTTAAAAGAAACTTACTTATAAAGATTTATTCTTTTGGATAACTATTCTACCTTATAACTAATAACCCAATTCAATTGGTTTAACATTTCAATTAAATTTCTTAATCTTTCCCCACTAAATTCTACAATATATTGATATTTTTCAATTCCTTCTTTTTTATTTAATTCTATTGAAATCATTTTAACTTTTCCAAACTTTTTTAAGAATTTATTAAATTCATTTGACTTTTCTTGTTTTATTTCAAAGAAAAATCTTTTGTGGTAAGACCCAACTCCATTTTCTTCAAAGTAGCTGTCAACTAAAATAATCACCCAAACAAATCCATAAGTAATTCCTCCAAGTAAAAATTCTCCTACTCCAATTAATAAACCAAAAATTGAAAAAACCCAGATACTAGCTGCTGTAGTAAATCCAAAAATTTTGTCAGTTGTTCTAATTAATGCTCCTGCTCCCAAAAAACCAATTCCAGTTACAATACTTCCAAGAAGAGGCAAGGAATTCCCCATTCCAAGAGTAACTGCAGTTATTGCAAGTCCGCAAGCACCAACGGCAACAAAAGTGAAAGTTCCAAATCCAATTAATTTATGATTCTTCTGTCTTTGAAATCCAAAAAGCATCGCGGGCACAAAAACAAGCACCATCCTTAAAATCATATCTACAACTTCCATAAAGATTGAATAAAAAACCAGTATTTAAATTTAAATGTAAAATATTAAATAGGTTAAATTATTGTTAAAAATATGAACAAGAAAAAAAAAGATTTAATTTTTAATATAAGTGCAATTGTAATTTTTTTGATACTTGTTTACTTTTTGTTGATTCCAAAAGGAGATTCAAATATTAATGAAGAAGTTGCAAGATGTATTGGAGAAAACTCTTTTATTTATGTCCAAACAGGATGTTCTCATTGTGAAGACCAATTAGCAATGTTTCAAAATTACACTAAATATTTACACCAAATTGATTGTGTTTATGAACCTGAAAAGTGTGGAGGAATAACTGGAACTCCAACTTGGAAAATAGAAAATAAACTTTATCCTGGAGTTCAAGAAATAAAGACTCTAAAAGGTTTAACTGGCTGTTAAAAAATATAAACAAATTTCTAATTATAAATTACCAATTTATAAAAACTTTAAATTCTATATGGGTAAGTGAAAGAGGACATATTATCTGAAATTAGAGATATAAAATTGATTCAAGGGGGGATGGGAGTTGGAGTTTCAAATTGGAAATTAGCAAGGACTGTTTCCTCATTAGATCAATTGGGGGTTATTTCTGGTGTTGCACTTGAAAGAGTTATAACTCGGAGACTCCAAGAAGGTGATGAAATAGTCAGAGAAGCACTTCTTGAATTTCCAGATAAAGAGCTTGCAAATTTTGTGACAAAAAATTATTTTATTGAAGGGGGAAGAAAAAATAAAAACCTTCCATATAAATCAGTTCCATTTCCATTTCTCCAAATAGACAAAGAAAAAAATATCACCCTCAAACCAACTCTAGAAAAATTAATTGCAATTTCAGTTTTTACTGAAGTTACTTTAGCAAAAAAGGGGCACGACAATCCAGTTGGAATTAATTTACTTTACAAATTAGAGTGGCCAATGATGGCTTCTTTATATGGGGCATTACTTGCAGGGGTCGATGCAGTCTTAATTGGAGCAGGACTCCCAACAACAATTCCGGGCGTACTAGACAGCTTATCTAAAAATGAAATAACCACAATGAAAGCAAAAGTTGGAGATGGAAAAGACTACCAATTTTTATTTAACCCTTCAGATATACTTCTCAACCCCCCTAAATTAGAAAGGCCTCCATTTTTAGCAATAATTAATGGCCACTTGGCAGCAAGAGGAGTAAAACATGCAGATGCATATATTGTTGAAGGTCCAAAAGGAGGAGGTCACAATGGTCCAGCAAGAAATAAGAAATTAACAGAATTAGGTGAACCGGATTTTGGAGAAAAGGATGATTTAAATTTGGAAGCATTTAAAGATTTTTTATCTTTTAATTCAAAAGAAAGAGGAAAAGAAATTCAACCTTATTGGTTTGCGGGAGACTATGCACACCGTTTAGAGGAAGCATTAAGTGATGGAGCAAAAGGAATTCAAGTTGGAACCCCTTTTGCATTGTCAAAGGAATCTGGAATACATTTACCAGAAAAAGAAAAAATAATTAAAAAAATAATGAACGAAGGAATTTATGTTTATACTGACCCTTTAGCTTCGCCAAGTGGATACCCGTTCAAAGTTATGCAATTAGATGAAACAATGTCAAACAAAAAAGTATACGAATCACGTAAAAGAATTTGTAACATTGGACACCTAATTGATCTTTTTGAAATTGATGGAAAAGTAATTACTCGTTGTCCATCTGAACCTTTGAAACACTATGAACGAAAAGGTGGAAAAATTGAAAACACTCTTGGAAAAAAGTGTTTGTGTAATGGACTTATGTCTACAATTGGATATGGAAGCCCAAATGAACCTCCAATTTACACTTCAGGAAAAAGTCACGAAGTAGTAAAAGAATTAGCAATAAGAAAAGGTGGAATTTATTCTGCAAAAGATGTTATAGATTTTATATTGAGTAATTGAGAATAAGTTTAACATTTCTTTTTATGACTCTATTTTAAGATGTTACTCTTTATTAGGAATAACAAATGAAAAGATTTAAATATGCTCTTTGTTTTAATTTTATATGGAAAATAGACTTGAAAACGAGCTTTTTGGAAAAGTTAAAAGCTTAGATGACTTGGGAAAAGAGTTCTCCTTAGAGGATTCTTTATTAATTGTTTCAGGTGTTGATTCAACAAAAGAATTAGGAAGGTACAAAAAAAAGATAGAAAAATTACACTCTTTATATAAAAATTATAATGATGGAGAAACAAATCTTGAAAAAGCAGAAAATTTGTTTAATTTTATTTGGAAAGGAAAAAAAGATATTTATTTAGAAGAAAAAAATGATGATGATTTTAGTGTGAGAAGACTTAACAGAATAATTGATAGATTTTTTTTGAGAAAAGATAATTCTGTTGGAAATTGTGTAGGATTAACAAATCTTGGAGCAGTTTTGGGATTAAGAGAAAATATTAATTTTGATTGCTTAGTTTTTCCAGAACATATTTCTCTAGCATTAAAAAACAAAAGAAAACAAATTAATTTTGACTTAACAAATGGAGAAGAGGGTTTTAACATTGAATATTTTAAAAAAGAAAAAGTTAGAATGCAAAAGAAAAGAATTGAATATCTTTTACCAGTTTTAATACAAGAAAAAGGAAATTCAAAAAAATTATTTGGGAATCTTGAAGATTCAAATAAATATTATCAAAAAGCTTTTGAATTGGGTAAAGATATAGAATTTATTGTCTCGCTTGGAGCAATTAATATTGGCTTGAAAAATTTTAATGAATCAGAGAAATATACTCTAAGAGGAATAAAAAATTCTAGAAATGACCCTCTCCCGTATAAAAACAATTCAATCATCTTGCTTTCTAAAGGAAAGTATAAAGAAGCTCTAAAAAATATAAATCTTGCAATTAATCTTGATCCAAAAAAGACAGATTATTACTTGGACAGAGCAGACTTGAACTTTCGAATAGGAAACTATAAAAAATCATTAAATGATTATAAAAAAGCTCTATCACTTAAAGACGAAGACTTTGGAAGGGGAAATTTAGAATTTGTAAAAAGAAGGATTAAAAGGTTAAATAGAAAGTTAAATAATTAATTTTTCTTTAAACCAGCACTAACTTCTTTTCCATTATTCAAATAACTAGGCATAAGTGAGTTATGACCAAATTGAATCGTGAGGTCAATTCCGAGTTTATCCATTCCAATAGGATAGTCACACGCTCCAAAACAACTTCCTAAATAAATCAAAAATTCAGCCCCTGTTTTTTCTTCCAAATAATCAATTACAACAGTTGCATATTGTTTAAGTCCATCTGGAAACTGAATTAAAACTCGCTTATATTCTCCTTCATTTATTGTTTTCACAGCTGAATCTAAGTCAAGCATATACTCTTCATTTAAGTCTTCAATTGTTCTTTCTCTTATCATAAATTTAACTCCGAAACGGGAAGTTATAAATTTAATCCTTATCCAAAAACTTTAAATCTGCCTTTAAGCTTTTTCTTTGATGGAACAAAAAGAACAAAAACCAAAAGAAAAAATTCGACAACCAATTGTAACAGTCGCAGGGCACGTTGACCATGGAAAGACATCGATATTAGACTCTATTAGGAGCTCCTCTGTCCAAGAGGGTGAGGCTGGAGGAATTACTCAAAAGATATCCTTTACTTCTTATCCTATTGAAAAACTTAAAGCAGCATGCCCTTTAATTGAAAAATCAGGTATAAACCTAAACATTCCAGGATTTCTTCTAATTGACACTCCCGGACACGCTGCATTTACTAATTTAAGGAAAAGGGGGGGTTCACTTGCAGATTTGGCAGTTTTAGTAATTGACATAACTGAAGGAATTAAACCTCAAACTGCTGAAGTAATTCAAATTTTAAAATTAAATAAAACTCCATTCATAATTGCTCTAAACAAAATAGACAAAATAACTGGATGGAAAAAATTAAGTGAAAACTTGAAAGATTCTGTTGAGATGCAAGGAGAAAGAATAAAAGAGGTATTCAATGAAAAGTTTTACACTCTTGTGGGTTCACTTCAATCATACGGACTTGATACAGATTTGTATTACAACATAACTGATTTCACAAAAAAAATATCAATGGTTCCTTGTTCAGCTCAAACAAAAGAAGGAATCCCAGAATTAATTATGATGCTATGTGGATTAAGTGAAAAATTTCTAACTAAAAGGCTTGCCCTTAATCCTGAGCCAAAAGGGGTTATGCTTGAAGTTAAAAAAGAAAGAGGAAATGAATCAGTTGAAGCAATCCTTTATGATGGAGAACTTAAAAGGACCGATGAAATTGCAGTTGCTTCTTTAACAGGAGAACCCATTATAACAAAGATAAGAATTTTAGAAGAAATAATGCCTTTGTCTTCAAAATTTAAAACAATTGAAAAAGTAAAAGCTTCAACAGGAATAAGACTCCAATTAATTGGCCCCAACGGGGTTTCCTCTGGAGTAAAGCAGGAAATTCTTCCGGGAATGCCTTTTGTTAAATTTAAAAATAATTTAAAAGAAATAACGGAGCTTTTCAAAAAAGAATTAGGTGAATCAATACAAACAGAAAAATATGGAATAGTTGCAAAAGCTGATTCTTTAGGAAGTCTTGAAGCACTTCTAGTTCTCTTAAAACAAAATAATATTAAAGTTGTTAGAGCCGGAATAGGAGACATAAATAAAGTTGATGCAATAAATGCTAAAGCTAACTTAGAAATAAATGAACTTGATTCAGTGGTAGTTGGTTTTAATGTAAAAGTAACTGATGATGCAAAAGAAATTTCTTCAAAAATAAAAATGATTACCGATGAAGTTGTTTACAAAATTATAGAAGACTTGGTGGAATGGAGAAAAGAAAAACAAGCTGGAATTGAAAAAGAAAGGTTAATGGGACTCTCAGCCATATGTAAATTAGAAATTTTGCCTCAATATGTATTCAGAAATACTAAACCCGCAATTTTTGGAGTGAGAGTTATTGGAGGAAAATTAGTAAAAAATCTTTCAATAATTAATGAAGATGATGAAAAAGTGGGAAACATTAAAAATATTCAAAAAGATAGAAGTTCCGTTGACGAAGCTCATGAAGGAGACGAATTAGCTATTTCAATTCCAAATGTAAACTTTGAAAGACAACTTAAAAATAAAAGATTTCTTTATACTAACCTCGGAGAAACTCAATTTAAAGAATTCAAAAAGAATAAAGACCTTTTAACTGGAAATGAAATAAGCACAATTAAAGAAATTTCTGAAATAAAAAGAAAAACAAAAGAAGATTGGGGAATTTAAAAATAATAATTTTATAAACTAACAATTCTGAAGGTTAGAATGGTAAAAACTCTTGAGGTGTGTAGTGCAATTATTCTTGAACCCGTAAAAAGAGGAAAAAATAATACTTGTTACATTATTTTTGAAGAAAAAAATGGAAAAGAAAAAAAATTCTTAAATGAAGTAGATAGTTTAAAGGGACTGGTAAAAATAATTGAAAAGGAGGCAGAACATACCAGTAAAAATTCTGACAAAAACCTTAACATTAAGTATCCCCTAGATCGAGGACATTATTTTCATAAACCAACTAATAAATTTTATGAATATTCTGAATTTTGGAAAGGAAATATAACAACCATTTCAAAAACAATTGCAAACAAACCTAAGAAATAATTTTATTTTTTGCCGACAATTTTTACCGGAATACCCATATATGTTTCAAGATTAATCTTTTCAAAAGTATTATTAAAAAAAGGAATGGTCGTATTTCCCATATATTGTAATCTTTCCGTCATCACCATAATGAAAATTGATCATCTTCTGACTAGCCAGATCTTTTCTACCTTTAATTAAACCAAAATTTAATCCGCCTAGACTACTTGGATTAATTTTATCAAAATAATATTCTTCTTGGCTAAGAAGAAAATCTTTATCAGTTCGATTAAAATATTTTTCTAAAAAAGTTCTTGTTGCATGGAAATCTGCTTCAACTACTGAAGGTTTTCTCGAATTCATCTTATCTTTTTTTAGAAACCAGGCTTTCTAAATCTTTTTGTTTAAATTCTTTTAAATTACTTATAATTTCCCCATATACACTTTTATCCAGAACCTAAATTAATTTACCAACCTTACTCAAGTCTTCCTCATCTTTCAATTTTCCCTCTGAGATAATAACACTTGACCCATTTGCACTAAATTTTACCAAAGAATAGTCAAAGATTAATTTTTTAGATCTATTAAGCTGAAACCCCAAATCTGTAGATTTTCTATTTTTATAATTTGGAAAAGTAAAATAATGATAATCCGCACCAAAAAGTTCTCTCATTCTTGTTTGCTTTCCTTCACTAGGTCGTGCAAATTTAGAATTAACTTTCGAAGAATATCTAACTAAAAAGTCCCTTAAAGAAAACAAATAAGAATCATTAAATTGTGGAAGGTTATTGTTTCTTTCCATTAAATATCTAAGGAAATCTCATTTTTAAGAATTATTATTGTAAAACTTATCTACTTTTGATAAATTCCTTTAACAATTTGACAACTTCTACCTTTTTGTAAGGTAAAAAATTTATTGAACCAGCATTTTTGTGTCCACCACCATTTGTGAAAGCCCCAGGAACTTTTTTATTTAAAAAATTAATCAATTCATGGACTGAAAAATTCGCTTCATCCGTTGCTCTTAAGGTTATTGCAGTGTTCATAAGCCCCGCAGTAACTAAAGAAGTTACTTTTTTTTCATGTTGATAATTGTCATGAATCAGACTTACTGCTCTACCTGGTTTAGGGAAAAATCCAAATCCAGGAAAAGTTTGTTCAATTTCAATTGTTTGAAGTATAACCTTCCCAATTTTTTCTTGGTGAGCATTACTTTTACCAATTGCAAGCCCTTTTCTATCAAGTTCTCTAATATAAGGGGCCATTAAACTAACTAATTCTTTTTGTTTTTTTCTTGGTTCTCCAAATAAAACTTCGATATATTCACGTACTTCCATAAACCTAACCTTAGCCGAAACATAATCAATAACCAGAGCAATATCACTCAAAAGCTCTTTTGAATATCCTTCAGTTTGTGCAATCTTCATATATTCTTGCATCACTTTAGGGTTTCCAAGGTCAATTCTATCAGCAAAACCTGCCATTGCAGGAATTTGATTTATATTTTCAACATTAGGATTAACAAAACGAGCAAATTCAGTACAAAGCATTCCAGCCGAAAAATGTGAACCATCCTCTCCAACTAAAAAAGGATTAATGTGAACCATTACTTCTTTACTAATTACATCTTTGTCAAATCCATGGTGATCAATTACAATAAAATCTGCTCCATGAACCTTCCCTTGTTTAATTCCCATTAAGTCTTCTTCCCCAGAACCATTGTCAGCAATTATAATTAAAGGCATCTTATTTGAAAATTTTGCAACATTTCTAAGTGAGTTTGCCATATCTCTAATTGAGTCATCAATTTCATAAAATGGAGCTTGACTAGGTGCACGTAAGAAAAATTCCCAAGGAGCCTTAACTGAACTATGTTGTTTCATAATTAAAGGTAATATTGCTCTTTCAAGTGAAAAACCTGATGAATAACCATCCGCATCGTTGTGATGCCTTACAATTATTGGTCTGTTTTGAATTATTGCAAGCCTTACTTGTGTTGCAGCTTCAATGAACCTTTCCTTTAATTTGTCAAGAATGGGACTTTTAACTAAAAATTCAGGAGGAGTTACTTTTGCCCTATTTTTCTCTAACTTTTTTAAGTCTTCTAAAAATTCTTTTCTTTCATCTTCCCCTAATTTTTTTATAAACTTAATTTCCCCTTCAAGTTCTCCTTGATATTCTGCAACATTTACTGTTGCTTTTACAGTGTCTCCCTCTTCAATTTCAGGATAAGCACGAAGCCCTGGACCAATAAACCCTTTAAGAGATAAATTTCCTGTTCCATCACTAACTACAAAAATTGTTGGACCTCCAGTTTGAACTACTCGATTAACTATTCCCGTTACAATTGCATTTCCCTTAGAATTCA
>Ga0210043_1001855_pt1 | contig 15698 bp, 16 predicted proteins | sample CryGeymet201501t_FD_183990 | JGI IMG/M metagenome (GOLD analysis project Ga0210043, IMG submission 183990) | Groundwater microbial communities from Crystal Geyser aquifers in Utah, USA - Crystal Geyser metaG 2015-01t (SPAdes) (version 2) | ecosystem: Environmental > Aquatic > Deep subsurface >... | reverse complement strand
CATGATCTCTCCTTTGCCCCTCTCGGGGGCGCTTGCCCTCTCGGGCGTGATCCCCGCGCGCCCTCCTCGATGGGTGGCGCAGGGGGTGGGTTAGTCCACCTCGACGGACCCGATCTGGCCACGCCGGAAGCCGAGTGCGACCAGGCGGTTGATCACCGCGTCGGCCGTCAGGGCCGCGACGCCGGCCAGCGGGATCACCTGGCGGTCGAACTCGATCGACAGCGGGGTGATGTCGGTTACCTCGCCGAGCTGCGAGGCGGCCAGCCACTCCTCGTCCCAGTCTGTGCTTGTGAGCGTGACGGTGATCGTCTGGGTGTACTCCATCCGCTCGAGCCACCGCTCTCCTAGAGAGCGGAGGTGGTCACGGAGCGTGGCCACGGACGGCCACGCCCACCGCGATCCGTGCATCGCTCGGGCCTCGACCCCGTCGAACCCGTCGTCCCGCAGCACTAAGCAGTCGTCGCCGTCCGTGGCCGGGGTGTCATCCCTGCATTCCAGATAGATTGCGACCCTCCTCTCTCCGGAGGGTCCATCGATCTCGATGGACCCTCCCTCAGGGAGGGTCTCCCAGGCCTCGACCGCATCGGTCAGGGTCAGATTAGGGATGCGGTGCATCACCTCCTCCACCGCAATGACCCCGGGTGTCCGGAGCAGGTCTCGGATCACCTCTCGGTCTGGGCTCTGCTCGGACGTGAGTCCGAGCAGAGCGAGACGAGCAGCGGTTGGTAAGTGGTCGCGATGGAGCGCGACCACCGCGGCGAGGGTGATGTCCATGATCTCTCCTGTGCCCCTCTCGGGGGGGGGCGTCGCGGGTTGGGGGTGCTAGTGGAGATTCGGCGCCACGATCGAGATCGTGGCGCTGTATCGCCTCGTCGAGCCGTCGACGAGGTGGACGACGATCGCCACCTCGTCCATTCCGACCTCCGCGTCGAGGGACAGAACGTCCCTGTCTACAAGGCCGCTCATCTCGAGGTCCGCCAGCATGCGCTGGCGGATCTCGGCCAGGATCCTGTAGTGCCCGCCCATTACCACACCCTGTCGGACTTGGCGTTGTTGCACGCTCCGCATGCAACAACGCCATTGATGATATCGGTCGCGCCACCGCGCGACCATGGAAGGACGTGATCGGCCTCCCACGCGTCGGCGGAGACGGCCGACGCGCAGTAGAAGCAGCGGCCGCCGTCGCGAGCGTAGATCCGCTCGCGCTGGACCGCCGTGAAGCGGCGGCGCGGGTCGAGCGTGGGACGGAGTCCCCAGCCGATCAGCTTGGTCCTGGACACCGAGAGGTATTGCTCTCTGGCGTCCAGGTGCGCAGCGAGCTGCGCGACGAGCTCGAGGCTCGCCGCGGCGGTCTTGCTGAGTCGGTTGGTGGGCTTCATGGCTCGCTCCTCGGGCCGGGCGTCCATCGCCCGGCCATGATCAAAAGGTAACATCGATCGGGCCGGGCGTCAAGCGTTTTGTTGCGAGTCGATGAGCCCGAGCTCATCGACGTCGACCCCGCCGTAGCGGGCCATCGCGTCGATCTTGGCGAGGACGCGATCTCGCGTCCCAGCCTCCGGGCCATCCTCCGTGGACTGGAGGGCCCGGAGGAGCCTCCAGATCGGCCCGGCGGGGACCTCCGTCCAGGCCATCCCGGCGCCCGGATCGGGGCGGCCCGACCTGGTGGCGACGTCGCGGGCCGCGCGACGCGCGGCGGCGTGAACCACGGTCGTCACCGCGTCGACGCTGAGGCCGTACGTCGACGCGGTGACGCGGAGGTGGGCGTGGAGCGCGCGCGATACCAATACGGGATCCGTGGGCTCGGCGGACTCGGCCTGCCCCTCGCCGAGCTGCTCGGCGGCCAAGGCGCGCTGATGCGCCAGGCCGGGGACCGGCGGGAGGTGTGAGGCCGAGGGCGCGGGGGCCTCTGGCGGCGCGGGGTCGGCGCCGAGGTACAGGTCGTCCCTGTATCGGAGATCGTGGTCTCCGTACAGGGAATTCCCGAATTGCGACCCAAGCGTTCGAGCGGCACGCTTGAGCGCCGTGGTTGCGGCCGTCTTTACGGCGAGGTCGTGGGCGTCCCCGACGCCCGGCGTCTGGCCGTCGCCCGTCGCCACGTCCTCTCGGACGATGGCGACGGGCTCGCAGTGAATCGTCAGCCGGATCGTTGCCCGGTAGACGACGATCCACAGCGGCTGCCGGCCGGGGCGCTCGGCGAGCTCTGCGTGGATCTGAGTCAGGTCCAAGACCTCGACGGACCAGCCGTCGAAGCCGAAGATCTGATTTAGCCGGTCGATGACGTAATGGCCCTCAACGTGGCGGATCGGCGATCCGTCACGGCCGCGTTTTCCGGGCAGGTCGCGCACGACCGCCGGGTGAAGTGGCTTCTTGAGATAGCTCACCGCGGAAGCGGTGAGCGACGAATTGTTCATCCTCATCACCTGTAGGTGATGAGGCCCACCAGGGCCTCAAGTTCTTCTGCGCGCGGGTGTCGCCCCCGTGGGGGCTGGACGTCCGCGACGACGTGCTCCGCCCACCATCGGGCGCAGACGTCCTCGATCAGGACGAGGAGCTCCGCGGGGAGCTCCAGGTCGAGCACGACGAGCTCGCAGTTCTCCGGCTCGCCCTCCCCGACCAAAGTGGCGAGGACTGCGTGGGTGACCCCGGCACAGGCGCAGTAGTGTCCGAGCTGCGTCGCGTAGTACAGCGGTGCGCGGCCCGCCCGGACGTCCGCCGCTGTGGAGGTCGCTGGGCCGGTGGTTTTCGCCTCCCAGATGGATCCATCTGGGAGGCGACCGTCGAGGTTGCCCTGGAGGCGGACGCCGTCGTCCCACCGGGGGTGGACGACGCGTCCGCCCGGCGAGACTGGGACGCCAGTCTCGAGCTCGTACCGGGCAAGGACCGCCGACTCGAGGCGGGTGCCTCGAGTCATGAACGCGTTGCCGGGGCGACCCTTCGAGCGCCCCGTCTTGATCCGCCAAAGCTCGCCGGGGGAGCTCCATCGGCCGACGCCAAAGACGGCCGCAACGTCAGATCCACCGAGGCCGCGCCGGCGGCGTGCGTGCCATGTCGTGGTCATCGTCGCTCCGGGGGGAGCGCCAGGTCATCGTCGGCCGTCGCCTGCCATGCGGCGGCCTCGGCCTCTGAGAGGAGGCCGCGCCGGACCCCCAGTGCGCAGGCCTGGGAGTGGGCCGCGTCCACGGCCAGCCACTCCAAGATCGGAGTGGCCGGGTCTGACTCTGCGTCGCGGGTGCGACGCAGGGTCTCCTTAAGGTACCCCCACAGTTCAGTGCGGTCCATGATCTCTCCTTTGCCCCTCTCGGGGGCGCTTGCCCCTGGTGGGCGTGAGTCCCGCGCGCCACCCATCGATGGGTGGCGCGGGTTGAGTGGTCAGACGATATCGATGAGGGCGTTGTCCAGGCGGGCCCCGCGGAGGTCGGCCCCCTCGAGGTTGGCGCCGCGGAGGTTGGCCCCCTCGAGGTTGGCGAAGCGGAGGTCGGCCTTACGGAGGTCCGCCCTACGGAGGTCGGCCTTACGGAGGCTGACGCCGTAGAGGTTGACGCCGCGGAGGTCGGACCCCTCGAGGTTGACGAAGCGGGGGTCGGCGCCTCCGAGGTTGGCGCCGCGGAGGTCCGCCCTACGGAGGTCGGCCCTACGGAGGTCGGCCTTACGGAGGTCGGCCTTACGGAGGTCCGCCCTACGGAGGTCGGCCTCGGAGATGTTGACGCCGTAGAGGTTGACGCCGCGGAGGTTGACGCCGCGGAGGTCGGCCCCCTCGAGGTTGGCGCCTCCGAGGTTGGCGCCTCCGAGGTTGGCGCCGCGAAGGTCGGCCCCACGGAGGTCGGCCTTACGGAGGTCGGCCTTACGGAGGTCGGCCTTACGGAGGTCGGCCTTACGGAGGCTGACGCCGTAGAGGTTGACGCCGCGGAGGTCGGCCCCCTCGGGGCTGGCGCCGAAATGCAGGATCCACCAGCCCAGGTGGGGCTTGAGCTGGTGGTCCACCAGGCCGGACCGAATTATCCTCAGGGCGTCGCTCTCGACGACGCCCTGAGGATAGATTGCGAGGAAGGCCTCGAGGCCTTCCTTGCAAGCGCCGAGGTCCCGTAGGACCTCGGCGGTGACGATTCTCTCGGTCATGATCCCTCCTTTGCCCCTCTCGGGGGCGCTTGCCCCTGGTGGGCGTGAGTCCCGCGCGCCACCCATCGATGGGTGGCGCGGGTTGAGTGGTCAGACGATCGGGCGGCGGTTAGCACGGAGGACCACCATCTCCTGGCCGTCACCGTGACCGATATCGTAGGCGATGATCGGGTGGCCCTCAGGGAGGGCCACCCGATCCGTCTCGAGGAGACGGAAGCGGCCGAACTTGTTGATCATGTCGCCGTCCTTGACGGCGACCCTGATCGCTTCGCTGCGGAGGTCGGTGTCGGAGTCAAGAAGGGCTACGGTCAGGTAGCCCGTGAAATTGGCGATGTCGATGCGTTCGGCGGGTCTCATGGTTCGCCCCTCGGGCCGGGCGTCCATCGCCCGGCCATGATCAAAAGGTAACATCGATCGGGCCGGGCGTCAAGCGTTTTGTTGCGAGTCGAGCAAACGTTTTGTTGCGCCTGCCGCTCCGGACTGGTAGGGTCTACTCCGGCTCGTCGGCGCCGCCGCCGCCAACACCCAAGGAGAAGCTATGACCGTCGCCCTGACACCCCTCGGCCGCTGGCTCGCCAGCCGACGCGAGACCCCGAGCTGGCTGGCTCGTCAGCTCGGGGTCTCGCGTCAGGCTGTATCAGCCTGGCTGTGCGAGACCCGGCCCGTGCCGCCCGAGCGCGCTGAGCAGATCAGCGCGCTGTCAGGGGGCGAACTCTCACTCGTCGACCTGCTGACGCCTGGGCGCGCGGAGCTGCAGCGTCTGCGCGCGTCCGCGCAACAAGACGCTTGACGCTGCGTCAAGGCGGGTCTATCGTCGTGGCTCCACCGGGGCGAGGAGGTGCCTGTGCTGATCAGACGATCGGACTGGGAGGGGGCGCAGTGGCCCCCTCGACGCTGGCAGCGTGAGGCGCTTGATGCGGCGATCGACGCGATCGATCGCGGCGTCGCGGCCGTCACGCACGCGGTGATGGGCGCGGGCAAGTCGGCGCTCATTGCCGAGCTCGCGGCGTGCGTCGAGCTCGGGGGCGCAGAGTGCGTCGTTGTGTCGACGCCGACCGTCGCGCTGGTGGAGCAGCTCGTAGCGACGATCGGGCGTCGAGTAGGCGCCGACCAGGTCGGCGCCTACTACACGCGCGCCAAGCAGGCGACCCGGCCGATCGTGGTCGCCTGCAACCCCTCGCTCGGGGCGCTCGCGATCGATCTGGCCGCGGCGGGGCTGAGCGTCGGCCTGTGGATCGTCGACGAGGCCCACAACAGCGAGTCGGCTACGCTCTTGGCCGCGGCCGATGAGCTCCGGCCGTCGGCGCGTCACGGGCTCACCGCGACGCCCTACCGCGCCGACGAGGAGCGAGGCCTGAGCCTGTGGTCCGAGCTGAGCTACAGCTACGGCCCCGCTCAAGCCCTCGCCGACGGCGTCGTTGTGCCCTGGGACGTGCGGGGCTGGGAGGGTGGTCGGTGCTCCGTCGACGACGCGTGCGTCGAGATGATCCGTAGCGCTGTCACGGAGGGGCTCGGCCCGGGCGTCGTCGACGCGGGGGGTGGGGACGCCGAGACGCGCAAGCCCATGCTTGGGATCCAGGACGCCGAGGCGTTCGCGGCGCGGCTCGTCGCTGAGGGGATCCGGGCCGAGGCTGTTCACTCGCGGCTCGATCGGTCCGAGATAGCGGCGCGGATCGAGCGCCTCCGGGCGGGCGTGGACGACGTCCTCGTCCACGTCACCCTGCTCAAGGAGGGAGTAGATCTGCCCTGGTTGCGGTGGCTCTGTCTGCGCCGGCGCGTGGGGTCGCGGGTGCACTTCGCGCAGCATGTGGGGCGCGCGTTGCGGGCGGCTCCGGGCAAGACGCGGGCGGTCATCTTTGACCCGCACGACCTGTTCGGCGTCCATCAGCTGTCGCACGCCGCGCTACTCGGTGGCGAGGCGACCGACACTCGACCGAGTGAGAGCCCAACGGTGGTCGTGTTGGACTTCCTCGCCGAGGCGATGGCGGGGTCTCCGGAGGGGGTGCGAGTGCTGGCGGTCGGGGCGCACGGCGAGGTCCGGGTGAGGTCCGAGCTCGAGCTCTACCTGCGCCGGCTGACGATCGCCCTGGACGCCGCGGGCGTGATCGACCGGAGCAAGAGCCCGGTCGACGTCAACGGGCACTGGCGCGGGGGGCGCGCCAGTGCCGAGCAGCTCGCCGCGATCAAACGGGCGGCGCCGTCGCTGGCGCGAGCCAAGGGCGTGCCGGGCCCCGTGATGGAGGCGATCCGGTACGTCTACGCGTACCGGGATCGCCTCAGCAAGGGCGCGGCGTCGGACCTGCTCAGTTGCGTCTACGGGCTCCAGCGGCGCGCGTGGACGCCGATCGCGACGGAACTGCTCGACGCGGGTAGCGTCCGGGCGGGGCGACGGATAACGTGCCCGACGCACGGCCTGGTGGATCCGCGATGGGCGCGCCACCGCCACGGGACAGGGTACGCTGATCTCCTGTGCCCGCGGTGCGGGCACGTGTTCCGGTCGATCCGTAACGGATCGACCGACCTGCTAAGATATCCCGAGCTCGAGGGGTCAACTGGCGCCGTCGAGGACGGGCTACGCGCGTGGTCCAGACCACGCGCTGAGGGTGCGCCGTGACCGACCTCCTGACTGTGATCCGAGGCGCCGGGCGGCGCCTGACCAAGCTCCATGCGCCCGGTGGTACGATCGGCTACGACGACGCGTGGCTCGTCTCGTCGCACGAGGAGCTCCTCGACGGGCTCGGGGATCTCGCACGGGTGATCGGGTTGCTGGCCAGCAACCCGGAGTGCGCGGTAATCCGCGGCCGGCGTCGGGACGACGCTCGGGACGCCGAGCTCGTGCGGCGAGCCAAGTACGCCGCCCCGGCGTACGGCCAGCACGCGGCGCCTGGGTTCGAGCCAGCGCCGAGGCGCTGGCTCTGCGTCGACATCGACGACCTGCCCGCGGCCTGGGATCCTGGGCCTGGGTGCCGCGCTGAGCTCGCGGCCTGGGCCCGGAGTCAGCTGCCCGACTGGCTCGCGCGGACGAGCTGCTACTATCAATGGTCGGCGAGCGCCGGGGTTGCTGGCTGGTCGACGGTCAAGATCCACCTGTGGTGGTGGCTGGATCGGTCCGTCGACGACGAGTCGCTGCGAGCGTGGGCCCGATCGACGCCACGCGTCGACCCGGCGCTGTACGAGTCGGTTCAGCTCCACTACACCGCCGCGCCGATCTTCGAGGGGGTGCCGGATCCCCTCGACGGCGAGCCGCGGTCGGGTCTGATCCACGGCGAGCGGCCGACGGCGATCGTCCCCGAGTCCGTCTGGGGGTGGAGCGTCGCCGAGGCCGAGCGCCGGCGGCTGGCGCGCGAGGAGCGGTCGCGGTCGCTGGCGGGGGTGCGCGTCGTGGCGCCAGATCGGGCCCGGGCGGCGTGGGTCGAGGCGGCGCTGGGCGGCGCTCGTGCCGCGTTGCTGGCGTCGACGCCGGGGGGGCGGCACGACGCGCTCGTCAGCGTCGCCGGGTCGCTCGCCAACCTCGTATCGTGGGGCTGGGTCGCGGACGAGACGGCCAGGGCCACGCTCGAGTGCTCGCCGATCGCGGACGCCCCCGGCCGGGACGGCGAGATCGATCGAGCATGGGATCATGCACTCGAGCGTGCCGGGGCGTCCCCGGCGCCAGAACCCCTGCTCGGCGGTCGGCTCCGGCGCGAGCTCGCCACCGCTCGGGGGGTCGAGCCTGCCGCCTTGCGCAAGGCGGCGGGGCGCGCGCTGTGCGTCGAGGTGCTCCGCGATCCGGGGCTCCGGGAGGAGTTGGTCGATGTCGCGCGTCACGGTGGAGCGCCGTATTTGGCGCTCCAGTCCGAGATCGAGGATCTCGGCGTCGCCAAGAGGGACGTGGCTCGGGTCGTCGCGGCGATCCGGGAGGAGGTTGCCCGCGACGCGCCCGCGGTGGACGAGGAGTCTACCCCGCTGCCGGACGAGTGGTCCGGAGGGCCGTATCCGGACGGGTCGGTGTTGCCGCCTGGGTACGCGTGGGACGGTGCTCGGCTGGTCCGGGAGATCGTGCGCCAGCTCGCGACGGGCGAGATCTCGGTGCGCCGGCTGCTCGTCGCACCCTGTCCGCTCGTCGCCGTCGGGCGAGCTCGCGACGTCGAGTGTGGCGGGGAGTCGACGTCGATCGCGTGGCGTCGGGACGGTCGGTGGGCGACGGAGACGGTTCCGCGCGGGACGCTGGCGGCGGCGCGACTGATCGTCGGCCTGGCCGACCGGGGGTTACCTGTGACCTCGACGACGGCCGCGGCCGTCGTCGACTACCTGGCCGCGGCTGAGGCCAGCAATGCCGGCGCGCTGGCCGTCGCCGAGGTGTCCGCCCGTCTGGGCTGGCACTCGGGGGCTCGGTACCTGTGGGGCGCCGAAAGGGCCGCCGAAGGACTGGCCTACCGCGCCGCCGACTCAGGGGACGCGCAGATCGCGCGGTCACTCCGGGCGGGCGGGACCATGGCGGGGTGGGTCGCCCTGGCCGAGGCGCTGGATCCTTACCCCCTCGCGGCGGCGGCGCTGTACGCCTCTGTGGCGGCGGCACTACTGCACCCGCTCGGCGCGCACAACTTTGCGGTCGACTGGTCATTTTCGACTAGCTCGGGCAAGACGACCGCGCTGTTGGCTGCGGCATCGGTCTGGGGCGCCCCCGAGCTCGTCGCGGGCTGGGATCAGACCCGCGTGGGGGCGGAGCGTCGGGCGGCGCTTTTGTGCGACGCTCCGTTAATCCTCGACGACACCAAGCGCGCCAAGGACCGGCGGGCGGTGGCGCAGGCGGTCTATGACGTCGTCGGGGGCGTCGGGCGTGGCCGCGGGTCCATCGGGGGCCTCGCCGCGACGTCGACATGGCGGACCGTCCTACTGTCGAGCGGCGAGGAGCCGCTGACATCCCACAGCGAGGACGGAGGGACCAGGGCTCGGGTGATCTCGCTGTGGGGGCAGGTCTTTGGCTCGCACGGGGAGGCGCAGCGCCTGCTCGCGCAGCGGACGGAGCTGGCCGCCGCCACCCACTACGGCCATGCCGGACCGGCGGTCGTGGCGGCGCTGGGGGGTGACCCGGACGGATGGTCGGACCTGAGGTCGCGGCACGTCGCGGTCCGGTCCACATGGGGCGAGCGCGCGGGTGGTGACGCGGTACGCGGGCGATTGGCCGAGCACGTCGCGACGCTCCAGGTGGCCGGGGAGTTGCTTGTTGCGGTGACCGGTGCGCAGCTGGACGTCGCCGCGCACATGGAGGCACTGTGGGGCTGCGTAGCGGCGGGCGCTGTTGACGCGGACCGGGCTGGGGCGGCACTGGCCCACGTCGTCTCGTGGGCCAACGCACACAGGGCGACGTTCGCGGCCGGGCCCGTGCTCGGCCCTGTCGAGCCATCGCGAGGGTGGAGCGGGCGATGGGACGCCGAGGTCCTGGCGCTCTACCCTCATGTTCTTGCCGAGGTCCTCACGTCGGGCGGGTATGCGGTTGACGCGACGGTGCGGCTGTGGCAGGATCGCGGGTGGACCAAGGCCACTCGCGGGCGCGAGCCGTATCTCCAGATACGGATCGGGCCGGACAGGCCTCGGGCCATCGCCGTCCTTGTGACGGCGCTTGAGGGGCAGGGGTTGAGCGACGCCGATGACGGCTGCTCCCCCTTCTGAGACCTCTCGGACCAGCATCCAGCCCCTATCGGGGCGCTCTCCTTGATAGCACTAAAGGCTATGTGGTGACAAACTCGCCATGTCACCACCTTGTCACCAAGGGGTGGTGACAAGGTCCAGCCCGTTGTGACGGGCTCCGTGGGGCGTTTGATGGGCTTGTCACCTTGTCACCAACTCTCGAGGGTCTCTATAGCGGATCTTCTCCGCCGCGCACGCTTTTGTCCCGTGGGGGCCGAGTCGTGCGTCGCGGGGCTTTTTGCCCCAAGGGTACCCTGATCCCGGTGACAGGTGACAGGGGTTATATATATATATAATATATAGTTAATATATATATATCTTAAGGGCTCCAGCCCGTTGTGACGGGCTCCGTGGTCGAAAATTATTTGTCACCAGGGCGTGGTGACAGCTGGTGACAAATAATCCGTGATTTGGACGGAGCCCGTCATAGCGGTGGTCGGAGTCGAGCGACGGGGATGAGAGAGGGTAAGCGAGCTGGTGACAACCCCCCGAAGACGCGCCCTCGGCGAGCCGCACACCCGTAACGCTTGACACCGCCCCCGATAGAACTACCCTGGAGGCGGGAGGCAAGGATGCACACACACCGCGCCGACAAAGACCGCGTCTGCCGAGCTGTGGCGGCTGAGACCGCCGAGGATGTCCTCGGAGCGCTGACACCCGGCTGCCGGATCTCGGCGCTGCTGGTCGGGAGCGTCTCGATGCTGGACGTCCTCGTGCACGTGCTCGACGCCACGGGCCCGGCGAATGTCCTGCTCTCGACGTGGACCCACGGCATCCGTGACGCCGATCGCGTACGCGTCCTGGTGGACGACCGGCGGATCCTCTCGGCGCGGCTGCTGCTGGACCGGAGCTTTGCCTCGCGCCAGCCTGAGATGGTCCGCGACGTGGTGGCGCCCCACGGGTCGGGGAACCTCAATCGTAACGATCGGCTGGAGAACGTCGACCTGGACGACGACCCCGCGCTCTGCGACATGCCGAATCGATCGAAGCGAACTCGTCCCACTCGCGGCGTCGCGCTGGTCGACACGTCGGACTGGGGGAGGGTCAAGCTGTGAGTGGGATCCAGCAGCACCCCGCCGCGCGGTGGGACGTTGGCAAGATCGCCGACGCGCTCAGGGCGTCCCAAGGCGTCGTGGCCGTAGCGGCCCGCGCGCTCGGGGTCAATCGTAAAGTACTATACGATTACTTTCATCGTCATCCCGAGCTGCAGGAGGTCCTTGACGATTGCCGCGAAGTCAGCGTTGACCTCGCCGAAGCCGCGCTGATCAATATGGTCAGCGACCCCGACCACAAGGATCACTACAAGGCAGTGGCGTACCGACTCGGCTGTCATGGGCGCGCGCGGGGCTACAGCAGTCGCCCCGCGGCCCACGTCGAGGTCCACCTGGGCCTGGCGCTGGAGGACGTCGCAGCGCTCGCGGCCGCTGTGTCTGCTCGGCTGGATGCTCGGTCGATCCCGGTCATCGACGTCGGCGAGGACGACGACCCGTGACCGTCGATCCTCGCGCGGACCTGGTCGCTGAGTACCTGCTGTGCGCACAGGACGTGGCGCGCTTCTTGCGACGCCACGTCCAGATCCTGGACACATCACAGGCCGAGGGTGGGGCGTGGGTGCCCTTCGGACTCTGGCCGGCGCAGGTCGGGGCCCTGGAGGCAATCCACGCCTCCCAGCGCACCGTCGTCCTCAAGGCGCGCCAGCTCGGCATGTCGTGGCTCGTCCTCGGATACGCGCTGTGGTCCGCCCTTTTCCGTCCCGTCGCCAACGTCCTGATTTTCTCCCGCCGCGACGACGAGGCCGTCTACCTGCTGCACGAGCGGCTCCGGGGGATGTACTTGCGCTTGCCCGAGTGGCTCCGCGCGAGATCGCTATTGGTCGATAACGACCACTGCCTCGGGCTGTCTAACGGATCGGTGATCCGCGCGTTTCCGACGACCGGCGGCGACTCGTACACCGCGACGATGGCCATCGTCGACGAGGCCGACCTGGTGCCCGATCTCGGCACGCTGCTCCGGTCCGTCGCGCCGACGATCGACGCCGGCGGAAAGCTCGTGCTACTGAGCCGCGCCGACAAGTCACGCCCGGGGAGCGAGTTCAAGCGGATCTTCGCGGCGGCACGGTCCGCCCCATCGCCATGGCGCGCGGTGTTCTTGCCGTGGTCAGCCCGGCCCGACCGCACACTGGGCTGGTACGAGGCCCAGTGTGCGGACGCCCTCGCCCGCACCTACAGCCTGGACGCCGTGCACGAGCAGTACCCCGCCAGCGCCGAAGAGGCGCTGGCGCCAAGCTCGCTCAACAAGCGCCTCCCGGCATCGGGCCTCCTCGGCGTCTACGCGGCGTCGACCCCGCTCCCGCGCCGGAGCCTACCCCCCGAGCTCGCGGCGTGCGAGGAGCTTCGGGTCTACGCGCTGCCGGTCTCCGGTCGACGCTACGTCGTCGGTGTCGACCCCGCTGAGGGCCTCCCCGGCGTCGACCTCGACGACTCGGCGCTGTGCGTCGTCGATGCCGAGACGGGCGAGGAGGTCTGCTGCGGCCTGGCGAGGTGGGAGCCGAAGCACGCGCTCCCTGCGGTCATCGAGGCCGTGGCTGGCGCCTACGTAGGCGCCGGCGTCCTGGTCGAGCGCAACAACCATGGGCACGCGACGCTCGGCGCGCTGATGGGCCGCGTCCGCCTACTCGCCGGCCCTGACGGACGGCTCGGACACGTCCAGAGCCCCGCCAGCAAGGCACGGCTGTGGGGCGCTGCATGGGGCGAGATCACTGCGCGGGCGGCGGCTCGCGCCGATCCGCTGCTCATGGGCGAGACCATGCCGCCGCCCTTGATCCGGGACGCCTGGACCTTTGAGCAGCTCGCGTCATTGGAGGTTGCGACCTGCAAGGCCCCACAGGGCGAGCACGACGACGCCGCCGACGCGTGGGGGCTCGCACAGGCCGCCCGACTCCGCGCGCCCGACACGACGGCGCGTTACGAGCAGCCTCGGCCGGCGGCCGTGATCGACCCAGGAGGATGGTAAAGCGCGCTTGACTACGCCTCGTGTCGGTGCCACCTTGGCACGGTAGTTGTTTCTCGGCGCAAGTCCGCGCAAGAGGTGGTATCATGCACCGACAGATCGTCCCTGGCGTCGACGCGACGTTTACCGTCGCCGACCTGCTGACCGGCGAGTACGAGGTCAACTGGCTTGCGCCGCTCGGCCGCACGGGTATGCCGTGGTCCGGGGGGCGCCTATTTTTGGAGCGCAACCCCAAGTACCACCCCGTCACCGCGCGTGGACAGCGCCAGCCGGGGTTGTACTGGGAGCTCCAGTACCTGCCGCAGGTCCAGACCGCACTGCGTCGCCCCATGCGAGCGCTGACTGCCCTCCCCTACCGGATCGAGCCCTACGAGATGCCGGAGTGGTCCTCGGACGAGGACTATGCCGCCGCCGAGCGACAGTGGGCGCTCGGCCAGCGGGTGTGGTTGGCGATCACGACCGACCGTCAGCGGTTCAGTCGTTGCATCCGCGAGATCTTTATGACGGCCGCGATCGGCGGCTGCTACCTCGGCGAGATCGTCTGTGATGAGCGCGTCCTCGACATCGAGGGGGTACCCATGCGGTACTGGATCCCACGCCTCCCCGAGATGAGGAGCCCGTGGACGATCAGTTACTGGCTGACGCAGGACGAGCGCCCCGTCGGCGTCGTGCTCGACGCGTCGAGCAGCCGCGACTACTCCGGCGGCGGCGGGTCCAGCCAGGTCGTGATCCCGTGGCGCAAGCTGATCCACGTCGCCAGTGAGCAAACCGGGAGCAACCTCGAGGGCGTGTCCTGGATGCGGCCGGTGATCCAGTTGATCCAGCTCATGCAGCAGAGCTGGGTCACGCTCGGCGTGGCAAACGAGGTCGCAGGGATTGGCGAGCCGTGGCTGATCCTCCCTGAGGGGATGAGTGCCGCCGACCCCGTGGCTGAGATGTGGCGGACGCACATTCAGCGCCGCCGCACGACGCAGGCCGGGGGAGGGGTACTGCCAGCCGGGTCCACGATCGAGGTCGTCTCCCCGCAGGCGTCGATGCCAAACATGGACTCAACGATGGCGATGCTGAATAGAGACATCCTAATGGGGATGGACTCGATCGACACCACCATCGCGACGGACGGTGTGGGGTCGTACGCGGCCAAGGTCGAGGGCGGGGCCGAGCAGCGCGACGGGCTCGACTACGTGGCCCAGGAGTACGCGGCCTTTCCGCTGGAGCAGTTGCTCCAGCGCGCGATCGAGATCAACTTTCCGGGCGACGTCGCGGCCGGGCGCGTCTTCGGCCCTCGTGTCCAGTGGGGTGTGATCGAGGAGAGGAACAACGAGGACTACGTCAACGCGATCGTCGTCGCGTACCAGGGCGGGATCCTCACCGAGCAGGACATGGCCGCCGCTCGCCCTGTAATCCGCGAGTTGCTGGACCTGCCGTCGCCCGACTCCGAGGCCGAGGGTGGCCAAGCCGACGCCGCAGGCCCGGAGGACGACCTCAGGAGCGGCCAGTTTATCGGGACGCCGGAGGCGGCCGCGATGTTCGGGGTCAAGCCGAGCACGATCAACGGCTGGCGCCGGCGCGGGTTAATCCGCGCGCAGAAGATCGGCGGTCGCTGGCGCGTCGACACGGCCAGCGTGCGGGCGCTCATTGCGTCCACGCGCGAGCCAACCACCGTGCCAACCTCGCCAGAGGCCGACGAATAAAAGCGTCAATAGTTTGACGCTTGGGCGGGCGATCGTTAGGTTGGTGTGGTCACCACCGTAGGCCGTGACCACCCGGATTGCCCATGTCTGCGTCTATCACCACCGCAGCCGCCGCTCAACGCCCCACCAACCAACTCCGTCTGGTGCGTGGCGGTACGTTCGTGACCCCCTCTGGCGCGGTCGTGCACGCGGACCGTGCGTGGATGCTGACCCGGATCGCCGAGTGGCGCCGCCTCACGTCCGACGGTTACGTGGTGCCGGTCATCACGGGGCACGACCCCGCACTGACTCGACAGGCCGCGCTCGGCGACGTCCTGGACCTGACCATGGTCGAGGTGAACGGGACGCTCGAGCTTGTGGCAACCGTCGCCTGGAACGCCCCGGCGATCCCCGATCAGATCCGGACCCGCGAGGTCCGGTACGTCAGCCCCGGATTTAAATCCTTCCGCGACGACCGTGGGATTGATTTCGACCTCGTGCTCGCCGAAATATCCATAGTCGCCGCCCCACACCAGAAACGGATGGGCGCGACGCACATCCTCATGTCGGAGGCCGTAATGGACCCCATCCCTGGCGCGGTTGCGCCCACCGAGGCCGCCGCGGCCCCGACCATTGAAAGTCGGCTCGCCAGCGTCGAGACCGCGATCAGCGACATCTCGGCCGGCTTCGCCACGATCCAGGCGACCCTTGGCGAGCTCGTCGCCGCGAAGGTCGCCGAAGAACCCACCGCCGAAGAGCCCGAGCCCACCGCCGACCTGGCCATGGCCGAGGTCGTCAAGCTGCGCGCCGCTCTGGCCGAGGCCAACAGCGCCCGGCGGCGTGCTGAGTTCGCCGCACGCTACCCGGCCGGGCAGGTCATTGAGCTCGGTGAGCCCGAGCGCGAGGCGCTTTTTCAGCTCTCTGAGTTGGCTCCCGCGTCCTACGCCGCGCTGACGGCCCGTGCCCGTGCCCGTGAGGCCGCTGCGGCCGGCGCAGCGGGGCAACCTCCGCGACGGAGCGAGGTCCAGTGGGGGATCGCGATGGGCGAGCCCGCCGGTGTCCCGACCCCGGCCATTGAGAGCGACGGCGAGCTCCTGACCCGACTCCGGAAGGAAACCGGGTCCGCCGGCGCGGCCCTCGAGCAGTTCAAGCGTCTCCGGGGTTAACCCCGTGGCGGTGTTGATTTAGATCCCATACCCGGCCCTTTGGCCCCCCGATAGAGGCAAACAC
>Ga0210043_1001849_pt1 | contig 15730 bp, 17 predicted proteins | sample CryGeymet201501t_FD_183990 | JGI IMG/M metagenome (GOLD analysis project Ga0210043, IMG submission 183990) | Groundwater microbial communities from Crystal Geyser aquifers in Utah, USA - Crystal Geyser metaG 2015-01t (SPAdes) (version 2) | ecosystem: Environmental > Aquatic > Deep subsurface >... | reverse complement strand
AAAAAAAAAAAATATGATAAAAAATAAACCTTAAATATTCGACTGATTTTATAGTTGGTTGTTCAATTTCTCGCATAATATTATCAAGAATAGTTTGAATATAATTTTGTTTTTCTGGATAATTTCGTAACTCTTCATTTACAAATTTAAAAGATCTATATGTTTCTTCTGGATTCGGTAATTGCATTAGTGATGATATAAAATATTCTAATTCATTATCATCCAGAGATTCGAAGTAACGTTCGGTTCTATCAAAATCTGCTGCATCACAACTAATATTTAAATTATATTCAACAATAGTATCTAATTGTTTTTTTAATATTTGAAAATTAAATATATTTAAATTATGAAATAAATTAGGACTTAAACTTTCTAAATCATATATTATAACATGATTTAAATATAATTCAAAAATATCATAATTATAATTATTACATACATAATCAAATGGATTACCGATATCTTTATGATTTAATGTTAATACATATCTTTTATTATTAAAAAGATAATCAAATAAATATTTAAATAAATCATAATTTATCAAATGTTCGCAAATCAAATGTAATATTTCAGTTGTTAATAATTTCATCCATTTTAATGATTTTTTATTATAATATTCATCATCATATTTTTCATACAATGTTTGATATGTATTTAAATCTGATGGATAATTATTATAAACTTTTTGAATTATATAATCAATATCAGATATATCCAATGAATTAATTATTTCAGCATCATTTTCAAAAATAGAATGTTTAATAAGATTATTTAGCAATTCAATCCTTTCTTGATTCATTTTGAATTATTCAAACTGGATTTTAAAATAAAAAAATCAAAAAAATAATAATAATAATCTTACTGATTAATTAAATATGAAATATTTTTTATTCGGCAGATTTAACATTATTATTTTGAATATCTTTTAATATGTATCGAATATAATCAATTTTATTCTGACTTAAGGTATTATTGGGCAAATTAGTATAAATATCTAATATATTTATAATTTTATTAAATATTAAGTCTCTATGTGTAGTTTGATTAAAAGACCATAAAAATTTATACATTAAATCTTTAGGAACTATTGATAAATTACGCATTAACAATCTATTGTCATTTTCATTAGGATCAGTATTAAATATTGATAAATCATATTTAATAACTAATTGTAGTAATTCATTAAATATATTATTATTCGAGTTATATATACAATATAATCCTTTATTTAATATTTTTTTTATTTCATCTTCTTGATAATTATCTAAAATATAATTAAGATATAATTTAAATATATCATAATTAGTATTATTACGACATAATATACCAAATGGTCTTTTCAACTCATCAGTTCCTAATATTAAATATGCGCAGTTTTCAATTATATAATTGAATAAATATTCGAACACATCATAATTTTCTAAATACTGACATATTGTATGAAATAATGATTTATCCCATCCTGAAATAATGTTATTTTCATCTATTAATTGTGTATCTGGTAACTGTTCATATTGTTTAAGAGTTTTTGGGAAGAATGCAAATGAATTAGATATTATAAATTTAATATCACCAATAGTAAATGTTTTTATAATAGAATTGTCTTCTTGGCCAAAATTCGTATTAATAAGTAAATTTTGTCTAGCTTCATCCATTTTTAGAATATTGATCAACTTAATCGCGTTAATTTTCATAAAAAAATATTCAAAAAAATTTTAAATATGAAAAATTTTTCAAATGGCTGATTTTGGCACTGCATTCTCTAGTGATTTAACAGCATTATCCATAATAGACATAATTAAATCTTTTTTATCTTGGTTATATAGACGTTCTCCTTTATTTAGAATTTTTATATACCGATAAATTTCTTTATGATCTGATAATTGCATCATTGATTGTATAAAATATTCTAACCATTCATTATCTAAAGTTTCTAAATAGCTCATAATATGATCATTAACTGCAGCATCACACCATATAGATAAATCATATTCTACTATAATATCTAACTGTCTTTTTAATATTTTTTTATTATGTGTGTGCAAATTATAAAATAGTGTTCCATGTAAATGCTTTTTTTTATGTATGATCATATAATTTAAATATAAATTGAATATTTCTAAATTATTATTATAACACATATAATAAACAGGAATTCCTACATCTTCATTATATATTGTTATTACATATTCCTTATTATTTAATAGATATTCAAATAAATATTTAAATACATCATAATCATTCAAGTATAAACATATTTTATAGAATATTCTAGTATCTAATAATTTATATAATTCTGCATTTATATATATATATTTATAATGTAATTCTTCATGACACTTATAATATAATTCTTTATATGTTTTCCGATCTGATGGATATACTGAATATACTTTTTCAATAATGTAATCTATATCACCAATATTTAATGTATTTATTTTTTTTTCTACATTATTTTCTTCCGTATTATACAGATGAAAATCAGTAATTAAATCATTTAAAAATTCAATTCTTTTAGCATCCATCATTATTTATATACCTTATATACTTTATTTCAATTTTAGAATATTCATAAATAATAAAATATTATTCAAAAAAAATTATTCATTAGCATTTTTTACATTTAGTTGATATACTTCTTTTAATATTTCTTTAATATATTCAACGCGTTCTTTACTAATATATAGAAAATCTCTATCCGAAAAATTTGATAGCATTTTTTGAATATCATTAAGTATAATATTCCAACATGATAATTTATAAAATGTTTGAAATATTATAAATAATACATCTTTTTTCATATGCAACATGATATCGTATAAATGTATATAATTAGCATTATAATTATATTTTAAATCATATTTAATCATAATTTGAAGTATTTTATTAAAAATTGGTTCATTGTCTGAATAATTAATTAAATCAAATAAATCTTTACTAATTATATCATATTCTCCATTATGTAGTTTATATTTATAATATCGTATAAAAATATCATAATTATCCGTCATATTATTAGGTGCATTAATTGCATATGGACAAATTATTAATAATTTATCGAATAAATAGTTAAATACATTGATATCTTCAATTATAGACATTAATTTTCCAAATAAAAATGGATACGTTAATTTATTATTATTTTCATTAGTTGATGGATATTTTGCATATGTTTCATTGATTATATAATCGATATCAGTAATTGTTAATGGTACATTCATATCATTTTCATCATATATATCAAATTCACCTAAATTAATTATAATATTTAATTGATCAATTCTTTCTTGATTCATCTTTTTTTTTAATAATAATATCAAATATAAAAATGTAAAAAATTATTCAAAAAAATAAACCTAAACACGATGAATAATACACCTTAAAAATAATATAGATTACTAGAACAATTTTTAATTGTTCGTCGTGTTTTAGGTGATCAATTTTAGGTAATTAATTTTAAGTATTTATTTTTCAAATGGCAGATTTAACATTGTTCATATTTAGTATTTCATTTATTTTTGTTTGAATAGTTTCTTTATTACGATTAATCAACTTATGTTCTTTATTTTCTAATATATTATTTATATCATTTAAAGTATATTTTTTATTAGATGTATTCAACATTACATATAAGAAATCATGTAACTGATTATTATCTAAATTATTTAAATAATCTAACATATGGAACGAATCATAATCGTTCTGAAATATTTCAATATCATACTTAAATATTAAATCTAATAAATAATTCCAAATATATTCATTTTTATATGGAATCGAATTATATATTCCCCATTCTAATTTTTTTTTTATAATCTTCATCGGAAAATTATTAATAAAATAATCAACATAATATTTTATAATATTATAATTTGTATTATACCACAGACAATATGAAAATGGAGGATCCTCATGGCTGTAATATTTAAAAATAATAATATTTGGATAATTTAAATTTATATAATCGAATAAATAGATAAAAACATCATAATTATCTAAACGCGAACATATAATACTAAATAAATAATCAAGACTATCGATAATATTTTCATCTTCTTCCTGATTAATTTGAGATAAAATAAAGTCAATATCTTTTTTATCAAATGTTTTTATAAGATCTTTATCAAATCTACCATATAGAGTTTTAATAATTAATTGTTCTCTATCCGAATTCATTTTTATTTCTTATTCTTATGAATATAAAATAGAATAATAAAATCAAAAAAAAATAAACATTAATTTTGGGTGATTAAATAATAAAAATTTAGTTACCATACAAGAATTGTTCAATTTTGACAATACAGGTGAAAATATCAGTAACATCAGGGGTAGATAATTCAAATGTCAAAACATTAGGTACACCAGGAGTAGCTGTAACAGTTAAAGTAGTACCGGCAAGACCTGCAGATGCCAAATCGGTATTGATTGGGAGTGTTACTGCGAAACCACCATCATCACTAACATGAACTTCAGCTCTAGATGAGAATGAAGCATCTGCATTATTACCAGCAGTCGCATAACCAACAACTTGAACAATAACATTACCTTGTACAGCTGCATCAAAGTTAAGAGTGGCAACAATATCAGTATCACTAACACCAGTAACTTTCTGTTGTGTTACCAAATAGTATGGATCACTATCAGCACCGGCATTTGCGACTGGTTCTTGACCTGATGGAACAACTTGTGTACCACTAGTTTGAATATATCCTGCATCACCACCAACTAATGTAAATGCATCACCTGCCACATTAGACTGAGTGGAAAGATAATAAACAGTTTCTCCATTATCTCTAACATTGAGAAGTTCATTAGGTTGCCCTGCTGCACTATCTAAAATCTGAACAGGATTAGTACCATCAACAGTAATATTACCAAGAGTAACACCAGCAGTAACACCAGTATCATATGCCTCTTGTAATGAACAATCACAATAAGTAGAATTACTATTATACTGTGTACAACCACTCATTTTGAATTAATAATAATTAATAATATAATTCTTGTATATAATTAATATATATTTTTTTATACTAAAGTACTTTTATATAATAATAATATTATTTTTTTTTAATTAAAAAATAATCAATTAAATAATTTTATGTAACCAAATATTTATTTCGACTATTTTTTGTGATTGAAAAAAAATAAATTTATTCTATTAATATTTTTTTATTTAAATTTATTTTTTATTTTAATTTATTTTTTATTTTAATTTAGATTTTATTTTAATTTAGATTTGAAATGATTCAACTTCTTCATCTTCTTTCTGTTCATTCTTAGTTTCTTCATTTGAATTACTTTGATTAGTATCATCAGTATTAGATGTAGTAGTATTAACTTCAAAAGAGTTATTATTAGAATTAGTTTCTGGAACATAATCATTATCATCATCATTAGTAGAAGTTAAACCACTTAGATAATCATCTAAATTCTTATGTTTAGTTTCTTTAAGCATTAATAATTCTGGTTCAGTTCTCCAAGCAACTACATTCTTTTTTAGAATACCTCTAAAAGGTAATATTGCTAATGGATATTGATGAATTTTTTCAAAAACGGTATCTAGATCATCACTTCTAATAACATCTTGTAAAACTTCTTTAGCTTGAAGTCTATTCAATGTAGTATTATAATTAATCTTATCATGTTTATCAGAATCGTAATAAAATTTAAAATATCCTTCTCCTTGATTTGCTAATGTTTTTAATGAATCTTCAGTTAATAATCTTTCACTTAATACTGGAGTCGATTTACCATCATCACTATAATATGCAATTTTTGGAGAATATAAAAATCCTCCAGTTTTTGCTCTATTCAATGGAAAATTAAAGACTCCCGTAATTGATCCATCTTTATTTGTAACATTATTATAACAAGGCGAATATTTAATAGTAGAATAATTTTCTGCAGCTTTTCTTGCACAATGCTCATTTAAAATTCTAATACATTCAGCTGGTGCTTGATTTTTATCAGCAAAGAATGATAAAGTTTGTTTTTCGGTATTATAATTACCATATAAATCACGCAAAATTAATCCATCATATTTTTTATTTCCAATTTTAATATGGCCTGGGCATCTTGAATTTGTTTTTTTACCATTTGAAGTTTCATAACTATTAGTAAATACAATTGCTAAAGTACCATTATTATGAGCAGTTAAAAATTCTTTTGGTGTACAATATGCCATTTTATAATAATAATAATATTTGTTATTACTTGGTTTATAATTTTATTTTTTAACTTTGTTAATTTTTTATAATTTAATAAAATTTAGAATAAAATTCAAATTTTTTTTTATAATAATTTTGAAAAATATTTTATTATTTTATACATTAATAGATATTACTATAAAATGAATCAATCAATTAATAACGATTTAAAATTACTCGTAAATGATATAAAAAGATTATGGAGTAGTGATTCTGAATTTAATGAGGAACAAGTAACAAAAGGATTAATAGACTTATTAAAATGTATGGAAAAAATTCGTAATAATACTAAGCAAGTAATTGAATTAGATGAATTTTATGATTATGAATATATATGGGAAGAAAAATTATCTTGTAATAATGATTATGATAATGAAATATATACATGCTTAAATTTAATATATGATGCTAATTTAAATAAATTAACAGGCACATTATGCTTTTATAATTATGAAATAATGAAAAATGGATTAGAAGCAGTATTAAGTTATATAGATATTAATAAACATGGAAAATTAATAAATTATGTAAATAATCTGAATAATTGTAAATCTGCCGAACAATAAATCTAAAATAATAATTTTGAATTCAAATTTGAATTAATCATAAATAATATGGAAACACTTGAAGAAATATTATTACAATTAAAACCATATTGGGCTAGTATAACAGAATATAATGAAGAAATTGCATTAAATGGATTAATTAACTATATACAAGAATTAGAAAATATACGTGAAAATATTGACATTGATAAATATTATACTGGTTATTATCAAACTGATCATATAGATATTAATAATGATTATAATATATTATATTTAGGACAGATATTTGGAATAAATATTTGTTCTGGATTATTTAAAACAAAACATTGTTATTTTTATTGTACATGTATTGTATGGAATAATATTACAATAGATCAAATAAAAGAAATATTAGTATATTTAGCAAATGAAAATATAAAAGCTACAGAATAATTATTAAAAAAAATAAAAAATATTTTTTTATAATTTTAAAACTTAAGTTCGCGAATTAATTATTTATTTTTATAGAAATTATTTTTTTATTATAGTATAGTCCAGAATATTTTTAAAACGCAAATCATTTCGCGATTAATTCGGTGATAGTATGTTTTTTCATTGGTACTGGTATTTTACCCATATAAATTTTACCCAAAAATGGTTTACATAATTTATAGATATATTCAAATGGTAAATCCTCAGCATAACATAATCCTTTATTCTGATTATCCATCATCCATTTAACCGCGCTTAATATACTTATTGCGACTTGTACTACTGTTGGGCTACTATATTTAAATCCCATGTGCTTAACATCCGCAGTACTAAGTATTGTCCCAGCATAATATGGTTCAGCCACATTATCAAACATTAATAATGCACCAACACTATCATATCCATTTTTGAGATCAGATAATAATAAATTATGTGTATACTTTGGAGTTTTATAATTATTTTCTTTTAATCTTTTTATTGATATTTTAGATATCGGCGAACTATCATATACATAATATACCGATGGACGATATACTTCATGACCTGTTATTTTATATGTTAATCGTTCTGATAATGATGATGCTTCACCGTGTGGTATTGCAAATCCTTTAATTTTTGTAAATCCATTATTTCTATTTGGTACTACAGAATGTAATTTCATATCATATCCACGAGTTCGACCAAATCTAATATTATCCTTGGCACCTCTTTGATAATCACTTGGTTTATATAGTTTTACATTGGATTTATCTTTGGGGTTCCAACCTAATTGAATAGGATCACGACCCTCCTCATAATAACCACTAGGTGACCAAGTATTTATAAATGTTTCAGACCAATTAAAATTTTTATATGTTTTATTTATAAAATTTCTATTAATTTCCTGTGTATCCTGTTCAGCGACATGTATAACCGATAGTTTTAATAAATATGCCGCTTTTGCATAATTACCCCGATCAATTAATTTTACTGCTTCATAATTTTTTATTGATTTTGCATATGATTTTAATGCTAATAATACAAATACTGATATTATACCTGGATTCATTCCAAATTCACAAATAATAGTATGTTTAATCTTATTTTGCTTATTTTGTTGCTCCAATCTATAATGTTGATAATGTAATGTTCGCTTATATAATTTAGATATATCAGTTGTTAATTTTTCAGGTTCAGGAATTTCCCAAACTTCTAAACTTGTATTTATATAAAATGTATTTTGTTTTTGACATAATTTTATTATTTCAATACCATCAATATTTATACTGACATCTATAACTAATGTGTTAGAATCCAATAATGGCAATAATAAAGTTGTTAAATTATTTTTTGTTATTGGTTTTTTAATAATTTTAATTTTTATAGAATATTTATTTTTCAATTCCTCAATTAATTCTTCAATAACTTTTTTATGAAAAGAATGTTTAAAAATATTAGGATCTATTATTATTAATTCGTCTAATAATTTTTTTGGAAACCATTTTATTTTAGGTATAATCTCTAATATACACTTACCGACACCACCACATCCAATTAGTACTGTTTTCATTATTAAAAAATAAAATTATATAGCACGCTTATATTTTGATAAAATTTATTTTTTTTAGTTATTTTATTTATTGAACAGATAATACTCAAAAAAACAAACTATAATATTGCACTTTTTGTTATGTTTGATATATTTATAGATAATTCATCTAAATTATCAATTAAATATAACCAATATTTAACAAATTTCTCATCATATGAATTATTTTCAGAATATCTTTTTTTTATTAATTCTTTATCATTTATCAAAATAAATATACGCGCATATATATTGTATAATTTATCTTCATTAATATCAATATTTAAACAATCTATTAATTCAAATAAAATATCATTAATAATAATATTTGAATTACAAAATTTATCGAATATATAATTAACTAATATTTGTGCAATAATTATATTAATGTCTATCATTATTTCATCATTACAGACTATTCGCATAAATGATTTAAACTGATCTATAGTAGTTATTTGTTTAAAAAGATAAGTAAAAGATTCTTCTATTATCTCACGTTCAATATTAATATATTGAAGATTATTACAATGATGTTTATAAAATGTATCGTAATCATCCTCTGTATCAGATACCTTATGCTCTGTTCCAGAGTGCGTAGCAGTATCAGATACCTTATGCTCTGTTCCAGAGTGCGTAGCAGTATCAGATACCTTATGCTCTGTTCCAGAGTGCGTAGCAGTATCTAAAATGAATTCATTATATTCCAATTGTTGTGTATAAGTCTTTTCATAATATGTATCATATCTGTTTATAATTTCTCTAACAATTTCTAAATGATCATCATTCGATATATTTATATATTTAAATATTTTGAATATATTATATTGACAATTAGGCAATTTAAAATATTTTTCATAATCGAAAATAGTTATCAATTGGGGATATTTATCAAAAATAGATAATAATTTATCAAGTGATATAGATGTAATTAAATAATTTAATACTATTTCAAAATTCCATCGAATTTCAGGATCATCTAATAGTTCATTTATAATAGGTTTGCAATCCATTTTTATAATTAATGCTGATGAATTTACAAGTATCAGAATATAATTATATTAAATACCGAATAAAATACAATAAAAAATATTCAAAAAAAAATAAGGTTGTATATATAATATAACATGCTTTTTTTTGAAACACCTTTATTTCGTGATAAATTATTAATATATTAATATATTAATTATTATAATAAATAACAAATCAATAATATAATTATAATCTAAAATTTTAGATAACAAATTAAAAATTTTCATTATGGATTACGAATCGATATTAAATGCAATAGAAATATTAGAAAATTCAGATAAAAATGCTGAAGAATTTAATTATTTTAAAGATATTTTAACAGTTGTTAAGATTGTTAAAGTTGTTGATGGTGATACCGTACATGCTAATTTTTGTCCACAAATAATACGAAATTGTCCTGCATGTAATTATGAACAAAATAAAAATTGTAAAGATATTGATATTAAACGAATTATTATTAGATTTGATATCATTAATACATATGAATTACGATCTAAAGATAAAACAGAAAAAAAATTAGCTATTCTTGCTAAAGAATTATTAGAACTTTTAATATCAAATAATTTATGCTACATTAAAACTAATGGTGTTGGTAATTTTGGTCGCATCCTAGCAACTATATATGCATCAGTAACTTCAGTCGATGAAATACTTAAAAAATATGATATAGATATGACTGACTATAATTATGGTAAATTATCCATTGAAGAAATCTTCAAAAAAAATCAAGAATTTATTGTAAATGAAAATTATTATATTATAAATAATATTCTATTAGATTTAGGTTTAGCAAAAATATATAAGTAATTTAATTTGAATTAATTTAACCTAAATTCAAAATATAAATTACTAGAACAATTAAAAATTTGTTCATCGTGTTTAGGTTAATATTTTCATAATGTTGGAACAAATAATAGAAATTATACGAATTATTATGATAATATATTTATTGTTATTAGGTTGTTGCATATTTTGCTTTTTAGTAATAGCATATATTGATCCATATATATTATGTGAGAAATATACTAGATGTATAGAAATATTACGGCATAAATTGCACAAAAATAATACTAATATTGGTACCGAACATATAATACCTGAATATATGCTATTTGAAACATTATATGAAGTATAAATATCTAAATCACTAGAACAATTTTTAATTGTTTGTCATATTTAGATTATTATTTCAATTGCATTTTTAATTTGTTCATTAAGTAGTTCTTCTTTTATAAAATGTCCATCAATATAAAATTTAATAATTTTTTTATCATAATCTATTAAAGCAGGTAAATCATTATCTCGATGTAACCAATCATTTTTATAATATTTTTCATATTGAATTTTACCATTTTTATAATATTTAATGTATGCAGGTAAATCATTATCTCTATGTATTAGAGGTCCATTACTATAAATTTCATGATCAATTTTACCATTTCTATAATAATAAATAGAAACTGGTAAATCATTATCTCGATGTATTTTATCATTTTTATAGTATACTTCATATTTAATATTATGTACTTTAGTACTATTATAATATTGTATTACAGCAGGTAAATCATTATCACGACGGCATATACCATTTTGATAATATTCTACATATGATATGTTACCATTTGAATAAAATTCTATTAATGCTGGTTTATCATTATCTCTATGTAGTTTATTATTTATATAATATTCATTATACCAAATAATGCCATTTTTTTTATATTTAATTACAGCAGGCAAATCATTATCTCGATGATGTTTACCATTTTTATAATATTTTTCATATTGAATTTTACCATTTTTATAATATTTAATAATAGCTGGTATATCATCTTCATGATGATACTTATATTTATATTTAAAATTATCAGTCGATAAACACTTTTGATAACATTTTTTATATTTTACTTCACCCGTTTTATAATAAATTTTACTAATTCTTTTCATATCTGACATGATTATAAATTATTAAAAGATTAATCAAAAAAAATAATAAAATAAAAAACTATATAACTTTATTTTAATTTTTTTTTTTGATTTTTAAAATTATTAACATCAATATGAAAGTTTTTAATAAATTAATAAATCAATAAAAAATAATGGGTTTATTAAATAGCACTCCAAAATATTATCGTGGTAGTATAATAAATTCTACTGCTAGTGGTAATGGAATTGAATATTACGATATTAATTTAAATATAATAAAATATAATGGACAGTTTCAAAATAATCAATATAATGGAAAAGGAAAATATTATTATAGTAATAGTAAATTAATGTACGATGGTAATTTTATAGATGGATTATTTAATAGTACTGGAAAATTATATAATTCTCTAGGTAGTCTGATATTTGATGGTATATGGAAAAATGGATATCCAATGAATGGTATATATTATGAAAATAATATTAAAAAACTTGATGGTTATTATGATAAAATAATTCAATATAAACCATCGAATGTAATAGCATTAAAATTATTAATAGATAAGAATCGACTATGTACTATATATAATAATGATGGTAATATCAGATATGAAGGTAAAACATTAAACAATTATTGTCATGGTTATGGTAAAATCTATTTATATAACATACCAAAAAATGAGAAATTTGAATATTCCGGAATTTTCAATAAATTTAATATTCATAAATATAAAGAACCAAACAATTTATACGATAAATTAGAAAACCTTGTACAATTAGATATATTAGAAAAAAAAATATTTAAAATAAATTTAATAGAAAATATTTCAAATAATTTAGAAGATGACTACTTGATATATAATAATCATAGTGAACTATCTGAAAATAATATATCAGATAAAATTACCAATAATAATACAGAAATTGAATTAAATGATTTGAATGAATGATATTATAAATATTTTTGTTGCATAATATTCATAAAATTGAATGCATATGGTAAATCCTTCAAATCATTAATTTCAAAAATAAAATCTATATTATTTTTTTTGCACCATTTCAATAAATATAAAATACCTGAATCTTGCCAATTCTGTTTTTCTTCATACTCTTTCCATATCTTATATCCGATATATCGATGTAGATCAATATGTGAACCTAAATCATTTTGACTATCATTCATATGAATAAGTGTATTAAAGAAATATTTAAGATTACCACTTAAAGTTTTAATATAATCTTTCATCATCTTTTTAGTCTGTAAATCGATCCCATTGATATAAATATGGGCAGAATCAAGACAAATACCATATGTAACATATTTATGTAAATCTTCCTGAGTAAGTGATTCATGAATAGAATTCATTAGATTTGCCAAATTAAGTGGATTAGTATAATTAATAAAACTGGCCGATTTAACATGTTCCAAATAAATAATAGTTTTTGATAAATCAATATTCTTTTTTTCTGAAAATTCTTTAATCTTATGTGCTAGATTTGTCGCAAATTTAGTAATTTTTTCAATTGATTGTTGTATTTGTTCTGATTCACTTTTATTTTGTTTATCTTTTTTAGTATCGCCAACATTTTTCAGATGTACAATGAGTCCTTCCGCATTAATTTGATTTGCAACAAATAATTGATCAATAATAAGATCATTAGCCGGTTTAGTACCATTTAATGGTGATATATATGCGGAATGTACATAAATTCGTTTAATAACATTATCTTTATATAATTGATTAATAGACTCAATATCAGCATGTTTAAGATTTAATCTTGAATTTTGAGGACCATAAGCAAATATTTGGCAACATCCCATATTAGTATCATAATTATCCTTTGCATCATCAACATAATATGTAATAGCTTTGGCTAATGATTTAAAACCTTTTTTATGAATATGAATACCAAACATAATTAAAAAAATTTGAAATTTTTATTTTTAAACTTAACTTATATACTTATTATTCAAATTTATATAATTAATATTTTCATAATTTTAATTAAAATTATGTTTTATATTATTAATAGTACTTAAGTACATAATAATAATATTTGAAAATGTCAAATAATAATCATGAATCACTTAGCGTCAAAGAATGTAAAGGTTGTAATAAAATATTGAATGAGAACTATTTTAAACAACTGGATATAAGTGATGGAACTATTAAAAAATACATGTTATGTTATTTGTGCCGTAATAAAATAGAAATAAGTAATAATAGAAAATTCAATGATAAATCAACAAGTATTCATCAAATAAGAATTCCATCAAAAACTTTATCTTCATTAGGTATATCAAATACTGATTTAGTTGATAAGCAATTAATGAAAACTATTTTAGATAATGCTGCATCATCAAGTACTACATCAAACATTGTATCAAGTACTGCATCATCTAGTACTACCTCAAATACAGCACCGTCGAAAATATCATCATCAAATGTTGCATATGATGGTTATATGAATACTATGGCAGTTCAATCAACTTCGCATATTGGAAAAAGAAAAACACCTGAAGATGATCAACAAACTGAGGTATCAAAGAAACATAAATCATCAAGAATTTGTAACAAATGTAGATTAATATATCCAATTGAATCATTTATTAGTGAATATTTTTCTAATGATGTTAATCAAAAAATATGTTTATGGTGCAAAAATTGTCGTAAAGGAATTCGTAAATATATGCAATCATACACTGCAAAAAAATCTAGAGAAACACCTAAAAATATATATGATGAATTATCAGATGAAAATTCAGAAAAAATGTTAGAATACACTTCTAGTGAAACTTCAAAAGAATATTTTAATAATACATCGGATGATGACTATCAACCTCCATCAAGTCTACAAAATAAGTATCAAAAATGCACACAATGTTATGTGATACATGAATCTAATCATTTTATTAATAAATTTGGTAATAAATGCAAAACGTGCAAAAAATGCAGAAAAAAACGAATTGATCGTTATTATAAATTACGCAATCCAATATCTCAATCAAGTAATATATCGCAGCCTGAAAATGTACCAGCATCAGATAATATATCGCAACCGGAAAATGTACCAGCATCAGATAATATATCGCAACCGGAAAATATACCAACACAAGATAATATATTGCAATCGGAAAATGTACCAACACAAGATAATATATCGCAACCTGAAAATGTACCAGCATCCGATAATATATCACAATCTGATTCAAGTAAATTTATATTAACTCGTATAGATCAAATGTTATGCGATCTTAATACAATGAAACAAGTTATTCAAAAATATATAACTAATAATAATTAATTTTTTTGAATTTAAATTGACCGAAAATACTAAACATAACTTAATTTAGCATGTCAGAAATATGTCAAGATGTAAATGATACACATAATGATACATTTTGGGAGGTATTAGCATATGTAACTTATCAAACAAACATATTATTCGAATTAGTTAATTATGATATAAAACATATAATACAGCATAATATTAATCAATATTTAATAGATATAAATTTGTTAAATATAATTTATAATAACAATAAAATATTGCTAAAAAAAAATGATGTGTGCAATATTATTAAATATATAACATATGTTGATAAAAATGAAAAACTTAATTCTATATTATGTAATATTCGGAATAAAAATCGACAAACATCATATCAAATTGAATTATTTTATACAGTTACTACACCAACAAAAATTAGATTAATCATACTTAGCAACAAAAAGATAGATAAATATGCATATAAATATATAAAATTGAATGATGTACAATATATTGCAGAACAAATAATAATGTTATTATTAGAATGTACAAATTTAATAACCTGAACTATTTTCTTTTCAGAAAATTTTCGGTCTATATTTATATAATTATATTTTTTTTCTAGGAAATTAAATAATTCGGATAAATAATTTTTCAATTTTTTATTTTTTAGTTTTTTAAAATTACAAAAAATAAAATTATAGAAAAAA
>Ga0210043_1001846_pt1 | contig 15747 bp, 14 predicted proteins | sample CryGeymet201501t_FD_183990 | JGI IMG/M metagenome (GOLD analysis project Ga0210043, IMG submission 183990) | Groundwater microbial communities from Crystal Geyser aquifers in Utah, USA - Crystal Geyser metaG 2015-01t (SPAdes) (version 2) | ecosystem: Environmental > Aquatic > Deep subsurface >... | reverse complement strand
GCTCTCGAAAAGCGGTGAACTGGAAACGGTTCCGAGGGTTCGAATCCCTCTCTCTCCGCCAATTAAAATAGTGGCCCAAGAGGCCACTATTTTAATTGGCGAATAGGGCGGTTAGAACCCGTATTTTGCGAAGCAAAAAGGGTTCGGCGTAGTGAGCAAAATGAAAAAGTGTTTACATTTTTTCATGAGTGAACGAAGGAGTCCCGACTAGTCGGGACGATATCCCTCTCTTATTTCACATTCTCAAAATAATTAAAAGCCGAATCGCGAATAACCTTCGACGTAGTTCGCCATATCCCTAGAGGCTGAGATAGCCTTACTTCTGGCTCTAAATTATCATCACCACTAACCTGTTTGTTGGTCATGTAAGTTTTAATCCTATCTATTTCACTAAGTATTTCTGTCTCTAGGCCGACTCCCCAACTAGATAATTTAGGGTATTTTGTTTTGTGTTCGTCTTCGCCGTGCTTGATCATGTAAGCAGTAACAACAGACCAGGCGATATCTGAGTCTGGAAACATAAATACTGGTAGTTTTGGAAATTTTGAATTCTTGTGAAATTTATCCTCTGGTTTCATGATTATCGAACCGTCTTTTAGGACAAAAAAGAACTCATAGTAATCAACCGCAACGTTCGTAGAATTTATAACCCTAGATTCTAATTGCTCAGCAAGCTTGACCATCCCCTGTCGTTTCAATCCCTTTGCTGTTATATAGGTATCTATAGGCCACGTAGCTAGTGATCCGTGGTAATCTCCACCAGTGTAGTCGCTCGCTTCGCTAAGGGCTCGACATCTGATGCCGGCATCTGTCAAAAAGTCATCCGAAAATATAGATTTTACAATCGATTCTATGTACGTATGTCGTTTGCTCTTGTCTAGTCCGTCAAAGATGGACGAGTTTAGCATCCAAAAAGGGTCAGACTGCAAGACTCTAGACAATCGGTATTTGTTTTTTGTTGGGTGATCGATAAATGAACCAAAAAAGTTTTTATCCTTTAGCCAAAAACTGTCTAGGGTTTTATGTGCTAGTTTGTTTGATGTTTCTAACCACTCCTTTGATAGCTCGGGGTCTGTAGCCTTTATGACGTCCGAAGCCTGACGTAGGGCATCTACAGAGAATACTTGAACCTGAAGATAAAACATGGGCTTTGTAAAATGAGCAACCCTTCCGTTTTTATGGATATAACCGGTAGGCGAATCTTTCCATGTGCAGTTTACTAAGCTAAAAGGGTTTGGTCGAGTTGCCCTTATGAGTCCATTGGCTGATATATTTCTGGTTGTATATTCGACGGCGTCATACATAGTTTGTCTGATTGTTACTATTTTGTCGTCATTTCTAGTCACTTCTTCGTCGAGTATCGAAGGTTCTATCTCGGCGTATTCGGCCACTAGTGATATATACATAGGTGTTGCGTCGGCTGTGAAGTACGTCGTCATATAACGAGTATTTCCACCCCACAATAGCGATACGAGTGGCATAAGTAATTTTTTGAGATATCTTGCGTGCCAAGTTTTGAACTCTCGATTTTCATGGTGAATCTTTCCGGGTTCTTCGGCAGAAATCTTGCGAAATTTGGTGCCCTGCAGGCTGGCAATGGTTAGGATGACTTCCCTTGATATTTCGGGTTTACTCGTCAAAAGCTCACGGGCTGATATTATGGAGTCTCTTCCGAAAACGGCGTTATTGTAGTTGTTACCATTACTGGTGTATATACCGTGATTAAGGGCTCGAAGCCTTTTCAGTGAAGCCCTGGTGCTTGGGGATTTTATAGCGTCTATCGGTCGTCTATTTTTTGAATATTGTTTTTTATTTTTTTTCATAATTTCTCTTGAAAATACTATACCATACCACATTAATGGGCGTAAGTTAGTATGTCTGGTTACTGTGTCTAATTTTCGGTTTGAGGGTTATAAAGATTCCCAATCCGTTATGTTGACGGAGCCGTCAGGTTTTATAGAGATAATACGCATATATATAGCTCGGCCGGTTTCTTTGTCGAACAACCAGACGCTCATCTCAGATGTTGACCCCAGTTTTGATTCGATTGTTGGCGATCCTTCGTTTGCACCAGCTGCGGTACCGCTGACGTATTCTACTCGACCATTGTCTAAGATATACGGTCCCTCTGATTTGTGAAGGTGACCCGTTAAGCTGGTCAGAGCACACCCCTCTTCTAGTGTCTTTGCTGTGGCACCGTTGTCGTGGGCGACAATTATGTCAATTGGTTCATCTTGCTCGCAAGCAGTTTTAGCTAATTCTTCTCCTTGTTGCTCTATCGTTTCTCCGTTTATGTTGCGGATTGCTTGTCCAAAATCTGATCGACGGGGGTCTCTTGAACCCAAGAAAGTCAAATCATTAGAGGTTACTGGATCACCATCAAGTACTATAAAACCTGCATCTCTGGCCTGCTCCCCTGTTAATTCAGAGTCGTGATTACCTAGTACAATTATTTCTTCGACACCCTCGGGGTTGGCTGAAGCAAAAGTGTTGATGCAATATTTTTCAATTGCTGTGCCAGATATAACAGTGTCACCCGAATTAATCACTATGTCGTTTTCGATAATTTCTTGAATCGTTTTTAGCGGTTCGGCTAGGTTGACGTTACAATGCAGGTCGGAGACGACCAGAGCGGTAACAATACGATCGGATTTTTCTATTGGCATACTGTAGTCTCTTAGAGATTCTGATAGGTTACTAGAAATATTGTCGTAATACTCATCTGTATTTTCGATATAGTCTATTATCTTGGGGCCGTAGATATTTAACAGGTCCCCCAGCCTGCCTGTAACGCGTGCGCCTTCCAGGGGTGTTCCGATAAACACTTCGTTACCAGGTAAGACGCCTTGATTATTTGTTTGGCGGCTATCGCCAGCACATCCAAATAGCGCAATAGCTGTCATCAAAGACAGAGCCGTCTTTTTTTGATATGGTTTGTACGCTTCTATTAACTCTTGACGTCGCCGGCTACCAACGAGTCGATAGCCCGCTGCAAGACCAAGGGTGATTCCGGCGCCAGCCATCAATGATTTTTGAACTGCATCCTCTATCAGATCCTTTGCCACTGTACTGGCTATTACATCAGGGCGAGAGAAAAACTGTGCATATGATTCAATGTCGCTTGATAGAAGATTGCCTATATCTGCACCGTCGTCCTCTACTGGTGTAAATTCTGGAATTTCTTCAACTTTTACATTGATGCCTAGTTTAAGTAGGTTGGCTATTGGTGGCAAAACACCTTCGGATTGGTGTTCGACTTTACCAAGGGGTCCAAAGTCTGCGACCAACATACCGCTCAAGTTTGCGTTATAGGTGGCTTGATTTGGTCCGAATGGGTCATCGGCACTGGCATGAGATATCCCATAGCCAGTACCTAGTGCGAGGCCTAGTGCTAAAATGCCGGTATCGCGCTTAACATTTTGCCGGAGATAGGCTATGCCTTTATTTTTTACGCTCTCAATACCTCGTTCATTCATGTGCTAGATATTATAAGTACTTTTCAACCAACTACCAACCACTAGCGTCAAGATATATTTGTTCTGATACAATAAAATCATGCAAGATTCGATTTTTACAAAGATTATCAAAGGTGAGATTCCGTGCCACAAGATATACGAAGATGACAAAACTTTAGCTTTTTTGGATATTCATCCGGTAACAGATGGACACACACTCGTTGTTAGTAAGGCTCAGGTTGAATTCGTCTGGGATCTGTCGCCCCAGGATTATCAGGCAGTTTACGAAACTGTTAGGAAAGTCGGGCTTCGTCTACGTGAGGTTATTGGTACGCCGTATGTTGGGCAGATGGTTGTAGGTACAGATGTACCCCACGCCCACGTACATGTTATCCCTTTTACAGTTACTGATGAGCTTAAGAGAACTTTAGATTCTGCTACTTCTGAACCAGATCACGACGCACTATCTTTGCTCGCTGAAAAGATACGATTTTAGATGATAAAGATAATTGCTGTAGGCAAAAAACACGAAGATTGGGTCGCGAGTGGAATCGAACGCTATCAGAAGCGTCTAAAAAAGCCTTATGATGTCGAATGGGTGTTTATGGCTCATTCTGCTCAAAGTGGCCTTGTAGCTCGCGAGAGCGAGTCAGAGGCTATATTATCTAAGCTTAAACATGATGATTATGTAATACTGTTGGATGAAAAGGGACAAAACGTCGATTCTATGGAGTTGTCGAGCAAAATAACCTTCAAGCTAAATCAATCCGCTAAAGTTGTCGTGCTCATAGGTGGAGCTTACGGAGTTGATGAACGTGTTCACGAAAGAGCAGATTTTGTTTGGTCTCTTTCAAAATTGGTGTTTCCTCACCAGCTAGTTCGACTAATATTAGCCGAACAGATCTATCGCTTCCAAGAAATATCGCTTGGTAACCCATACCACCACGAATAGATAGACATACAGTTGACAAAAAACAAAGCTTATGCTATATTGATACTGTTAACTATAAAAAATAAAAATGTTTCCAATACTTTTAAACCCAATACCACTACTACTGACAATATCTACGGCTTTCGGCGTGTTCGTTCACGACGTCCAGCTAACTCATATTGCCCAAGCTGCTAGCATACCTGCTATATCGGCTGGTTATATGGCAGCTTCGGAAGTTGCTCATAAGTTTTCTGATCAACACCCTCATGTCGAGAGGATGAATCTTGGCCGATCTTCGTCTAACCAGCCAAGCATCCAACCCCGTAATGGTGAAGATAAAAAATACATTTCACAAAAGAAATTTAATTCTAACTCAACTGCTACAGATTACTCTTGGCCTTCAGCCTAATTAGATAATACTTCGAGTTCTTTTAGTAGTGCTTGAGCGATTTTTTGCTTTGATTCGAGATGGTCTTTGGTCTCGTCGACTAAAGCTTTTGGCGCTTTCGCAACGTAGCTTTCATTTGCAAGCCTAGCTTCTAGGCCGGCTATATCCTTGTGGGTATCGGCAAGCCTAGCCTCTAGGTTGGTCTGATGCTCATAAAGAGTTTCAGCTGATACGTCGAGCCAAGCTTCGCGACCACTGTTTGGTAACCTTAGTCCCCTAGCCTCTTCCTGTTTAGAAACACTTGCTAGTTTTGACAATTTCTTTATGAGGTTGGCGTTATCTTCGATTAACGAGTCATTTCGGTAAATGAGTGAATATTTCTGATTTCCCGGCAGTTCAGATGTTACAAATCGTACCTCTGTGACAAGACTTTTTAGTTTGTTGAATTCGCCAGCAGCGATATCGTTAAAGACGAAATCTTCTGGCCAGTGTGAGGTAATAATCAGGTCGTTGTGCCATGATAGGGTCTGCCAAATAGTCTCTGTTACGAACGGAGCAAATGGATGAGCTATCTTGAGGCATGTATCTAGAACCCAGGCCAACATATCTTTGTTGCTATGTTCCTTGCTGGCTTCTATATACCAATCAGCCACGCTATCCCAGATAACGTGATACATTGTGTCGCTGGCCTCGGCGAAGCGATAATCCATTAATTGTCTTTCTATAGTGTCGCTGGCTTCTTTTAATTCAGACATAATCCAGTGGTCAGCAAGTGTTTTTGGCTCAGGTGAGCTTGGTCGGTGTCCTTCACCTATTTTATCCTCTATAAATCTAGCAATATTCCATAGTTTGTTGGCAAAATTTCGTCCAGCAAGTACTTTTCCTAGACTGAACGCCTGGCTTTGGCCGGCGCTACGACTAGCTACGATACCTAGCCTCAAGGCGTCAGAGCCGTATTCGGCAAGTATTTCCATCGGGTTGATGACATTACCCTTGCTTTTGCTCATCTTTGCACCCTTTTCGTCGAGCACCATACCGTGTAGGTAAACGTGTTTGAAAGGTACGGAATCGGTTGTGTATAGGCCGAGCATGATCATACGAGCAATCCAGCGATCAAGGAGGTCGGTACCAGTTTCCATGAGACTATTTGGGTAAAACTTTGATAACTCTCCGTTTTCGAGATAATCAGTTGTTATGTAGGGCCATTGACCACTACTAAACCAAGTGTCAAAGGTGTCTTCTTCTCTAGTATACGTTGTACCGTCCACAACGATTTGTCTCTCGTCGACTCTCTCGTCAAATATCCAGTCATTAGGGTCGGTTGTACTCTGAAAGGCTGGAATCGGTATGCCCCAAGGTATCTGCCTAGATAGGTTCCAGTCGCGTAGATTGTCTAGATATTGCATCAAGACTTGTTTGCGACTCGCAGGAGTAAAGCTAACTTCATTGTTGGCTATCGCCTCTTTGGCTCGCTGAGCTAGGGGTTGAATCTTGAGGAACCATTGATCTTTGATAAGTGGTTGTATGGGTAGACCGCTCTTGTAGTCGTATCCAACTGTATGTTCGATTGTTTCAGTTCCTCGGATAAGTTCTTCGGCCTCAAGGGCCGCAACTGTTTTCTTGCGAGCTTCCTCGGCCGTTAGACCCAAGAACTGCGAAGGTGTGTTTATCATGCGGCCATCAAAATCAATAACCTGGGTTTTTTCTAGATTGTGCCTCTGCCCTACCTCAAAATCGTTTGGGTCATGGGCTGGTGTGATCTTGACTGCACCGGTACCAAAGCTCATATCGACGTAATCATCGGCTATGATAGTTATCTCTTTGTTGGTCAATGGCAACATTACACGTGTACCTATAAGATGCTTGTATCTGTCATCATTTGGATTTACGGCTACGGCTGTGTCACCGAACATAGTCTCTGGACGTGTCGTGGCGATGATTATCTCCCCTATCTTATCGAGCGTCGGGTAGGCTATTTTCCATAAAGTACCCTTTTCTGTTTTGTGGTCGACTTCGATATCAGAGTAGCTTGTTTGATACTTTGTACTGTAGTTTACTATGCGCTCACCTCTGTAGATTAAACCTTCATCCCATAGTTTTTTGAATGTAGAATATACGGTTTTGATGACTTTTTCGTCCAATGTAAATACCAGATCGTCCCAGCTAGCACTTACGCCCAAGGCGCGAAGCTGAAGTTCCATATTACCTCTTTGTTGGTCCACAAAATTCCATACCTGGCTATATAGCTGTTCACGTGAAAAATCAAAACGACTTCTCCCCTCTTTGGCTAGTTCTCTCTCGTAAACTACCCATGTTTCGAAGCCTGCATGGTCTGCTCCGGGGATATAAGCGACATCTCTACCTTTCATTCGGTAGTATCTAGACAAAATATCCTCAAGGGCTACCGTTAGGGCGTGACCTAGGTGTAGATTACCGTTGGCATTTGGTGGAGGCATAACGATGCTGTATGGCTCGCCTACTCCGGTCGGTTTGAAGGCGCCTTTTTTCTCCCACATGGCGTAGATGTTTGGCTCGTATTGATTTGGTTCGTATGTCTTGGCTAGTTTCATTCGATAATTTCTTTATTAGTTATTTTTCACGTGAAAAGTTACAAGCTAATATATGTTTTCGTATGAAAACAGTAAACTCTCCAGTTTCACGTGTTTGTTTTCGTTATTATTATAGCATACGCAAAGCAGTGTATAATAGAGGTATGATTGAGTTAGAACGATGCACTAGGCAAGATGTTTGGGACGATTTCGTACTAGACAACGGGGGGCATCCTCTGCAACTTTGGGGATGGGGACAGTTGAAGGCTTCTCATGGCTGGTCTGTCGATAGAGTTCTCGGATACGAGGGAGATGAAGTAGTGGCGGGCGCCCAGGTACTGACTCGCAAGTTACCGATTCCTTTTAGAGCTATTTCGTATGTGCCACGGGGTCCAGTAGGCCAGGAGTGGGGGACTGAAGAGTTTTTGACTAAGCTTAGTATCTATATAAAAGAGGAGCATAGCTCTGTCGTACTATCTATCGAGCCTGATGTTATAGATTACGAACCGACAGGTAAGTGGGTTAAGTCACAGAACTCTATCTTACCGGCTAGCACCATTGTATTGGATCTTACAAAGACAGAGACAGATCTGTTAAACAATATGGCCAAGAAAACTCGGCAGTATATACGCAAATCGGCATCTGAGGCGATAGAGATCAAGATAGTAAGGACTCGCGACGACATAGAGAAGTGCCTTGATGTCTATGAAGACACCTCTAGACGAGCGAATTTTGGCGTGCATTCTAGGCAGTATTACCTCGATGTGTTCAATATGATGGGTGATCACTCACCGATATTTGCTGCATACGTCGACGGTCAACCAGTTGCATTCTTGTGGTTAGCTATTAGCGAGGACGTTTCATATGAACTATACGGTGGTATGAACGAAATAGGGAAAGATCTTCGAGCCAACTATACTCTCAAGTGGTATGCCATACGTAAGGCAAAGGAATGGGGTCTTAGTAGATATGATTTCGGCGGTCTGATAGAAGACGGAGTATCTACCTTTAAGCGAAGTTGGACAGATGGCGATACGGTTCTCGCCGGTACTTTTGACTTACCTCTAAAGAGGAGCTACAAATTATGGTCAAAGACGTTGCCAAAGGCAAAGAAAACAGTTCAAAAGATTAAATCGTTGCGTAAATAACAACGATTAACAGATTACCAAGTGGTTTTTGTCATAGATAGGCTAGGGATGACATCGAGATTATACGGATCGGTAGGTGCGACTTTTTGTGCGTAGAAATATCCAAGTGTGGCAATCATGGCGCCGTTGTCTGTACAGAAGTTCATTGGTGCATATTCAATATCTAGTGGCAATCTTTCTGATAATTGTCGACGTAGTTCTTGGTTGGCGGCTACTCCGCCAGCGATTACTACTGATTTTGGTGAAAAGTCTTGATAGGCTCTCTGGGCTTTATCGACAAGTGTTGATACAGCGACGTTTTGGAAACTCGCAGCAAAATCATTTCGCTGTTGTTCACTGAGACGCTCTGCAAGCTCGTGCGAGGGAAAAGTGAAATCAACACCCGTTTCGCGTTGTACAGCCCTCAGAGTGGCTGTTTTGAGCCCTGAGAAGCTAAAATTGTACGGGTTGTCTAGTTTGGATTTCGGTAAACTGTATTTTAATGGATCTCCGTCCAGTGCGGCCTTGGCTATAGATGGACCACCAGGGTAGGGGAGTCCTAGGATTTTTGCGACCTTATCGAAGGCTTCTCCTACGGCGTCGTCCTGAGTTTGACCGAGTAATTTGTAATCGCCGTGATCTTTAAATAATACCAACTGGCTGTGTCCACCACTTACGATGAGGGCTAGCATGGGGAATTCGGGCTGGTGGGAGGGGAGTACGAGGTCGCTCAGACTGCCTATGTCTGCTCCAGAACGGCTTCGCTCCAGGTTTGACAAGGGCCCCGGCGCCTGGTCAGCCTTGGGCTGTAGATGTTCTGTCGAGGCATCAACAGTCTCGCTCATCTGCGCATTTTCGTGGGCTATCTCTGTTATGAAGTTTGCGTATACGTGAGCCTCGACGTGGTGGATAGGATAGAGAGGTTTATTGTGTATGACTGCTAGAGTTCGGGCGGCGAGTGTGCCGACTAGTAATGATCCGATTAAGCCGGGTGCATAGGTTACTGCTATAGCGTCGATGTCGTCCCATGTCAGATTGGCGTCTGTTAGGGCTTGGTTGATGACTGGATTTATGACTTCTATGTGACTACGAGCAGCTATCTCTGGCACTACACCACCGTATAGGGCGTGTATGTCTATCTGAGAATTTACGACATTACTAAATAGACGGCGTCCGTCTTCGACGACACTAGCGGCTGTTTCGTCACAACTCGTCTCGATTCCAAGTATTTTCATCTGTAAGTATTTTAACAGATAGTAACTTCGTGTACATATTTGTGTGCAAAATGAAAACAGCCGCACCCCCAAAGGGGTACGGCTGCCTACTGCTCGAGCCAGAATCTTACGACAAGGTTCTATCTTGGATGTCTTCTTGACGATGATACCAAAGTAGCCACGACACACCAATTAATAGTGCCAGACCTTTGACGGTGAAGCCCGCTAGACCGCCGATGTTCGACATGAAAGTGGCGGACAGAAACACGATTCTTATGGGAGTGTCGGACAATTCGACTAAAGCATCGACCTGTCTGTCCCACATCAGTGAACTGATCGTGTGTGCTATCTTGGCTATCTCGATTACCGCCAGAGCGGCAAAGATCGATGTGAAGATCGGGTTGATACCCGAAAGTGTGATTGACATGTAGATGCTTGCGACCATCACGGTCACGCGCAAGAACAGGTTTAACCATTGCTTCTCCATGATTGCCTCCCTGAGGCGAATAGTAGGTTCGCTGCCCTTACGGAGCAGGATGTATATATTATATCACAAAACTGCATAAAAATCTAATATTACCGTATTAATTATTGATTATTTTAGGCTTGATTTCGGCTTTGAATAGGATGTATATTAAATACATAATTTATTGGGTGGGATAATGAGTCGAGACTTTTTGTCAAAATTTGGTCCTTTAATTATCATATTGATATTTTTTGGTGTTTTTTTATCACCTAATGAGACGAGCGCAAAGGGTATTGATGATTGGTCATGGGGTAATGGACCCGCCGTTGTATCTTCTTCTGAAGACGTCGCTGACACTAGCGGTGCAAGTAATTGCCCGACATATTATGCTGAAAGAGATGCAGTTGGCTACAGCCATAAATTAAAAGTATGTATCAGTAATTCGGGCAAGATTGAATTCGGTAAGTACTATGATGGACGCTCATTCCTGACATTTATAAAATTTCCAACAGATACAAAAATGCGTAGACTGGGTCTGGATTGTACTCAAAGAGATGATTGTTTATACCTATCGCAGACAGACACTTTTGTTAAAAAGCGACACACAATAAATACACTTGTCCAAGATTTGTCGATATATAATGACTTTTCAAAAAAAGTAAAACCAGTATTTAATCTTACTTCTGGGTATTCGTATTATTCATTTGATGATTCTGTGCCTGATTATGTGTATACGGATGGTGGAGGATATCATTGGCCAGTGGAGAGCTTGTCAGTCTCAAATAACGGTCGGTGGCTAGCGGTTGAGATTCGTGGAAAAGGTGTTGGTATATTTGATCCAGTAACTCTTACGATGCGAAAAGTTGTCGATGATGTATATCCATACGGTATGGGCTACAATCCAAAGATGGAGTTAGCGGTTGGTAATAATGGAGATGTCTTGGCTTTGGCTGGATTTAATGTAAACTTTTCGGTTTATTATGTACCTCAGAGTTGTGGAATAGTCACTATACACCCCAATCAAAGAACGGTTGATTATAATAAAGCATGTAGTCGCGTAAGTACTCCAATCTATGGTCTATTTGATCGGTTCTATATGGCTATGCACCCATGGTTTAATGACCAAAGTTCTGAGATTAGTTTCTTTGGATTATCTTATACGGGACAACAAAAAGAGATAGTACTAAAGGCGCGGGATTACGAACCGGACAATGTAGACTATCTAGCTCTTGGTGATTCATTTTCTAGTGGAGAGGGTGAAACGTCAGACGCATTCTATGCTGACGGGACAAATACGGCTAGCGAAAAGTGCCACCTTAGCTCGCGGTCTTATCCTTACGTTTTGTCAAAATTATTGGACCTTAATCCTTTATACGTAAAGAGCGTGGCGTGTTCGGGTGCGACTACGAATGATATCGTAGGACAAAATTCAGATTATTGGGGACAAGGTGATAGGTTAGTTGTCGGCTCAAAAGAGTTATCTGCCGAAAGTAAGACGATATCGCAAACTGGCGCAAGGGAACATTTTATACCAGGTAGGGTCAAGCAAGAGACATTTGTTGGTGCTTATCTACCCAAGTTTATGACTGTTGGAATTGGAGGCAACGATGTTGGATTTATGGAAAAACTTCAAACTTGCATAGGAATTGATATATGCGAGTGGGCAGAAGAGGGTGCGCACAGATATAGGACCGCTCAGGAAATAGGTACCCTATATGACAAGTTGGTTGATATGTATACAGAGTTACATATAAATTCACCAAAGACGATAATTTATGCGATAGGTTATCCCAAAGTGATATCCCCAACCGGAGATTGTGGGGTATTGTATAACACACTCCTTAATGCAAAAGAAAAAGAATTTATGGATCAAGGCATCGTATATTTAAACAAAGTGATAAAAGCCGCCGCATCTCGTGTTGGTATCGGCTATATAGATACATATGATTCGCTGGGAGACCGTGTGCTCTGTGGTACAAATCAGGATACGGCGATGAATGCTGTGAGGTTTGGGGATGATGAAAAGATTATTGATATATTACCAACAATTATTGGACACGAAAGTTTTCATCCTAATCCACTAGGTCATAATTTGATTGCACGCTCTATCAGTAGCTATCTTGGAATCTTTAATATTTACGTTAATCAAGGCTGTGCTATTAATTATACGATTTGTCCAGATAATACGGTTGGCTTACCCGACCCTGGGGACTACTGGAGTAACGGTTATGATAATCAAGATAAAGAAGTCAATCAGAGAATATCAAATTCTTCTCAGGCTATTTCATCAGATAGTAGAAGCCGTACTGTATCGGTAGAAGAGGGTAGTTTTAGTCCAAACTCAGACGTGCGCGTTGAATTACATTCGAACCCAGTTGTATTGGGTGAGTTTTTGGCAAGTGAGCTGGGTGGACTTGAAGAATTAATCGAAATTCCAAAGGTTGTGGCAGATGGTTACCACACATTGCATATATATGGAGCTTCATCTGGGGGTGACTTGATTGATTTATACCAAGTTGTTTATATTGGTGAGCCTAAACTAGCAGATGACGGTAAAACAAACACTGAAGATGGTGGCGAGACAATAAAGACTAAAGGAGTCGAGACTAAGGCTGTGGTTGACTATTCTTCGAGCGTAACGCAATTATATGCATCAAATTCGAGGAATACTGGCGATAGTTCGATACTTGGTGACTCAACTAATGAAAGCGAGCTTAGTCCAGCTAAAGGTGACTCAGATGAAACGGCAACAAACCATAAAACCGATGTGTGGCTGCTGGCACTGTATGCGTCTATCGGGTTATTTGTTGTAGCTTGTTTGATCTTTATTCATCGACGACATCGTACCAAGCGCCCATAGTTTTGCCGGTGCACCATAATGTATATTTGGCTTCTGCTACATCACCGATTATTGGGTTACCGTAGCTTGTTAATCCTTTTCTTGCTTTTTCATCTGTTTGGCTTAACGTAGCATAATATAAGCAAAACACGCCTTCTGACTCGTAGTTCTGCTCGGCTAAACTTTCTACCAGTTTTTTGCCAATACTAGACACAGGAAGTTCTTTATATGAGTTTGCTGGTTTTAGATAAGTCTGTTCGTCTAATATCTTATGATACTTATTGTTTAGATCTAGAAACAATCCAGGATCATCTGTATTAAATGTTAGGGTTAGTTTTGCTGAGCATAGGTAATCTGGCGAACCAATCGCGTAGTTATTGGTATTATTACAAGTATTTGAGTTTTTCCACGTATATTCCCCACCCGCTTCATTTAGTACGGGGACTAGTGTTTCAAGATTTGTCGCTACTTTCTCATATCTAGATTTTTCTAAAGTTGAGCTGATGCCAAAAGATATCATCAGGTATGCGATATATAGCGCAAAAGCTAATATTAATATTATAAAAATTGTTATCACTTTACCAAAAATTGATTTTTGTTTAAAACTTTTCATAATTTGACTATAGCATGAGCGATTTAGTTATAAAATAGTTGAAATATTGTAAATGGCCACACCCTTTCGAGCGTGGCCACCTACCGTGGAGATGTTTGTTGGTTACTTTCCGCGCACTTCGCGGATGTAACTGCGAGCGGCGATCATGCCGAGCACAGCGCCAGCGAGGGCAGTCGTAAACCCGAGGGTGACGAACACCGTGTTGCCGATGCTAGGCAGAGCAGGGGCAAGGAACAAGCTGATGACCGCGGTCATGCGCATGAACATGCCCCATTTGCCAGCCTTGACGACCGTCGGTACCGGCCTTCCCCGAAACACTTGGATAAGCGTGATCGAGATCATGACAGCCTCGGTCACCACGACCAACCAGATTGCCGTTCGTTGGAACGGGCCTTCTATGACAGCGATTGCAAAAGCCATCGCTATCACCATAAAGACTTTGTCGGTCAACGGATCGAGCTTGCGCCCGAACTCGGTGACACAGTTGAACCTCCTCGCGACGACGCCGTCGAGGAAGTCTGTGAATGCCGCAAATGCCATGATGGCAACCGCCCAGCCGTACTGGCCATCGACGTAGACAAAACATGCCCAGACTAGTAGCGGAACGCGCGCGATTGTGAAAAGTGTCGCCACGTTGATCCAGTTGTGTTGCTTATTCAAGGTACACCTCCATCGGTAGGTTCCACTATTAGCGGATTGTATAATTATACAATAAATTGCCTCTATAGTCTAAGGGTTCAAGGTCGTGTTTTGATAAGTCGAATCTATATGGGATGATATAAACAATGAAAGATGATAAATATGTAGTACTAGTCGATATGGACGGCGTGTTGGCTGAGTTTGATGACGAGGTAATATCTCGAATAAGAGACAGGCATCCACATGTTCCAATATTGGAGGAGAGAAGTCACTTCTATCTTTATGAGGATTATGATGAGCATGCAAGGTTAGTGATGGAGCTTTCAGATGAAGAAGGATTCTTTGAGTCTCTACCTGTAGGCCGTGATTCTATAGCCGGCTGGCAGAGGCTGATCGATCTAGGTTATCACCCGAGGATATGTAGTGCGCCGAAACTTTCCAATCCACATAGCGAGAGAGAGAAACTGATCTGGCTCAGGAAACATTTCGTTCCAGTTTTTGGCGAATATGTAGCCGATGAGGCGATAATCACCCGAGACAAGCACGTATATGACGGAATAGCGCTAATAGATGATAGGCCAGAGATACGTAACGCCCACAAAGCAAAGTGGCAACACATCTTGTTTACTAGGCCATACAACAAGAGCGTCGAGGGCCCGCGAATCAATGGATGGCTCGACGAAAACTTACCAGAACTATTGTCAGATTCAGCTAAAAACTACGACATTAGGCACCATAAAGTATAGATGTATAATAGGAAGTACACTTAACAATAAGTAGAAGGAGGGTATTTTATGCAAATAAGAAACTTAACAGGATATTTATTAAATCTATTTTTTGCACTGGTTGAAGGGTTTTTAGCCATTCGATTTATGCTCAAGTTATTTGGAGCCAACGCTTCAAACGATTTTGTGAGCTGGTGGTATGAGATGAGTGACGTGCTACTAAGTCCATTTAGGGGTATATTTCCGGCAAAAGTATTTGAAAATACGTATGTGTTGGAATTTTCTACACTTTTCGCAATGTTAATGTACGCTTTTGCGGCAATAGTATTTGTATACTTATTGGACGTATTACTAGTAAAGCCCGTAAAGAAAAAATAGCTTACAAATAAGACCGAAGGTTTTTGGGTAGCAGTCAGACGACAACTGTTATAATTGTTTTATGCCAAATATTCGAAAAATTGTAAAAAAATTTATCCCAACAGAACTATTTAAATCAGTTGAACCTTATGGCCATCTAGCCGAGGCCGTGGCTGCGAATGTTCGTTATGGTTTTCCGTCGAAGGACATGCATATTATCGGAGTTACTGGTACAAACGGAAAAACGACGACTTCATTTATGATACATAGAATGTTGGTCGAGGCTGGTATAGATACAGGCCTTATGACAACGGTTGCCTATGGTGTAAATAATGACATCAAGCCTCAAATAGCGCATATGACGACGGCCTCAGCGCCTCTTCTTCAAAAAAGACTGCAAGAGTTTAAAGCCCAGGGTGTAAAATGGGTTGTACTAGAGACTAC
>Ga0210043_1001845_pt1 | contig 15753 bp, 30 predicted proteins | sample CryGeymet201501t_FD_183990 | JGI IMG/M metagenome (GOLD analysis project Ga0210043, IMG submission 183990) | Groundwater microbial communities from Crystal Geyser aquifers in Utah, USA - Crystal Geyser metaG 2015-01t (SPAdes) (version 2) | ecosystem: Environmental > Aquatic > Deep subsurface >... | reverse complement strand
GCTTGCAAAGCCATTTGAAGACCATATGAAGAAGGTTAATTTTACAACTCAATTGTGGTATGCTTCACGTAAATTAGATGGTTTGCGATGTGTTGTAATCATTCAAAAACTTAGTGACTGTGCTAGGAAATTAACAAACCAACAATTAGATTACCTTGAAAAGGATTTTAAAATTAAGGCTGATGATACACCTAAAAAATAAAACAGTAGTGACCCATGAGATGAAAAGGGAACACGCAAGATTGTTAGAAATATGGGAAAACCAATGGAGCATAATGTCCAATGATGACGTTAGACGATTCCTACTGTTAGAAAGAGTAATAAAAATGAATAGAAAATTTAAATAATAATCAAAACAATTAAACAAATATGATAGAATTCAATATTCCAAATCACGAAAAAGAGTTAGAAGAAGCTGATGCGTTATTAAAGAAGATACACAGCAAGGTTACAGCACCAATACCATTGGGTGAAGATAGAAGAAATGCAATGTTACAGCTAACTAACGACATTCTTTATTTAATTGGTGAATATTCTCAACCGATATTTGATTTAAGAACAACAATGGAAGAAGCGTATTCCAAAAAATATATAAAAACACCTGCCTTGGGTAAGGAACTTTATCTTAAACATTATGAGTCTTTGCATAAACCATATGATAAGATAAAAAACAAAGTATTCAAGTTGATTGAAATAATAGACCCAAGCAATGTAGGAATTGCAGATGAAATTTACTTATAGTAAGTACTTACAACCAATGTACAAACCCTGTCGAAAGATGGGGTTTTTTTGTGTTCACTATGTACAAAATAGAAGAAGCCATAAGCAAGAGAAGGGTGGGATTGCTGACGTGTTCACAAAAGTAATAGTGTTTGAACGTTTCTTCTTGCTTACGGCATGAGATGCTTCTTCATTATATTTATAAATACAATGTCCTGAATTTTTTAACAATGTCCATCAATTCTCTTCATCTTTATCAAAGAGAACCAACAGAATAATTAAGATTACTATAGTAGCAGTAACATCCATAACTAATTTAATTTTTACAATTTATAAACAATGTTTCACAATATCATACAGTATTTTCCTTCGTCCATAGCATCAACAACAATGTCCACGTAATCGTCCCTTTTAAAACGATATAATAATGAAGTGTTATTATCACCACCCTCTACGATATCAAAATACTTTTTTTCTTTAATTGCTTCTTTTAATGACTCTACATCAACAATATAGAAAGTATCTTTGTACTTCTGAACCCAATAGTCTGATTTTGTTGATTCAATACCAGATGGTTTGTTTCTGGATTGAAATTCAATAACTATATTACCAGTATTCTTTCCCCTTTTATCATCCTTTACTTCAAACAATAACTCTTTATTTTCCTTAAAGAACTTAATGTATATGTCACCATCCTTATCGTTTCCTTTCTTATATTTATAATTACCCTTAGTAGTCTTATCTCTTTTTAAGAGATAAGTAATAAACTCTTTTAAAAACACATCTTCCGTTTTTTGTGCTTCCTTTAAGTCTTGTGTGAAGTTGCTTGTGTAATCCATAAATAATATTATGGTACAAATATAAAAAAAAGGCTGACAAATGTCAACCTCTTTTTAAGTTTTAATTTAACTATTGATAACCTCAATTTATAGATTTTTATAAACGGAGCGTAAAACCCATCCATCGTTTTTACGTGGATGGGAGGTAAGCGACACGCTAACGCCCTTAAAGTTAAACAAATTTAAAATTATTTTCTGATATAAGAAGATTTTAGTATATTTAAATGCACCAACAAAAATTGTAAAGTAGATAATATTGATGCAGATTTTAATGCTGCTCAAAATATCTCTTTGCTTGGGGCATCTGTAAATATGCCTGAAAAATCGACTATGTGTTGCTCTTTGCATTCGTTGTTAGGTTTAAAGCCTATCCCATCGCTTTAGCGTGGGTGGGTAGTTTACTAGTTATATTGTTTTGTGAAATATTTTGAATCCGTTGGTTTAAATTTAATTATACTACCATCTTGTTTTATTTTGATGGTACATTCTTTTACCGTTTTCTTTTTTAATGCTTCATGATGATTATCTGTTGGTTCGAACTTCAATCCTTTATATTCTCCCGATACATTTGGTACTGATTGTAACATTATTGTAGTGTTGTCAGTGAATAAAATTTGAAAGTGTGCTACCATCATAAATATAATACCATCGGTTCTATGTTGATGTGGTGGTATTACGTAGAACTTCTCGTTTTGATTAAAAGAAGCAATTGAGAAATTATTAATAGGATGTGTGGTAGTATTACCAGACCTGTATCTTTGAGCAAAAACAGTCATGCTTGTTAAAACCAGCAATAATATAATTGTTAATTTTTTCATATTTATTCTTTTATGTGAAATTTAATTATTGTTTTTTCAGATAAGTCATGCAACTCAATAACACTGTCGTATTCATATGTTACATAAGTTATTTCGTGTATTTGATTTGGGTAGTTTATAAAAAATGACTTACCAAAATACACAGTCTTACCAAGACTAAATTTAATTGGTGGCCTATTGAATGCACCAAACAATTGAACTGTACTACTATCAGTATCAATAAGATTTATCTCGAAAGATTTAGGTAATTGAATAATAACACCATTAATTGAGTCACAACTAAGGAACACTTCTTCCCCCTGTGTGTTTATATGGTAATATTCAACATATTCTATGTTAGAAATTTTTAAAATTTTCTCACCAAAAATAACAAAATTTCCGTATGAGTTTGTGTCAGAGTGACTCTTATTACTTATTAACAGCAACGTGGTTGCAATTATTATGCCGAATAGTTTAATTGATTTTTTCATTTGTTTTACGCTCCTTTTATAAAAACTTTTGCAAACAACCAATATATACTACTAATAACATATGCAGCAATTCTTGTACAAATATGTGTTGGTAAAGATGTAATTAATTCTTTAATACCATTTAGTTTAACGGTATGAGATATTGATGCACCAAAAATACCCCATGCAAACCACAACATACCCAACCAATCATATTTTTCTGGTAAATAATACCAAATACCCACAGTAATTAATATAAGGATAGTTATCGCTAATAACACATTAGCAAACACAACCCCCTTCACATCAATTATACCCCTTCTAATGTGTTTTTGTAATAACAATTCCTCATTAATTCCTAATTTTTTCATAATCATTTTTTAGTTAAAAAATTTATTAATAAATCCCTATAATAATTATAGGGATTTTGTCCACCTCTTTACTTGAAGTACCACAAAGGTAACTACAAACAAAGAACCACCTGCTAATGCTGTTGATAATGCAATCATTGTTTCATTCATCTTTTTATTATTTTAGTCAAACATTTATTACTATTAACTTATACGCAAAAAAAGCTGTAAGGTTACAGCTTTTACGATAATAGTTTTCTAACTATTGTTGATGCAAGCTTACCATCGTAAGTACCAACATAATCCTCTTTAAGACTCCCCATGATATTTCCCATATATTTCATTGTAGAATACCCATCACGAAGAATAATATGTTTAATAACATCGGTTAATTCTGCTTCGGTTAGTTGCTTTGGTAGATACAATTCAAGTATTGTTGATTCAATACTGTTTCCTTGGTCAATAGCATTTTGATTCATCTTCTTCAAAATACTAATAGCGTTTTCATCGCTTACTTCTTTACCAACTCGATTGAATTCTCCAATCACTACTCGAAGAATGCTTTTAACATTTTCGTTCTTTTCTCTCATTGCTACAACAAGGTCATTCTTAATGTGTTCTTGTATTGTCATTTTATTTTTTTGTTAAATGATTCTTAATTTTAAAAACTTAGAATGTTTTCAATACATTCGTTTTCTTCACAAAGTTTTTTTGCCTCTGTAAATGTATAACACCTATCAACATGAGTTTGTGCTTCGTCATTTTTGAAAATCTCATATTTACCTACAAGTTTAGGGTGTTTAAATTCTTGTATGAAACATCCTTTATAAAGCCACTCACCTACTTCAATTTGTATTGGTTTTTCTTTGCTCATTTTGTTTGAATTTAAATTTGTTATATATTTAATTAGTTAAATTCGCTCCCGAATGTTTTAATTAATTTATGTATATATTGACTATGTTCCTGTTCGAATGCTCTACCTTCTGCTCTCCCAATTGTTATATGTGGACCCCAATAAGGTTTTTCCAATCCACAACTTTGTCTGATAAAAGAACTATCGTTAGACCATGCCCTAAACCACCAATGCTTGCCATCTGTACGTACATCTAAGTCATACTCGATATCTATTATCTTTCCATCATAGAGTCGCTTAGACTCTATATATTTAGATTTATCATCTACTATATCATTAATGACTGTGAAGTGTACACCCCTAATCGGTTTAACCAAAAATAGGTTGTAACGCTTTTTTAGAAACCACATATAATAATCACAAAAATCTGGTTCATCTATAAAAGCAATTACATGCTTCTTCCAATCGGACTGTGCTTGATGCTTCTTAGTTAAATCCTTTGGGTCGAATACAACCTTTGCTTTAATATGTTCAATTCTTTCACTCATTTTCAGTTAATCGTTCTTTTTTTCTACTTCTCTTGAAATCAAAAAAATCATCACTCCACGAATATTCTTCAAAATTTTTATATTTTTTGGTGTGCATTTCCCATATATATATTCCATGATTAATTCAACCTTTTGTGAGGCAAGAATTAGTTCATAAAACAACATATCCAAATGTCCTGTTAGGTGATGTAAATGAAGAGTGTAAACCTTTCTTTCAAATTCACCTTTACCCATAGTTTGTGCTCTAAGTGAGAATCCATTCTTTTTTGCATAGTTTGTCCAATACTTAGCTTCATCTTCATCTAATCTACCCAAATCCTTAGATGCTTCAAAATCATAGGTGTCTATCTGTCTGAATTGTTTATGAAAAGAATAGAAGAAATTACCAAATTCATTTTCTTTTTTACTTTAAGTTTCTTATTTTCGTTTACTGTCCAATCTAAACAACTCTGAACCAATTTATTCCAATCATGTTCCCCCATAATTTTAACCAAACGTTCCATCATATAAAAAGCAGCACTTTTCTCATGAAACATATATTTAGTTTCTTCATTAATTAATTCAAGGGTAGTGTTATATATATTATCTATCATTTGTTTAAATGTTTATTGTCTTATACGAAAAAAACCCTGTAACCTTACAGGGTTTTTACTAAAAATTAAAAGTAGGAGACTAATTTACTTCTCATTTTCAAATTCTTTAATATCTTTATAGTCTTTAAACAGTTCGTCTAATGCTTCTCTGCTTAACATTATATTTATATTATTTTCACATTCAACCATAATATTTTTACCCAATATTTTGGTGTTTATGTCTTTTTTTTCTAATTTAATTACTAACTGCGCCATATTAATAAATTCTTATCCATTCACAATTTTCACATTCATTAGTGTTTGCAATTCTAAGACCACTTTGAGGTGATGCTTGATTAGTAGGAACAAAATTTAAATCTTCTGTTACTTGCCAAACAACAGTAGGTGCTTGATACTCACCCTCTGTTGGATTACTATATTGCTCAATACCCACATATCTATCTGATGGATTATTTTTATCACGTACTTCAAAATATGCTCTAACCCATGTTGCTTCTTTTGGTAAAAACCCATCACTAAAATTCTCAATAGGTACACCACCACCGTTATCTACAACATCATATAATACTTGAACTTTAAACTCTAATAAAGTTGGTGCTTGATACTCAACGGGTTCACCAATCCATTTAAGAAGGTTACAACCATATCTTACTCTTTTAAATGGTACTTCCCAAGTTGTTGTGGTTGGAACACCATCTACAGTTAGTGTTAAGTTTAATGTGACTTTATAAACCTCGTCAAAAAACGCGTTATTAATTTCAACGACAGGAACAACCTCATAAAAAGGTATTGGGTCTGATTCTTCTTTACATTCCGTAAACAACAGAAGTAAAGGTAAAATAAATAATAGTATTTTTTTCATAATATAAATTGTTATTAATTAAGATGTATAAAGTTCATTGGGTCAATTGTATTATCAATCTTTCCAGCTTTATTATCCAATAATTCTTTAACTATATTGTCTAATTCTAAAACTCTCTCAATACCAATGTGTTCTGCCATTTTATCTAAAGAGTTTGCAATATCTTCAATAGGTGCAGCACCTTCTGTCACTTTTTCGATTAATTCTCTTTCTTCCAGTTCAATCATTGCTTCTTCGAAAGCATGTGTATATTTTGTAACAATATACAAATCTTCTAATTCTTCCTTTTTAAGAAGTTCAAATAATTGTTCCCAACTTTTTACTGCAAATAAATTTCCTTCTTCATCTGAAATCAAATAATTTTTTTCTTCGCTCATGTTTTGTAGTATAATTAAAAAATAATTTAAGGTGGGTTATCCCACCTTATGATATTAAAAATAATTAAAGGTGGATTATCTCCACCCTTCTATTAATTTTTCACGCGCTTCAATTGTTTTATCAATATCAGCAATTTCTTCTTGAATATTATCAACCTTTTCTTTTGCTTTATCAAAAGCGATAATATCAAAATTTTCACAATAGGTAGCAGTTTCTAATGCTTCATTAGCATCATCCAACTTATCTTCCATATCAACTCTTTTGTACTTCAAGGAAGCAATTTGTGCACCAACTTTGTTGATTGCTTTTCCAAATGCTCTTTCAGCGATTTTCTTAGTGTCTTTCTCTTGGGAAAGTCTGGCAATTAATTTTTCTTCAAATTTACCCATTTTTTATTTATTTAAGTTAAACGGTTATAAAATAATAGTTTGGTCTTCTTTAACCACAACTACTTTAGATTTTCTTTTATTACTTTTCAATATAAGTGTTGGATTTTCATCACCAATAGTTTCGTTTATTGTTAATTTGTTTATTCTCATACTATAATCGTCATTCCAATCAACACTATCTCTTATCCAATTATTAGTTGTAATTATGTCATTAGTACCAAAACTACAACCAACACTCCAATTACTACCCAAGATAGTGTCAATCCAACCAAAATTATTTGTTAAAATACTATTTAAATCTGTTCTATTTCTCTCTTTTACGATGTAAGCATCGATATCATCGATAGTTTTTAAATCAAATTCAACTATTTTATTATCATCAATTACTGGTATTTTAAGACAATGCCCCAAATTAATCCATTTTACTTGGTCATCAATCTTGTGATTTTTTATGATATTTTTTCTTTCTTCAATAGATATTTCATTAAAATCAACTATATTGAATTGATTTGAAAAAGAATCGGTAAGCTCAACAAACCATTCATTATCATCAACACTGTCCTTGTTTAATACTCTTTTAAGTTTAACAAAAATCCTATTTTTTCCCTTATCATAATACCTATTAAAGACATTATAGATTTCAGTGATAAAATAAAAAGCATTACCTGTTTTATATTTAACAATATGTTTTAAACTAACGTTAATTGGTTTTATTATATCGTTGGGGTTTGTAGTTCCGTTTTTTATAAATCTATCCATTTTTAAAACTTAAAATTATCGTCCTCAAAAATACGCAAATCATCCATAACTTCAAAGAGTTCTGGAAATTCTTTTTCTAAAATTTCATCATTTTGTTTTTTATACCCACTTAAAACATTTCTATCGTCCTCAGTTAATGTATATTCAAACGAACCATCTTCATTTTCTTTCATGTGTGGTAATAAAAAATTTTCAGAATATTTTAATATTCTTTGGTTTAATTCTTTTGTTCTGGTATTATATTCATCTAACAACATAAAAAAAGCATCCCTACTTATTTTTAATTTTTTTAGAATTCTCCTAACCGCTTCTAATTTTTCATCGTAATTCTCCATCAGTCTTTTCCTATTTTAATTAAAATTTCTTTATAATATGCATCAATATCTTCTTCGGTCATTAATATCTTAGGTGTGTATTTAATAAGTGCATTCTCATTCCACCAAAGGTCTGCATCACAACGACTACAATCTATCATAAAATCATTTATTGTTCTTGGATATGGAAAACAATATTTAATTTGTTGGTTTTTCTTTTTTTGAATGTGATAATATGTATCATAAAACTCTAACGTGAGTTTATCTTCAAAATTTTCTAACTTATACCATCTTCCCGCCATTTCCATACCAGTCCATCCATAGAATAAGGTATTGTTGTGTTTTTTATTCTTACTATATAAGAACTCTAAATCAAATTCTTGGGTGACTACTTCTTTGTAGTCAACGCTTTTCATTGTGTGAATAAATGGAATGGCAATATATTTCATATAACAAATATAATAAATTTCCTTTTAGTTGTCAAGGTTTCCTAGAACATATACTTCAAATAAAGTAAATGCCATAACAATCGGACTTAAAAATGCAAAGACAATAAAAGACAAAAGGTTTGTCTTATCTTTCGTTTCTTGTGGTAGGTTAACATAATTGTAAACCGCAATAAAAATCCAAATAATACCAATAAATAATGTTAAATTCATGCTTCTTCGTGTTTAAGATTTAAAGAAACTTAGTTTGGTGATAAATTTAAGGGGTGTAAATTTAGTGTTATTACACCCCAAAAACACACACAAAACATAAGCAAAACTATTATCTTATACGTAGAAGTTTGTATAAGGTTACGTGGAAATTAAATTTTTTTAAAATATTCTCTAATTTTTTTGTCATGGTCAATACCAAGTAGATTACCATAGTAGCCATATTTCTCTAATATCTCAACAATCTTGTCTAATTCGGCTTGATGTGTTTTAATGTTTTCACCATTTACCAATATCCGTTCTCTCCAAACAGCCAACCTACAAATTTCATCGTATTCGGCTATTACTTCTTTGACTGCTTCTATTGGTTTATTAGTATTAACAGCTTTTCTTACTTTATCAATAAACATCTTGTTCATGCCTATAAATACCAAAGCCATAACAAATGTTATGGCTTTGTATATAAAATTATCAAAAAGATTACACTTCGTATAACCAATATTCACCTGTTACCATCGCAACCACCGAATCAGGTAAATCTTCTTCTTTGATGGTTTTCAAAACTAACTCACTCACCGATTTATCGGTTAATATATCACCAACATCCATCCAATCCCTGTTTTTAACCTCAAACAATAATTTTTTTGTTTCACCATCCAAAAACTTAACAGTAAGTCTTGGTAGCTCTTTCATATATCTTAACTCGCTCATATTTTTTATTATAAATACTCAAAAAAGATAAATTTTTATATTAAAATATAAAAAAGTATAATTATTTTTCTGGTGAGATATTTATTTTGCTAATATGAAATGTTATTGCTTTATAAAAAACAACCAAAGCTACCCCCTGTATATACACAATTGGGTGTACGTTTGCAAACATATGTGGTATTGTGACGTTCCAACACAACCACACAGGTATTCCAAAAAAAATACTTTCAAATAACATATAACCAATAACAGCGATATATCCTAAAATTCCTTTTATTATTTCCATATTTATATAAAATTTATATTTTTTCTTGTCCAAGAATACGTTCAAACCTATCTTTAACTATTTCATTAATTAAACCTAATAATGCATTTTCCATATTATTATATGTTAATGTGGATTCTCTTGGAAATTCATCAGGTGGTTGAACAATTTCTCCTTTACGTTCTATACCATCGATAAACAGCATGGTAATATAACACCATTTATCAAATGTTTTTCCTACATGTGTAAGTGCATAATCAAACGAAAATTCGCTCAATTCTTTTTCACTCATTTTTGCTGTTTTCTTATCTCTTACCACAAAAATACCCATGTCAATATTATCATCGGGAAGATTAATAACTCTGACATCCAAATTGAGTAGTTCTTTAAAGGTTCTTTGAATAAACTTTTTTGTATCTTTCATAAAAATATTGTTTATAACTGTTCATAAGGATATACGGAAAACATCAAAAAAGGTTACATGTTTCACCAAGTTAATACATTTCCCTCAATACTCTTATTACTTGCCACGCATCTTCTACTGCATTATGACTTACGAATTCATCAATACCTGCTCTTTTTAAACATTCATCCAGCGATGGTAGTTCAGTATCTAAAGCAGGATTCCAATATAAGGTAGCTGGGTCTAATACTCTATGTTTGAATCTAAATAAATCATTCCACTCTGGTATTCTACTAAGAAACTGACCATCAAAACCATTATAGTTTTTACCTGCAACAGTAGCAACAATTGATTCATTATAACCAACACCAGTTTTTAATTCATGATACACCCAATTATAAAAATCTCTAGCTAGTTCATGTACAGAGCAAATATTGTGTTTCAAATCATACTGATTTTTCTCTTCTTCATTACGAATAAGAACCCTATCAGCAAGAATCTTGAATATTCGTTGGTTCATATTTATGGCAAATGCACTGCCAGAATATCTTTTATGTTTTATAATTGCATGAAATTTTGGTATTTCTTCAAATGATAATTGATTATTAGTATCTTCGATAATAGCACCAAATTCAATTACTTGGTCTAAATCTCTATCTAAACCTGTCGTTTCTATATCTAAACTTAAAAATTTCATTAATATGTAATTTAAAATGTATTATGTTATAATGTATGTTTTATATTCTTTCAGCAATTATAATTTCGTCAATATCTATTTTAACTGCACCATCTTTATCTCCGAAATCAACATAAACAAATCTACTATCACCATCAATGAGTTCACTAATAAATCCCATTTGTTCTATGTTGGTTTTCATATGTACTGCACATCTTAATAGATTTTTTCTAAGGCAAACTTTATCGACAGCATACGATTTTTTCTCATAGGTTTTTATTACGAAATGTTCAACAATTTCAATAAGTGCCTCTTTTATATCATCAGCATTTATTGCTTCTTCAAATTGTTCGTTTGCTTCCTCCCCTAATATTTCAGAAAATAGTTTATATGAAACATCATTTGCCATTAGAATTGACTCAATCAATTCATGATATTGACTACCTAATGTTACTTTTTGTATGTTATTAAAACCAAAAACATTACGTTCTACTTCCTTAATAAAATTACTGTATTCAACTTGATATTTCTCTTTCATGATTTTTTATTATATTATACGTAAAAACTGGTAGATGGTTACTATTTTCAACACCTATTTTATCACAATCTGCCTTTAATTTTTGTATATCATCCAATTTATTTAACTGAAATTTATCTATAATGTAATTTAGTTTTTTATCATAGTTTGGGTCAGTAGCATAACCACATATAACAATTCTATTAATCCAAATTTTATAATCATAACCATATACACCATATCTATTAAGTATTTGATTATGTCTATTAAAAGCATCTACAACTGTTTCAAATTTTTGAAACTCCGCTTCTATGGTAACAAACTTACCATCAATAAATTCTTTAGTTTTGGATTTAATTCCACTACCTTTGATACCAAACAAATTGTTCTTTAGTTTGCTATATTTACCATATCCTGTTTCAAGTGATGCTTGTGAAATAACAATTGATGGTAATGATTTTGATGAAACAGCATCATATGCAAGTTTCTTAACAAACTCTTTTGCATTGGTGGTGGTTTGTATGTTTTCTAAGTTAGTAAAAAATTCTGCATACTCTTTATCAATTTCTTTTTGAATAAGAGCTTTCTCTACTCTATGTTTTAGTTCTGTTTTCTCACTATCACTCATAGTTAGTTGAGTGGTGTTTGAAATATGAACAGGCAATACCGTAAAACTTATTGCTGATAGTAATATTATTATAAATTTTTCCATGCTTATGTATACGTTAACTATGAGTTAAGGTTACAAAGATAAGGGAAAATTTTTATTTAGCAAACTTTATTCTTTGGACTTGTTGTTCTTGTATGCTTCTGCTACTCTGTTAACCGCATATAACACACCAGCACCTGCAAAGGTAGCATATATTACACTATCGGGGTATTGCACATTCCACAGTGCTATGGTGATTATTATAAAAGCTGAAAGTAATGAGAAAAATGCTATTTGTAGTTCTTTATTCTGTAGTTTTCCATCACCATCTTCAATACCATGTTTTAACCAAGTGAAGAATGTTTTTAAGTATCGGGCATAGTACATACCAAACCCGAAACTTAGACAATATATTATTATTTTTAATGTATTATGTAGGTTTTCAAACATATTACTTTGGTTCAAACTTTATTATTCTGTTAGGGTCTGTACTAGTATCGTATCCTTCTTCCCACCACTTTTCCATTTCTTCTTTATTAAAAACCAATGAGTTGTTACCTAATTTTCTTGGTAGAAAATATAATGTTGTTGTCACACCATGTTTGTCTGCCATATGCTGACAAGTATCATACAAATTCTCAAATTCAATGTCGTGACGCATCGCAGCAATACCACTTAATACATATTCAATTAAATTTTTTATTTTACGTGTTTGATATTTTTGTACTGGTATTGGTCTATGAATAATCACATCTATTTCAGTACAACCCTTTTTCATTATCGAGTCTAATGGAATTACTTCTGTTATTCCACCATCTGCCCATTGACCCATATAAACATTGTTTGGAAATAATGGGTCTGGTGTCCATTCTTTTTGGATTAATGAACAAGCAAAGGTATAGTTTGCCGAAAACCACATCCAATCACAATTACCTACAACAGATATTTTATCCTTATATTTTATAGTTATAAATCCTGATGGTACTGTAACACACCAAGTTTTTCCACTATAATCAATTTCGTTAATTTTTCTTATTGCTCGTTCTACATCTTTTCTCATAATATAAAGATAATAATGATTAATATCTTTACCTTTTTTTATTTTACCAACCCTACCAATTTTATGACACAATTCTTGCATATCACAAATTAAATCATAATGATTTGAACAATATGTCATTCTTGACCAACAACCATCACCATCCATCATGGATTTAAATAAAATTTCTAATTGTCTTTCAGAAAATTCCGATAAATACTTACGTGGTAATCTTCTCATACCATCAATCAATAATGATTCTACATATTTATTATTTCTTGTTTTAAATTGAAAAATTCTAACACCATCTTCTCTGTCATAAAAAGAATGTGAAATATTTAAATTAATTAATATATTTTCAATTTCTTCTGCTTTTTCAGGATAAACCTTAATAGATTGACCAATACCATATCTAACATATTTATCTTTTTGAATTGATTTCCACCCCTCAGTAACCATCCAACCAACAAAACGGATTTCATCATCTTTAATATCAAAATCTATTTGATTAATATGACCACTCACAGGAAATTTATAATTATATTTTATAGAACCCATTCCAACATTTAATAATTCTTTTGCTTGTTTTTCATGCCATTTCCATATTCTTTTTCTACCTGTTTCGGTTTTTTTACTATGATTTTTATAAAAACCCATTTTATGTTCTGGTGTTACTAAACATTCAAACGAATCACCATCAAAATGTAACATCTTACCACTATAATTATTTTTTATAATTCTTAATGGTTTTTCATAAACCATTTCATTCTTTTTCCAAGAAACAACATCATCATCTTCTTTAATATCATCTATACCAATAAACCCTCTTTTTGTTAATATTTTAGTATCATCAGATAAACAAAAATCTTCAAATTTTTCAGTCAAATTAGAAAAGAAATGTACTAAAGATGGTTCTTCTTGATAATTTTGACAACCAACTAAAATTTCTTTACCATTCATGATAAGTCGTTTATAATCATTTATCTTCATAAACTTATCAATATGTTTTCTCATTGCATTTGTTGTCGCAAGAGAGGTATTACCAAAAATTAGAGCATAAATAATTGCCCACATATTAATTTTACCCCTTTTATTTATGGGGTTTGGTTTATACCATTTTAAATCAAATATGTCTTTGGGTGTTGTATTAGTATATGCTTTTTTTAGAATTTCATGCTCACCAAGTAAAGCCAACGGTGTCATTAATGCTCCTGTTGAAATTCCTGCTGCAACGTCATATTCTTTATCTAAACCAGCTAATGTTCCAGCACCAAATGCACCCCAACTTCCTCCACCACTCACAACCAATCCTCTTTTAATAGTTCCCATTGTTTTATATTTAATATAAATACAAAAAAAAAAGACAACTATAATGGTTGTCTTTATATTTTTAATTATATTCACTATAGTTTTTTTATAGTTATTTTCATGTCATGTGGTGATTAACTTCAACATATATGTTTTTTTTATATAAAACATTACTAATTGAGGTTTCTGTTTTGTTATATAATTTCGCAATATCTTTTATTGTGTTGTTTTTCTTTAATTCTCTAATTTTAATTACATCTTCTAATGTAAATGTTCTTGTTTTAGATGGCTTATTTCGTAACTTATCGCCCTTTTTATTTAAAATATTTGAAATATTTCTATCACCATATAATCTATATAGTTTTATATATTTCCTTTCTAAGAATATATTTGAACCACTATATAATAATTTATATATTTTCTCAACATTAATTAAACCAACATATTCTAAATAATGTATTTTACTATTTTTTGATTTATATAATTTAATAGAATTAAGATTTAAATTACATTCAAAGATTTTTTTTAACTCAATTAAAAACATTTTACTTCCACATATAGATATTTTTGGTTGCCCGTATTTATCAATTTTAATACACCCATCCCCATCAAAATATCCTCTAATGAAATGATTTAAATATTTTATATTTATTTTGGGGAATTCTACTGTTAGTGATTTAGTTTGTGTCATTCCATGTGATTCTAATGTTTTACACATATGGATACTATGTAAATACACACCTGATGTTGAATATGAATTACCATTAACAATTCTATTTTCTTTTTTAATTGGGTTATTACTTGATGTTGCTTTTGAAAGTTTATTTAAAATGTTCTCGTCTTTAGTTGATAAAATCAGTCTAATTGTTCCCTTTGTTTTTTGATTATAACCGTCTGCAAAAAGATAACCTAAAAAATATGCTTTTTCTTCTGTATTAATGTCATCAAAAAAAGTTTCATTCAACGTATATTTTCTATGTCTACCCATCCAAAATTTAATTTATAATTCTAATATTGTTATTTTCATATCATGAGGACATTTTTTTGACCCTCCAAAATAAAAAAATAATTTATAATGAAATAAAAACCAATCTTTTTGTTTAGCATCATATTTAATTGACATATTTTTCATTGTGGATTTTTGAAATGTATATTTATAACAATCCTCTAAATCTTCAATGGTACATCTAAACCATTCATCTGCCTTAACAACACCCAATACATCAGATTCTCTATTATCTCTTTTTCCATCATTATATGAATATGTGAGTAATTCTATATTCTCACCATCAAGACAACGCCAACCCACTCGGCCAGATTGTTTGTGATGATACCATGTGGTTGAGAACCCGAATAGTTTATTTATATCGTAATTATCATTATCACCGATATTACCATATAAACAAGATTTATCAAATTTACAATCAAAAGCTATTTTCTTACTAAAGGTAATACCGAAATGAAAACCGCTTGAATGTTTACCCTTTTTAATAAAGTACGTTTTCTCTTTTTGCATTTTACCAAATTTCTAACGACCATTTACCAATTATAAATGTAATAACACCAAAAAACACAGGCATTCCTATAATTGCATATGGGTCATCATTACCAGTGGTAATCCAAAATATTTCAAATATGATGACTAATACCCACATAA
>Ga0210043_1001844_pt1 | contig 15754 bp, 10 predicted proteins | sample CryGeymet201501t_FD_183990 | JGI IMG/M metagenome (GOLD analysis project Ga0210043, IMG submission 183990) | Groundwater microbial communities from Crystal Geyser aquifers in Utah, USA - Crystal Geyser metaG 2015-01t (SPAdes) (version 2) | ecosystem: Environmental > Aquatic > Deep subsurface >... | reverse complement strand
ACGGACAGCCCTTCAATTCATTCTCCACAAATTTTTTCGCTTTTTGTCCGTCTCTGTCATCAATCTCTGGAGTATCCAAACCTCGAAGCCTAAGTCTCTGCTCGATAAAAACCCCAAATCCCAGATTTATCTGAACAAGCAAAGTATCACCGTCCACAACTCTATCCAAATACGCTTTGTAAGAGAACAGCTCCCTCACACCAGCAATCTTTTCAAACTGGAAACTATTTCTTGACTTTCGGAGAGACACAAGATCCCCCGATTTGAATCCATCCAAGCTTGCATTACCACCTAACTCGTATTTTACCTTAAATCCCAAATCTAGAATTGGCATCCAGCACCATTTAGCGAGGCAAAGCTGAGCGTTAAAAATGGTGCTGGACCAAATTCATCGAAAATTTTCGATCCACCCTGTATGTAAAAAGCTGCAAAACTGGTTTTCTTAAGAGTTTCTTGTTATCTTGATCTTTCTTAGTTTCGTTGTTTCGATCATCAAGACCTTTTGGATCAGTTTGAATAGAGTCATTTCGAATTTGAATCAATTCCCGAACCGTAACAGCTTTCTCAACGACCATCTTTTCCAATCTAGATCGATCGTTTTTATCTTCAACAGATACAATCTTTCGATAATGAGACCAAGAAATTCTAGGATCAATACTTTGCTTTTTATAAACCAAATAAAACTGACGCATATACCCCAAATTCCGAGAAGAAAATCCACCACCCAATTTACGCTTAAGATCTTTTGATAAAGTTTGTATGATTTTTTCTCCGTATTTTGCGCGGAACTGGGAATTTTGTTCCACTTCGACAATCCTCTCGCCTATCTTCCAATTCGATACAAGCACAGATTTATTCCAATCCGCATCTCCATCAGCAAGAGCTGTTTCATAGATTTTAGAAATTTCTTCGACTAAGGATTCATAGGTGGAGGGCATATGCTTTATAAAATTTTAAACAAATGAAATGTCAATTATTTTACATAACTAAAGTTATTGAATAGATGTTAATCTGCATTTTCTTTAAAGAATTCTTTAATTCATGAAATAATTCTATTTAGAAGTTTAATAGTATAAATCTTAGAACAGGAATTATCCATCGACAATTTATAAAATCCCATATCCCCGCAATCAGGACCAGGAAAGCAAGAAATTTCTATATAGACTACATAGGGAATCTTCTTTTTATAAATCTTTACTTTCGTTGAACTACCATTTGACATGAGTGGGAATAACTCTTGATTGGCATAATCATCAAGTTCTTCTTGTATAGGTGCTGGCAACTGCGCGTTATTATCCTTTCCAGATTCATCCTCTTTGAAGACCTCAACCCAACTTCCAACTCTATCAAAATCTTGTAAAAGTAATTTAGCAGCCAAAACATGAAAGCCTGATACTGCATCACGAAGAAATTGTGTAAATAAATCTTCACCGAAATTTTGAATGGATTCGAGTGAATTCATATTGTATCTATTAAAGTCATTTCATTTTACTATTGAATCGGTTAAACATTCGTAGTAGCATCCAACTCTCAACTTCTTTCTTGAAATCAGGGTTCCCCATAATTTTATCAAATATTTCTTGATTATTTTCCATTCTATCTATCAGTTTGTTAACAAATACTTCATCAAAAGCATACTTAAAATTTTCCACTGGGTTATTTATTGCTCGAGCTTTAAGTTTTTCATCTTGATAAAGTTCTTCTTCCATTTGATTGAAAAATAACTTATCGGATTCATTGAAATCAGTACCAAATTTATCATTAAGAATTTGAATTATATCTGAAAGTTTAGCTTTCTCTTCTTTTTCTTTATCACCAATTGATTCTTTAATACCATTAAGTCCAGTCTCGCCTTGAATTTTTAAGATTAAATCACCCTCTTCGATTTTTTGTAATCGATAGAATTCTAATGCAACTTCATCATCCAATTGCAATCTATCTATATAATTTGACTTTGGAATTTTTTGAATCAAATACCTTCCAAAACTAAATAGTTTTTCTAATTCAACATCCTGAAATGGAAGAATTTGGGAGAGAAAACTATACAATCTTAGATAGGCGACAAGTAGTTTTTTAAATTTATCTTGCTCTTCTTCATTCTTCCCTCGAAAACGATCAATACTAGGATCTATAAAACTATACAATTTAGATTGCGATTTACTATTTTGATTTCCTTCATTATAAAAAACTTTCGCGAATGCATCTACTTCTGATTGAAAGTATACCTGTGAAGAATCCAATAACGATTTGAAGTCATACATATCATTTGGATTGGTTGGCTCGTTTAGGCTAGTCAATTCGTAGAAAGGCTGAAATGAGTCTAGAATAACTTGTCTATCATTAGCAAAATCAATAATAAAGGTATCTTCCTTACCAACATAAGTTCGATTCAATCTAGACAGAGTTTGAACCGCTTTAACACCTGATAAGTGTTTATCTACATACATAGTGTGGAGTAATGGTTGATCAAAACCTGTTTGGTATTTATCCGCGACTAGTAAAACGCGAAAATTCTCACCTTCACCAAACTTGTCTGGCAATTCTTTTTCACCAAATTGATTAAGTTTGGCTTCTGTTATACCTTCTGAATACTGATCATGATATACAACTCCAGAAAATGCTACAATAGAATCTATTCCTTCATATCCTTTTTCTTGGATATAGCTTTTAAAGGAAAGATAGTATTCCAAAGCGTGCTTACGTGATGAAGTTACAACCATTGCCTTTGCCTTTCCACCAATTTTTTTCATTACCACATTTCGAAAATGTTCAACAATCACTTCGATTTTTTGACTTATATTATGTGGGTGAAGAGAAGCAAATCTACCTATCGCTTTTAATGCTTTTTTCTTATTCAACTCTGGATCATCTTCAATGGTTTTCGACAATCTATAGTATTCTTTATATGTTGTGTAATTTTTTAAAACATCTAGTATATATTTTTCTTCTATTGCTTGCCGCATGGAATAAAGATGGAAGGGAATGGGTTTACCATCTTCGTTCTTTGTGCCAAACACTTCTAATGTTTTTGCTTTTGGTGTAGCAGTAAAAGCAAAGATAGATAAATTTAGCTGACGACCTCTTTTTAAAATAGCTTCCCTGATAATATCATCGTCATCTTCGGATTCTTCTTCTATCTTCCTTTCCAATTCTTCGGATTCTTCAAATGACATATTTTTAGATGATAATGCTTCTGCCATTTTTCGAGTTGATTCCCCTCCTTGGCTGCTATGTGCCTCATCAATAATTATCGCATATTTTTTTTCTGGAATCTCTTGAAAGTGCTGCAGAGCAAATGGAAATTTTTGCAAAGTAGTAATGATAATATTTGCTCCAGATTCGATAGCACTCGCTAGCTGTTTTGAATCACTATCGATTCTCTGAACAACACCTTGTCTATGTTCAAATTGATAGATAGTATCTTGCAATTGACGATCCAATACGTTCCTATCTGTAATAACAATTACAGAATCAAAAACTTTTTTATCTTGGTCGTTATACAAACTACTAAGCCTATATGTTAACCAAGCTATTGAATTGCTTTTACCGCTTCCTGCAGAATGTTGAATGAGATAATTCTTTCCAGTTCCATTTGCCTTTGCATCTATAGATGCCTTTCGAACTACATCTATTTGATGATAACGAGGAAAGAGTGTGGATTCCTTTGTATACCTCTTTCCATCAACATAGTAGTCTTCTTTACGAATGTGCATAAATTTAGAAATGATTTCTAACCAACTATCTACAGAAAGTATATCTTCCCAAAAATAAGAAGTTTTGTATCCATATTGATTAACTGGATTCCCAGACCCTTGACCATTCCCTCGATTGAAAGGAAGAAATTTAGAATGCTTTCCATCTAGTCTAGTAGTCAGATAAACATCGTCAGAATCCAATGCAAAATGAACTATTGTTCTTTTCTTAAATTGAAAGATCAGCTCCTTAGGATCTCGATCATTTTTGTATTGGCTAATGGCATCTTGGACGGTTTGTCCTGTAAAATAATTTTTCAATTCTATTGTTGCAAGAGGGAGCCCGTTCAATGATAGCATCAAATCAACACTGTTATTATTCTTTAAGGAGTAATGAACTTGCCTGGTTACAGTCAGTTCATTCATTTCATAATCACGGTAGGTGTCTGGATTCAAGCTACTTTCTGGTTTGAAATAGGCTAATTGAAATTTGATCCCGCTGTCTGTTATTCCATGACGGATCACATCCAACATACCTCTTAGATCCAATTCTTTAAACAATCTTTGAAAAAACTTATTTTCCGTATCATCCTTATAATAAGCATTTAACTTTTTCCATTCTTTAGATTGGGATCTTTGGATAAAGGAAAGGACAACTGATTTGAAAAGGGAAAGGTTTTTATCAAATAAAGCAGGATCACCTTTCACCCAACCCGAATTTGTTAGATGGTCTGTAATTGCTGTTTCGAATGCATTTTCGGTATGAATCGCACTACTCATTGGCTTCTCCTTCTCTATTTTCTTGATTTTGATATTTACTATCATCAATAAATTTATGGTAAGCAGAACTTCTTGCCAAAGAAAGGAGTCTTCTCTTTTTAAAATCTGTTAGATCCAATTTAATTTCACCATTATCTTGGTAACAATCTATGATAAATTCTTTATCTTCTTCTTTAACTAGACTTAGCAACAAATGGTTCCATACGGGGAGAGGCTCAGTCAAAACATTTTCGTTATCTGGATCAATATACCGAACATTCGGCCTATCATATTCTTCATAGTTTTTAGATAAAAAATTATGTTTACCGTTTGAGGATGGCCACATAATTCCAAAAAATTCTATAGATCCAGATTTATATACTTTCGCAAGCTGAATTGGACCATCCACATAGCGCTCCTCTCTATTTCGAATTAAGCTGAGCAATACATGGAATGGTTCCATATCTAATTTACCGTTATATTTTTTTAACTCGTGTAAACGATTACTAAAAAGATTGTTTGCTTTATCTGTTGTTTCCGGTTCAGGATCACCGATAAAAGCAATCTTTCCTGATTCAGCATTAAGTTCTTCAGAATGTACAAAGCTACTTATAGAGGGATTGAAAGATACTGTCCATACCTGGTATTTTCCTTTTTTCCAATTCCAACCACCAAAAAGAAATTTAGCTTCTGCACCAACGGGAACAGTCAACTTCCCGATAACTTCTTGAAAGATAGAATCAACCAATTCCGTGAATATATCAACAATTTCACCTAGAAGCTCTTCTAATGAAAACTGGGGACTTTTCAATCGTTCATTTTGTTTTAATATGGCGATCAAATTCAATAGTAAAGGATAAGCACGATCGGTTGCACCTGCAAAACATATTAAGCAATCTGCTCTAGGTAGTTCAAAAAGTTTGACCCCGTGATTCCATTTCTCTCCACCAGTTAGAGTACTATCTGTTGCAAAAACTAATTCTTCATCTCCATCCACTTCACGAATCCAGGCAGCACAAAGAGTCATGTAATCTCCTTATCCTCAAGGATATGTTGATCTAAAGATAAAACTTGCTCACCTTTATTATATTCTTCAAACAGCGAAAATGGGGGCCAATCAAAGTAGGAATTATTAGAGAGAACAACATTCTCCATTATTAAATCATCCAACTCTTGAATGAAAGCTTCTTCAATGCCTAACCAATCCATAAAAAACATTAACCACGCAAGACCCTCTACCCTTTTACGAATCAAATTCAAATCTTTTTTAATAATGAAAGGATCATTAAAAATTGTCTCTGATTTACGTTTAAACAGTTTAACTTCTGCAAGTAGCCATCCTGCAAGAAAGTCTTTATTTCTTAAATTCCCAATAAACTGAATTAGTTCATCGTGCAAGTAGATAAATAATACTTTCCTATCAACAACTCTTCCGCCCTGCTTTTCAAATAATTTCGAAATTATGATTTGTTTAATAATTTCTCCACGAACTTCATCAATTGTAATCGGAGCAAGAATGACTTCGAGTTCCTTTATTAGAAATTCTAGTTCCTTTAATGAATTTCGATAACTCAACAAAAGTGATGCAACAGTTTTTGCTCGCTGATCTAAGTTTGTATTTCCTACTTCTTCAATAATTGATTTTTTTAGCTTTTCAAAAATTTTCAAACAAATATAGTTCGATCCCCATTTCGAATTCTTTATCTCAACCATTTTCTTAAAGATTGCAATATTAAGACTCAGTTCTTCTTCTTGCGTAAGATCTAATGGAATCTCTAGTGATTCCTCTAGCACTTTACGGAACTCTTCATTCCTGATAGAGTTTAGAACATTAGTAGAATAATAATAATAGGCTACAATGCCTAGTTGGTGAATCTAAGGGATATTTGAATCAATTAATGACTTAATAAATTCTCCAACGTATTTTGATCCTACTTCATGCACAAGAGAAACAGATAATTTTTGACCAAGTCTTGCAGAAAGATCAATTTTTCTAATGTCAAGCTCAGAATTTAATTTATTAATTATATTAAAAAAATCTGAATTTTTTAAAGCCTCTTCTAAAATGCTGATTGCTAAATTAGGGTCATAAGAAAAGTATTTTTGAAAAATCATTAGAACTTGATCAAAGTGAGATCCTGAATCTGAATGCCTCCGTGAAATTTCGTCTACGAAATAATGCGGGAGTCCCTTTCTGACTTGAAAGATTTGAATCAACTTAGGTAACTGATCGTAGGTTACAACTTCTTCTTTTATCCCAATTGGCTTTGGTAAATCTTTCAGATTTAATATATACTCTCGGTATTTAGCTTTAATGTTATCTTTTAGCAGAAATGAGGTAAAAATTGATCTCTCAAAATTTGATTCTGAACTAAATGGAGTATGACCTAGTAAAATATTTAACAATCCAAAAAAATTATATAATTCTTCGTCTGAAATCTTTTGTAAATTATCGGTTAATGTATCAAGATTACATTCAACCTCAGAATTAAATATTGGCTTGCATCGGAGCTTTTCTCCAATAAGTTCTTCATGCACCTCAAAGAATACAGGAATTGAAAATCTATCTAAAAGTCTCATACCTGATTCTAGACATTCTTTATATTTTTGACTGAGCGATTCTTCCGACTTAAAGACATTTTGGTCGTATTGCTTTGGCCAAATCTCTTCTACATTCAAATCTACCTCGCCTTCTTTCCATTTTTTCAGACTTGAATGTCCAGCCATGAGGGCTTTGATATATTGAATCATCTCAGCCGTAGTTTCCGAGTTTAATTTACTTAAACTTGCGGGTGTTCCAGCAAAATAAGAACTCAAAGATGAACTTAGTAAATAGCCATCTAGATCCTCTTCAGCATCTGCGTATTCTACAAATATATAACGATCATGAAAGCTTCTTTGGTGATCTTTTCTATTTATATCAGTAATGCTTGAACCACCAGGAATCATATGTATGTATTCCAAACATTTAGATACAATGCTTTGGATTAAATCTGAGCCAATATTTGGATTTTCATCCCCTTCGATTGAATTTCTAGTTTGTGATGAATTCAATATAACATGAACCGGAACATTTTGGTGAACCATAAGAGAAGTGACAACATCCTCATTAGCGAAAGGATCCATTACATAAATAGCAGAAGGCTTTTTCGATCTATCGGAACTGGCTAGATTTTGAATAAACAATCCGAATTCAAGTTTGTCGGACGCATCTCCTGCAAAAAATTTCGAGTAGGACTTAGTATCTTTTTTCCTTTTTTTATAGAGAAGTTCTTCGTATTTTAGTAGTTGTGAAAACATATCACCAGTTTCTCTTGATTTTATAACAATCGGGTTCTCCAGAACTTTCTGTTTCACGTTACGTAAGTCATGTGAGCCAGATAGTTCACTTAAAAACTTATTTGCCGAACTCTTGGGAACTTCTAGATCTAGCAATCCAACTCTAAGTCCCAAACCGATATTGATTTCTCTTACAGGCTGAATTCGATCTTCGATGATCAGCTTGAAGCTTTCGGAAGAATCGCCTTCAAAAATTTGGTAGTGTCCCTGACAGTAATCTCGATTCCCTAATGGGAACTCGACAATAGTTTTCTGATCATGTGATCTTCGGAAGGTTTTCATACCATGCGAATGCATCAAACCAAAATTACTGATCTGAAAGGAAACAGCGATAAACGCTTTCTCAGAAATTTCTGGCATTAGTAGGAAGCGAATCACATTTTCTTTTGTGATTTCAATAGAATAGAATTCGTTTTCCTTTTGTTGTCCTATGTATCTAATCCACTCTAGGTTTCCAAGTCTCTTCCATTCTTCACCCTTCGGGTAAAGCTCGCTCATTTGGTTAATAAAAAGATCGAAGCCAATTTCCTCCTTAAAGAAGGAATTTAATTCTTGAAATACATTCTCTTCTAATTGGAAGAATGGATCTTTATTTAGTTCCAAGAGAATATCCGCTCTCGCAGAACCTAGCATCACTAAATTTTGCCAGCTGCGATGTTCTCTTAGCACATTGTATCCATTTTCTTTTTCTAAAAACACATCTGAAAATACTTGGTGCGTTTCAGGGAATTTCCAAGATAAAAGCCAACTTTCTTTAATCTTGGATTTATCTAAAAATGAAATTTCGGCCAATGTTTTATTTAATATTTCAGAAAAGAATTTATCCGCATTTTCTTCGTTTAATGCAAAGTCCAATCGAAAGACTGTACCTAATTTCCCGATTGATGTATCCATTTTTTTTGATAATATTTGATTGAGATACTCGGGAGAAACTTTCCAAGGAAAGATGCATCCATAAAGTAATCGAGGAGATTCACTTTCGCTTTGCAAAAGATACAATCTGATTCTGTAGGTTTTAGTTGATTTTGATTCGTTGGTCATTGTTTTTCTCCTAATTAATTAGTAGCGAACCAGAATATGTTTTTCCTCTTTATTTAGCATCTAAACCCTCACCTTCCCCGTCACCACTTCTGAAACCAAAGCCGTACGGTATTCTTGTAGAAGTTCGATTTCCTTTTCAATTTTGGAAATAGTGGAATCGACTTTACGATTAGTTTTCCCCAATTTATCAATTAACGATTTTTGTTCCGAAATGGGCGGAATAGGTATTATGATTTCACTAAGTGTGTAACCATAAATAACATTTATCACTGTTGAGTTACTGTTCAGCAGAACATTTTCAATAAAAAAAGTAGATTGATTGCAATATACTTCTAACCAGCTTTGGGTAATTTTTGTTTCGTCTACTCTTAGTCTAATTAAACAAGGATGAAGAATACCTTCTTGTTTATTATTTGGAAATTTTGCAATCCTACCAATCGTTCCCCTAGTGGTCAGTAGTAGGTCACCTGGAGAAATTTTGAAAGCTGAAAGAGACTCGTATTTATCGCTATTAATAAAGTCTTCACAAGTATCAAAATCATTGTCTAAGACATTTCTTTGCGTATAGACCTTAAATTTTCCACCTGGTGTCAGATCAGAATTTTTCAGATCGCTTCCAAATGGACCAGGTTTTAATGCTCCTCGTTCTTTTGCTAACACCCATTTTAACTTCTTCACTTCCCAATGTTCTGGAATCTCCCCTAGCCATTCCACACCAGAATCCTTCATCTTAACATTTGGATCCAGTCCCTTGGTCACCGCCTGATTGATCACTGCTGCCTTCTCTTCTTTCAATAATTCGATGAGCCGCTTCTTTTTTTCCACCAAACTGTCAATTTGTGATGTTTTGCGATCCAGAAAACTTGCGATGGATGTTTGTTCGGCGAGGGGAGGAAGTGTTATAAAGGCATCTTTAAATCTTGCAACGCTCAAACCGAAGCGAGTAACTCCATTTGCATAAACTCTAAATTGAGATTTAAATAAATTTTCCTGAAATAATCGAAATAAAAATGAGCCTTTCAATTCCTTGGGATTTGATTTAATTTGTGTCAAATGGTATCCACAAATTAAATTTTCTCTTTCTATTTTGACCAATGCTGGAATAGCGATGTCATCTGCAGATTCCGAATCTTTGGTTACCAGAACATCATCAATATTAATTTTAAATTTTAAGATTTCATCTTCCGTTGCGGTAGCTTCCATAAAATCGAGTGAATCTTCAATAAACTCATTTTTGTAGACATCAATATAGTTACAAAGATGAACCGGGATTTCACCTTCAGCTTTTTTTTTATCTACATTACTCGGCTGAACAATACCTAAATATTTCAACTTCTTCACTTCCCAGTGCTCTGGTATCTCGCCCAACCATTCCACACCCGAATCCTTGTAAGCTTCATACTGCTTCATCACTCGATGATTTCTCCAATCATATCTTGGGTTTCTTCTTCTAAGGCAAGGATGTCTCGCTGAATTTCAGCTAGGCTGCGGAGGGGTTTGTATTTATAAAAGTACTTGGTAAAATTAATTTCATAACCCACTTTAGTTTTTTCGTGGTCAATCCAGGCATCAGGCACATGCGGAAGCACTTCCCTTTGGAAATAACTTTCTATGTCCTCTTTCAGAGGAATGGATTCAGAATCTCGTAAGTCAGAATCTGCTAATGGTTTTCCCTTTTTGTCAAGCAAAGGACTCCCAGATTCATCTAATTTTGGTCTATCGACCGTAATACGGTGGTATCCAAAATCTTCATTGTCAAATATCTTACAATATTCGTTTTCTCGGAAGTCTCCATAGAGTTTGGTGATCTTATGGATGGAACTTTCATGGATTTCTTTTCGTTTGTTCCCAAGGCTTCGAAGCATCTTTGCATAGAAAGGATTGTTCCTATCGTCTAGGTCTCCACCAGTCGCATTGATGAGCTGAACCTTACCTTTACGATTTTTAGATTTGTGGTCAGTAACAATCCATATGTAAGTAGAAATTCCTGTATTGTAAAACAATTGGTCGGGAAGAGCCACAATGGCTTCCAACATATCATTTTCTATGATCCACTTACGAATGTCACTCGGTCCACTACCAGCCGATCCGCTAAATAGTGGCGAACCATTGAATACAATTCCAATCCTAGTTCCACTATCCTTTCGTTTCATTTTAGAAATCATATGCTGAAGAAAAAGAAAAGATCCATCACTAATGGAAGGAAGCCCAGCACCAAAGCGACCATCCCAGCCTTTCTTTGCAGCCTCATCCTTAATCAACTTTTCCGACTTTTTCCAGTCTACACCGAACGGTGGATTGCTAAGCATATAATCAAATCTTTCGTCCACAAGCCCGTCTTGGGTAAAGCTATTTCCAAATTTTATATTCGAAGGATTCTGCCCCTTAATCAACATATCTGCTTTACATATTGCAAATGACTCAGGATTCATCTCTTGACCAAATACTTCTAATTTAGCATCAGGATTCAATTCACGCAGGAATTCTTCAGCTTCTGATAGCATACCACCAGTTCCACAGGCAGGATCGTAAAGCGTACGAACTATACCTTCTTTTGTAAGAATATCCTTATCGTGAACAAAAAGTAGATTAACCATTAGGCGAATCACTTCTCTAGGAGTAAAATGCTCCCCTGCAGTTTCGTTACTTAGCTCAGCAAATTTACGGATCAGCTCTTCAAATATATATCCCATTTCTATAGAGGAAACATTTTGAAAAATTTCACCCGCTTCGGTAAATTTTTTTAGAACTAGATAAAGTAAATCGTATTCTTCTAATTTACGAATTTGATCTTCAAAACTAAAATATTCAATTATTTCAATGGCACTTATGGAATATCCTTTGATGTAATTCTTAAAATTGGCAGCTAGATGATTGGGATCTTTCACTAATTCATTAAAATCAAATTTACTACGATTATGAAATTTTGCTTTGGCAACATTGTTTAAAATAGGTTCTAAAACTTCAGGCTTTTTAGCTTTATGCTGTTCATAAGAATCCAAGACTTTCTTTTTGGTTGGTTCCAATATAAAATCTAATCGCCGAATTACAGTAAGTGGAAGAATTACTTTACCATAATCTGCTTGCTTATAATGTCCTCTCAGAAGATCTGCAATAGACCATAGGAAGTTCGCTTTTTCTTTAAAATTATTCATTCAAATACCTTTTATCAACCTCTGATTTACTTAATCCACCGAGATTATTGATTTTATCTCATCTATATTTAATATACTAGAACACCCAGACAAATGTTTTTAATTATATAATTTTATTTCAATTTTCAAAAAGATTTTTTTTATGCAGATTCGCCTATATTTCAAAATCCAATTCCACTCTTATTGCCAATATATCCTATAATTAGTTTCTTCTTTTCAGGATCGGGAAAGAAATATAACCTAACTTCATCCGAACCTATACTCCATTTACAATGAAGACTAAATATCCTTTGGATACCATCTGGACAAAGGAATGTCCTTTTTTGCTTTGATTTATTAATTCTGTCAGGTGTGTCTGGAGAACAATCAATTCCAAGTGACTTAAAGTCATATGCTCCATCCCTCCACAGAGAGGCATGTATATTGAGTCGAATTAATTTTTTCATAAGAGTATTGAGTCTTATATCACCAATTCCAATATTCAAAATCTGATTTTTTGTATTTTCACAGAATAGTAAACTTGGAAAATTTGTAATAAGTAAGTCAACGAAAGATTTAATAGAAGTTATTTCTTTCTTTAATCCAAGATAAACAACTGTTTCGGAGTCAATAGAATCTATCGACTCAGGTGAGTAAACATTATTGATTTTTTCTTCCTTTAACTCTTGATCATCTATAGATACTTTTATTTGAAATGTGTTCTGCATCCAATATTTATCATGGAAAAATCCAATAGTTAAGGATTGGGATAAATAAGCTCCTAGAACTCCTAAACCGTCTACATAAGAATCATCTTCTAATTTGATTACTACCTTAGTCTTGGCAAACTCGGCTAATAAATCATCACGATTGTCATCGATAAAAGGTCTAGTGTAAATACCTAGTAGTAATGTTTTATAATTATCCTGTTTTCCATCGTAAAGCCAGTCTTTAATTGAATAGTTTTGGAGAAGAAATAGCTCATGAATTTCTTTATCAAACCTTAAACGTGAAAATCCATAATTTTTTAATCTTTTAAATGTTTCTAATAATGTTTTAAAACTTTGCGTTACATTTTCATTAGAAGAAAAATATGTTTTTAAAGAAAGTTCATTGAAGTGTGCATCCATTTTTATATCAATTTTAGTAACTGATTGTTCCACTCTTCCATAAAGTTTTTCGGGTATTCATTTAAATTACCTTGCGAATCAACTTTTATAGATGAAATTGTAGAAAATTGCTCAGAACCTTCATTCTTTTTATCAAAAAAAAGTATATTAACATCTTTGGCTTGAATGTTTTCTTCCTTAACAGAGACTCTTATTCCATTTAATATATGATCACTATGAGTTTCCACAATCAACTGAACTCCTGTAGAAGCACACAATGACAATAGCTTTCCAAGTTCTGCCTGACCTCGTGGATGAATATGTGATTCCGGGTTCTCAATTATAATAGTATCACCAGGTTTAGAAGATAAAATCAAAGTAATAACAGGCAAAGTATATGTTAATCCAAAGCCCACATTTTGTGGCTTAAATCTCGAAGTATAACCATCACTAGTTTCAAATTGATAGTCCAAGAGTACGTTTTCAGTACCAGGAATTTCTGTTGTATTTAATTTGACTCCAGGACTAATTTCACTCATCCATGCTTCAACCTGATGTATTAAAACTTCAGATCTTGCTTTAGCATGCATTAATGTTTTTTCTGTTATTCTTTTATTTCCATATGTATACAAATAATGAGCAGTGAACTCGCCATAGTTACCAATCTGCTTTAAATTATTTACAATTCCATATGAAGTTTGGTAAAGAGTCTTAGGACTAATTCGTTCGGCATTTAGGTATTTAAAATTTTCGGTAAACAAACTTTGCTTATTCAATATTTGAAAATCTATTTCTTTGTTCGAGTTCAGAGTGTCTCTCTCAGAATCATATTCAAAAGACCAAAAAAAATTACTTCCATCTAAAAAAGTAATACCAAATTCAATAATTTCATCTAATGCATACTGATATAAAGCATCCCGTCCCTTACCAATATCTACTTTTTCATTTACTAAAGAGATTATTCCTTTATTTATAGTCCGACTACTATTTAATAATAATAGCACTTGGATCAAAGAGGACTTTCCCATCCCATTTAATCCTGTGAGAATATTCAATCCTGAGAGCTCAATTTTATTATCTTTAATTGATTTAAAGTTTTTTATCAATAATTCCGTTATCATTTGGAAATTACATCCTTAATTAGATTCTCGATTTTTTCTAGACGCCTTTTAACCCTAGTTTCGTCTCCAGTAGCGTTTGTTATACTTGCTATAAATTGATCATCGGAGTTACAAAGCTCAGAAAAAGAGTTCATAAGAAACTCTCTTTTCGATTCGAGAATTTTTATTTCCCCTTGATCAAGTTTTGCTAATAGGACACTCCAGACTTCGAACAGTGGCTTATTTATTTTACTTCGTTTATTAGGATAATAGTTCGCCTTACGAAATGCCCATTTTCCAAAAATTTTAATAGCAGACTTCATTGCTTTGTCAAAATTCAACTTTATGTCTTCGCGTTCAGTTTCATTTAATATTTTTAAATTAACTAAAGCTGAATTCATGAAAGTGTCCAAGTCTGGTCTATAGTTTGCATATCCAATTGTATAGAATGCAACAAATCTTGTGACAAGTTCTCTATCTGCCATCCTTTTAGTAGGAATGGAATTAAGTGTTGCATCCTTAAATGAAGATAAGTTCGATAATGATTCAATAAATTTTGCAGGGACACCCTGATTCAGAGCATGACGAATTTCTTGGGGCTCTAATATAAGCCCACCAGTATTAATTCTTTTGAAGATATTATACATAACCTCGGGTGGTGTACCAGGATTAGTAATATAGGCAACTACCTGAGTTTCTTCAATTTTTCTTTGTAAGGTTCGATCAAGTTCATCAAATCCTTTGTCATTTAATTTAGATAAAAATTCAAGTCCTGTTAATTTTAATGATTTAAGAATTACGAAATTTCTTAATGTACTCAATCGTTGAAGTCCATCTATAACAAGCCATTTATTATCATCTGAACCATCAAAATAAAAAGCAGGAAGTGGAAAACTTATTAGAATAGATTCAATTAATCGACTTTGTTTAATCTCGTCCCATAGATCATCTTTCCTCTGAAATTCTGGATACAAATCTATTTCTGCTGGTTTAGCAAAAAGTCTCTTAATCAATAAGTCAATAGATAACTGCTTCGTCTTAATTTCAATTTTTTTGGGATCGAAAGGATCCTTGAGTATTGATTCAGAAGTAGTATCCTCTTCTTCAAATGTATCCTCTCTTGAACTTAAGGAAGGTTTAATTTTTTTTATCTTATTTTCAGACATTTTGGATAACGATATACTATCTTTTAAATATTATCTACACTAATCAATTATGAAAATAAAATGAAAGCGGTTTTCTAGAATAGTCTACAGCCACCACAACCCACAAAAAAAGCCCGCCTTGTTAAGCGAGCTTCTCTATCCTTTCAGATCTAATTCAACAATATAGCCAAATCTTTTGATTGAAATCTCTTCCAATCGTTTTGCATCTTTGTTCTTTGAATCACCTAAGACTTTCGTCTTAGGTGATTGTGGCGCACTTACCTTTCATGATTGCCCTGATAAACTCAGAGCAATTGTAATATGGTCAAGCCGAACGAGCTATTAGTATCACTCGACTGAATCCGTTAACCGAACTTACATCTGTGACCTATCAACCGAGTCATCTTCTCGGGCTCTTCAGGGAGATCTTATCTT
>Ga0210043_1001842_pt1 | contig 15766 bp, 17 predicted proteins | sample CryGeymet201501t_FD_183990 | JGI IMG/M metagenome (GOLD analysis project Ga0210043, IMG submission 183990) | Groundwater microbial communities from Crystal Geyser aquifers in Utah, USA - Crystal Geyser metaG 2015-01t (SPAdes) (version 2) | ecosystem: Environmental > Aquatic > Deep subsurface >... | reverse complement strand
GATTAAGCACCTACCCCACGGCGTACTTACCCACGCTAGACATCACATATCTTTACTTACTGGATACTCGTGATGACCTTGTGCAAATCAAGGGTGGGGGATATGTTATACTGATGACACGGAACTACTTATGTAGTATAATAGAATACAGGTGTCCTACCCTTGCAATAAGGTACTCCGTCTAAGTCTTTATATATATTACAAAAACGGACTATTCATAGGGCAACTAGCCCTATCCCATTAGACTTAGAAAAAGGACATCTACGCCTACGATATAGAAGTAAAAAGACAGTAGAACATATTTTCATATAAAGACTACTTGCTCTATTTTACGCCGAGCATTACGGCACGTGGGCATATGACCTTAATAGAAATACACATTCCCTATACCACCAAGAGCAAAGCAGGTATAGAATACAAACATCACAAAAAAATCGTCATAGACGAAGACAAAGCTAACCAGATAGCAGAGGAAGAAAGACGAAAACAGGTACAGCATAGAATATTAAAATAGTCAATTAAATAATATTGTATTATGGGAAGACCAGTAGGAACAACTAATAGACCACAGTTTCACACATACACTTCTGAAATAGAGCGTAAGGAGTTTGTTATGTGGGTAAAAAAACATTACAAAAAAGACCCTCGTCTAGCTAGGTGGTATGGCGACCAACTCTTTGGTAAAGCAATGCAGCGAAATGAAATAGCAGGAGCGGACGGACAACCGCTAATAATTCAGTTCGACCAATCATTCAAAAAATAATGGAGTTACACCCTAAACAAAAAGAGGTAGCGAAAAGCAAAGCCCGCTTTAAGGTTATTAGGTGGGGAAGAAAAGGTGGCAAGACCGCGTACGAAAGAGAATCAATCGGTTACAAGGCCACTGCTAAAATTGAAGATTTATTCTATTTATCGAAAACTAAGTTTGATACTGGACGCAAGGTTATATATATAGCACCAACAAGACTACAAGCTAGAACTATCGTTTGGGAGGCATTAAAGACCAGATACGCTGACATCGGGATACCAAACGAAGCACTGTTGGAAATGAAAGTTAATAACGCTGATGGCCTATACACAACTATCATGGTAGGAGGTTGGGAGAATCGCGAGAATTACAGAGGGCTAACAGACGTTATCCACATTACATTTGACGAGACAGACTCACTCAAAGACTTTTTTATTGCGTGGAAAGAGATTTTCCGCCCGATGTTTCTTGATACTAGCGGTTCGGCTGACTTCATCGGAACACCAGACAAGACTAATCCTAACCTTAGACGTTTGGAAAAAGAAGCAGAAAATAATCCAGTGTGGGAATGTTTCCATGCCACATCAAAGGACAACCCTTACTTATCAGTCAGTGAACTAGATGCTATTGAGCAAGAATACCAAGGTGACAGTACAGCATACAAACAGGAGATACTAGCCGAACACATAGACGATTCAGGCGCATTATTCCGTCATTCTGCTTTAGTTGATATGTTTTCGAATACAATAACTAAGAAAGAAGAAAAATATTTGATTGTGGATATAGCGGGTGACGGCACAGACAAAACAGTCTTTACATTTTGGCAAGGTTTGGAATGGTACAGGGTAGAGATATTTGAGAGATTAAACACCGAAGGAATAATCAATCAGATAAGGGAATATGCCGCTAGTGAACGCATACCATACTCACAGATTGCAGTGGATGCTATCGGGGAAGGGGCAGGAGTAGCATCGTCCTCTTTACTGGACGGTATAGTGGCTTTCAAGTCATCACTAGGTGCAATTAAAACAGACATTGATCCCGTTAGACTACCCAATGTTCACTATACTAAAGAAGCATCACTTATTTCTGAATACAGAAATCTACGCTCCCAGTGCGTATTTACGTTAGCAGACCTAGTCAACAATCACTTAATATCAGCGCGGATTGAAGACGTTAGGATCAAAGAACAGGTGATTGAAGAGCTGGCAATGTATCAAGACGTTTCTAAGGGTGACAGTAAGCGCATGGCCACGGAGAAACCGCACATCAAAGAGTTATTAGGTAGGAGCCCGGATTGTTCTGACACCCTAATAATGCGCATGTTTTTTGTTATTAAAGAAAAACTACTCCCCAACCAGTCAGAAGAAAATATCAAGGCGTATGATAAACTAATGAATCAATTTGACCGTAACTTTAACAGCCAAGAGCTAAACTCAACAAGGTAGTATGATTAGCTTCATAATTACAGCAAAGAACGAACCGCTGCTTGATAACACTATTAAGTCAATCAAGGACAATGCTGTTACTGATATTGAGATACTAGCCGAAGAAGATGACGGCCGAGGACAAAGGGCTATGCTTAATAAATTGGCCCAACAATCCAACGGGGATATTCTTTGTAAGGTAGATGCTCATTGTATTTTTGCACCTAACTTTGATGCTGACATACTGCAAGACTTTACTGACAACTGCATCATTGCCCCGCAGATGTTTCCATTAAACCCCGAGACAATGTTAGTCGACCACCAAAACCGTATGAGTAACTTCGCTATTGACTCTGAATTAGTTATGCAACACGTTCCACCAGTAGAAGACAAAGTGACTGAGACAATGTGCTTACAAGGTTCTTTTTTTATGCTGACAAAAGCTAATTGGTTTAACTGGAACATTTGTGATGAGAGTTTAGGTTCGTGGGGAAATCAGGGTTGCGAGATTGGATTAAAAGCATGGTATAATAGTGGAAAATGTGTTACCACCAAGAAAACATATTACGGACATCTTTTTAGACACTCCGATAAAGAGTTTCCTTACGATAGAAACCAAGCAGAGATTGACGATACCCACAATAAATTCAAACAACAATTTTTAGATAATCGTCTAGGTTGGTTAGTTAAGAAATTTAACTACCCGTGTGATTGGACTGAAGACAAAGTTAAAATACTATGCAAACCATTCATCAAATAATCAGGCAGGCGGAAGACAATTATATTGATAATCCTGTATCAATCAGTAAGTATGTTGACTTTGACATGCACAACACTATTGAAACGATAGACGCTTACTTGAATTCAAAGCATATATCAGGTTCTAAAGACTCACTAGGGCGAGATAAGCCATTCTTTAACATCGTCACCGCGATTGTAAACGTCTGGTATCGGGCTACAGATATTGACCGCAAGGATATTCGCATCATGCCACCTTCCCTCGACAAGACAGCCCACGCTTTCGTGGCTACCGTTCACCTACACCAATGGATGAAAGAAGCAAAGTTCGGCACCTTTCTTAATGATTGGGGTAGGTCACTAGCCCGCTATGGTTCGTCAGTCACCAAATTTGTAGAAAAGAATGGGCAGTTAATTTGTTCTGTAATCCCTTGGAATAGAATGATTGTTGACCCAATTGACTTTGACGTTTTGCCAAGAATAGAAAAACTATATCTAACTCCAGCCCAATTAAAACAGAATAAACTTTATGATCAAGAAGTCGTTAAATCTCTACTGGATAATTTAGAAACAAGACAGACTCTTGATGGACAGCAAAAAGACGAATCTAATAAATTTATTGAGTTATATGAGGTTCATGGAGAGTTACCACTTTCGCTATTAACAGACAAAGACAAAGACGATGACACTTATCGACAGCAAATACACGTTGTGGCCTATCAGTCGTCAAATAACAAAGGAGAGTATGACGACTTTACCCTATACAGAGGCAAAGAAGCTCAAGACCCATACCTATTAACCCACTTGATACCAGAGGACGGCCGAACACTAGCTATTGGTGCAGTAGAAAGTCTATTTGAGGCACAATGGATGGTCAACCACTCACAAAAGAATATCAAGGACACACTAGACCTTGCATCTAAACTTATCTTTCAGACAGCCGATACAAAGTATGCAGGACGCAATGTACTTTCAGCTATTGAAAATGGTGACATTATGGTGCATGACGCAAACAAACCCTTAACACAAATCAATAATTCTAAGGCAGATATTTCAGCTTTCCAAAACTTTTCTACTTCATGGCAGAATCTAGCCGCCGAGATTACCTCAACACCAGACGCAATGAAAGGCAACACCCTACCAAGCGGTACACCATACTCACTAGGAGCATATCTAGGAGCACAGGCAAACTCCCTATTTGAAATAATGACCGAGAATAAAGGGCTATACATCGAGGAAATGATGCGCCGATTTATTATCAAACACCTGAAAACAAAAATGAATTCTTCAAATGAAATAATGGCAACACTAGACGAAAATGCAATCATAGAGATTGACGCTATGTATGTCCCCAAAGAAGCTATCAGACGACACAATCAAGAGGTCAAGGACATGCTACTTAACGCGCCCCAAAACCCTATGCAATCCACGCAGACAAGCATACCGTCACCATATCAACCAGATGTAGCTGAAGCTAAAGTACGAAAAGATATGTCGTCACTAGGAAATAAACGCTCTTTCAAACCAGACGAGATTAACGAAACAACATGGAACGATGTTCTCAAGAACTTTGAAATGACTGCTACTGTAGAAGTGACTAACGAGAATACAGACAAGCAAGCTATTTTAACGACACTCTCTAGTGTCCTACAAACAGTTGCAGGTAACCCAGCAATCTTGCAAGACCCAAATGCTAAAATGCTATTTAATGCCATTCTCACCGAGACAGGTAGAATTTCTCCACTGCAGTTATCAACAGCTCAAAGTCCTACTAATTCGCCTCCCGGCGGTGATAGTGGAGCATTAACAGAATTAAATAATATAAATAATGGAAAATCAACAACCAGCGCAACTTAAGGATATTCTAAACTACGCACCAGAAGAATATCTAACAGAAGCTGACAAAGTATGGATGCGAACAACATTCAAGGATAACCCTCGGGCTATCCAAACGCTAAGAAAACTGTTTATTCCTAACGTCATTGACCTCCCAGTGGAGGAAATGACAAACGACACATGGTTCTCTGGTGGTGTAGACTGGGCATCGATACCAGCCGATCATGCACACCAACTTATTGTCGCCAGGCAGGAAACAATTAAGCGGGTAATGAATGGTTTAGTACAGTTAAAAATGTACGCGAATCTACCAGCAGAAACAGAATCACAAAAAGAAGAAAACAAGAAGAAGGACAGTTCAAAGTAATTGACTTTGCAAAAGTATGGTATACTATATTTAATAGCGGAGTGGTGTAAGCTCCTAACAAATTACTACTATGGAGAAAGAAACAACGGAAGTTCCGGCCTTAAAGGAACAAAACGAGACGGAAGTGGAAGAAGAAGAAAGTGACGAACAAGAAGAAGAAAGTGTTGAAGAACTTAAAAGACGTTTGACTAAAGCTGAAGAATTAGCGCAAAATCAAAAGTTACGTGCTGAGAAAGCTGAAAGAAAAGCGAAAGGTTCTACAGAAATAAAAGAAGGGCTTTCAGACACAGATATTCTCTTCCTGGCCAAGACTAACATCCATGACGATGATGTCAGTGATGTCATACGATGGGCAAAGAATGACGGTATATCTGTCAAGGAAGCATACGCACAGTTCAAGCCAATACTTGATACTCGTACCGAAGAACGCACCTCCGCATCAGTAACTCATACTAAAGGAGGCGCACGAGGTACAAACAAAGTATCAGGAGAAGACTTGTTACGAAAAGCCGAACGGACTGGTGAAGTGCCTGATACAGACGAAGGAATGATGGCACTAGCTACCGCAAGGCGCTTGGCAGGGCCTCAATAGCCGAGTGATAGCTGCCACGGATTATTATTTTAATTCTAAATACCGTGGCTAACACATTATCGACCTATACATTACGTGATAAGTATTTCAAGAGTTCTCTTGAAACAGCATTACGTAACGCTCTAGTCGCAGAAGCAATCTGTCGAGTAGACCGTTCAGACCTAAAACGAATCCAGAACCCGTACATTACTAAGCAAACCGCAGCTATCCAAGCTGTAGCAGGTACTTACTCAGTATCAGCAATGACCACTACTGATGACGCTCTTACTGTAAGTGAGGAAGTTATCTTTGGTACTCATGTGTTTGATTTTGAATCAGTTACATCAAACTTTAATTTGGCCGCAGACTTCCTTGATGACCTAGCAAATAGCGTCATGGAGAAAACAGATGTTTATGTGCTTAATAAGTTGCTAGATGACGCTGGTTCGTCTTATACAGCTCCAGCAGGTGGATTTACCACTGCTGCAAACATTCCAGTCATCTTCTCTAATCTTATCTCAAAGGTTGGTGGATATAGCTCTGGTACTGCAAACGAGATGTTTGTAGTTATTGAAAACACTGACCTAGTTGGATTGACACAGGCACAAGTTGCTTCTGGCTTCAATTATGCTGACATGGCATTGAAAAATGGTTTTGTCGGAGGTTACGCTGGTGTTCAAATTTACGTGGTACGAACTGGCACATTCCAAACAGCTACTATCGGTACATTGACTGCAACAAATGTCAGTCATCGTATGTTTGGTATCAAGAAAGTTGCTACTTGGGCTTCTCCACGTGGTATGCGCTATGAAGAAAAGGGCGTAACTGGAAAGACCGGAAAGGAAGTCGTAGCTTACATGTACACAGGTGCATTGCTATGGACTCCTAAAGCCAATCTCTTTGTTGATATTGACGTATCTGCATAACTTTAATAGCTCTCTAATTGGGGGCTATTTCTGGGGTACGACTATCACCGTACCTCAAAATTAGCCCCCAAAACAAATCATGACAAAAACAAAAGAGGAAGAAGTTGTTTCGGAAGAAGTGGTAGTAGAACCTACCAACAAAGAACAAAAAGCTCGCTGGACAGCTTTCCTTGATCGTTATCAGGCACAAAACCCTGTAAAATTCGCAGTCAAGAAAGCTAACGGAGAGTTTGATAAAATCCCCGATTCATTTATTGGTTAATTAACTATAATGGACACAAAAACTATTCTCACAGCAATCATATCTCCGCTCATTATCGTATTTGGTATCTATTTTGCAGTGCAAAATATCCAAGTATCAATGGACGGCCTCGCTGACGGCCTCGGTGGTGTTCCTGGTGTTGCTATGTATCCTCAATCTGTAACAACATTTACAGAAGGTGGTGGTATTACATCAGTCTCCACGTCAAGTGCGACCTATACTCTTACGGCCTCGCAAATTGATACAGAGAACTATGTTGAATTTACTCCGCTTGGAGAAGCTGCAACATTGACTCTGCCGGCAACATCGACAATGAGTAACATCATTCCTAATGCTGGTGATCACCGTACTATTGTTATTGAAAACGCTGCTACCGCGGCGACAACAACAACAATCGCTGCAGGTGCAGGTATGGACTTGCAAGAAAATGATGGACAAAACGTGGTTATCGGACAGAATAATTACGCAATTATTGACTTGTGGAGACTGTCTACAGGTGACATGGTTGTGACAATTAACGAGACGATTCCCGCGGACTAACGATTCCCCCAACTAATGAGTTGGGTTCGGCTCACTTTTAGAAGCTAGTCGATTTAACTCGTATAAATATGAAAAATAAATTAACAATACTAATAGGATTAGTTTTTGTGCTAATTGGTGCTAACTATGCACTAGGTGGTTACACAGAAACGCAAGTGGGAGAAACCCCCGTTCAAAACGAGTGGCGCAGATATGAATTCTTCGCCTCCTCAACTAGCGTGACTACAATTGCCACCACCACTAACGCTACATCGTCAGTAACAACTTACACTGACTCGTCTGGCCGTAGGGACAATGGAGAATTGTTACTCAAAGGTGCAAAGGCAGTGTCTTTTTTCTTTACTCGTAACGGAGATTCAAGCAGTGTCGCTACTTCCACATTCCAGGTGCAAGTATCACCAGATGGTACAGCTTGGGTTGACTACAATAAACTTATTGCAAATGTAACTAACACTAACGCTGAGGAATTAACTAGAGTTTCAAGTGTGGAAATTGTAGGTGCAACCTCAACCTCTATGGTTTCGATGGACTTAGTTTATGACGCACCATTCTCGGTACGATGTATTTCTTCTTTTGCCTCAACTACAATTGAAACAACTGATTCAAACGAATGTGAAGCTACTGTAACCTACTAAACTATGTCTATACCATTCTCAGACACAAGCACATATCGGGGACTTGTTCAGGTCTTTGAAAAAGAGATTGGTGCTAACTATGGTGATGTGTCAGGAAATACTAAGGCATTGGCTAGTTTCACGGCGGACGTAAACATTGCTTTTGATGAATTCTTAGCAAGGGCGTTTAGAGCGGACGGAACTTGGCAAATGGACGACAGCAACCATACGGACTTTCCTATAATTACAACCAATCTGGTGGCTTCACAGCGCGACTATACATTCACGACAGACCAGCAAGGTAACTTAATTTTAGAAATTGACCGAGTGCTAGTAGCTGATAGCTCTGGTGTCTTTCATACCGTCCAATCAAAAGATGCGCAGACAGAAATTGATACATCGGGATATTGGGACGGAAAAAACACCACAGGCAGTCCAACATCGTATGACAAGACAGCCAACGGCATATTTCTGGACCCGATACCGTCATACAATTACACTAACGGTCTAAAGGTATATATCAATCGCGAAGCTAGTTATTTTGTATATACAGATACCACCAAGAAACCAGGTGTGCCGGGTATTTTTCACCGTTATTTTGCTATCCGACCAGCATTTGATTATGCTAGACGAAACAATCTATCAAACACCCAATCATTATTTAATGAGTTATTAAGACTAGAGGAAAATATAGACACCCATTTTTCGTTTAGAAATGCAGATGTTAGAAAAAAATTATCAGTAGCTTATCAAGATAATAGATAAAATATGGCAGTAACCGCAACAATTTATAATTCATATAAAGCAAAATTAATGGACGGCTCGAATATCAACCTCGCCACTGGTGGTGATACAATAAAAATAGCTCTCACCACATCATCATATACACCAGATATTGACACCCACGACTTTTACAATGATATAACCAATGAATTGGCTACTGGTGACGGTTACACTACAGGAGGGGAAACACTAGCCAATCAAGCGGTCACTACCGATACTACCGATAACGAGGGTGTCTATGACGCGGATAATGTCGTCTGGACTTTCACAGCTTTGAGGGTTCCTAGGTATGCTGTTATTTACAAATCAACGGGGACATCAACTACCTCTCCCCTTATTGGATATATAGACCTAGGTTCTGATTACACGATTGTGAGTGGTACTTTAACTCTGACCTTTGATGCGGAAGGAATAATAAACATTAACTAAAATGGCTATAGCTTTTGATGCAACAAAACAAAGAGGTATATCGGTGTCAGGAGTATCTTCTGGTTCTTATTCACATACTTGCACCGGAGATGCCTTACTCTTGTTAGTTGCTGTTTGGCACGATACTGCCCAGTCCGTGTCAGGAATTACTTATAACGGGGTATCTTTATCCGCTCTTAACACAGGAGCTGAAACAAGTAACAACACCACCCTGACTCTTATGTATCTGTTGGCTCCAGCTACAGGTGCAAATACTATTGCGGTCACATTAAGTGGAAATTCGACAACATTTGATGTTAGCTCCGCATCATATACAGGAGTCGGGGCACTACATGTGGAAGGAGCCACGAACCACGCCTCAGGCACATCACTAGATAATACCCTTACTTCAACAATTGATAACTGTTGGCACATAGGAGTAGCGATTAAGGCATTATCATCCTTAACATCTTTTACTGGTGGAACTGTCCGAATACAGTCTGGTAAGGTTATTAGTGATAGTCCTACTTTTGTAGACGACCCAGTGGCTACAGCGGGAGCGAATACGATAACAGCTAATTTTGGTGGTTCAACAGGAGGTGCAATATTCAACGCAGCAATGTTTGTCCCGTTCACTGAATCTAATGTGAGTGTCCCCGTCATAGGAATTACGATTAGTGTACCAACAGTAGCCCCTGGAGTAAGTCAAAGTGTTGCCTCTCCAACAATGACAATGACTGTAAGTGCCCCCGTACCAACGGTTGCTCAAGTTGATAACAAATGGACGAATTTAAGTAAAACAGACACGTCACCGACAATAGTTAACACACCAAAATCATGACCCCCGAACAACTAACAATGCTCACCGAGCTATATGACTGGATGAAAGAAAAAAAGCGCCAGCAAATATCCCTACCCCTAGACGACCCGTCACGTAATATTATTGGTGGGTTCCAAGATGAGGGTGCAGGTTCTACCACGAAGACTGCCAGCATTAACCTAACGGGCGACGCAGAAACAATTATTGTACCAGCTCCATACATAGGCACTCGCTCGATACTTATTGGTGGAACACGTTATGAAATACCATATATAGCATGATAAAAATACCCGCAAATAATCAATGGAAAGTAGACAGTGCCAGTGAAATACTCGGGCAAATTAACTACACTCAAGGAGTTAACTTTGATGATAGCGGGTACTTATCAATTACACCTAAACCAATTAGTCTTTTTTCAAGTGTAAGTGATGCCAACTTTGGTATTCCTCTTAAAACCCTTTATTTCAACAGTAAATATTTTATACTAACAGACCAAGACTGTTGGGAAATAGACAATTCTGGTAGCACTCCCCTTGTTTTTACAAATATAACTGATGCTGAGGCCAATAGGCCAGCTCCAAATAAAGCGTCAGACGCAGTTATTTGGCAGAATCGTGTCTATGTATCATCGGACACAACAACAGACGTTAGATACTGGACAGGTTCTGCGTGGGCTGATCCGACAATTTCTATTTCTACGTCATTATCCCCTCATCCGATGGCAATAATGGGTAACTTTACTAATGGCTATTTAGCAATCGGCGAGGATAATACTGTTAGGTTGTACAATACCAGCCATACCTTACAAACCACTTTAACTATCAATAACAACTATACAATTACATGCTTACTATACAGACAAAACAACCTATATATTGGGACAAAAGCAAATGATGGTGGTGACGCTAAGTTGTTTATCTGGAATGGTTCTGGTACAGTTGCTCAAAACGAATATGGGGTGAGTTCTAACTGGATATTTTCATTAAGCGAATTCGATTCTTCGTTTGTTTTAGTAACGAACGAAGGGGAATTATTACGCTGGAATGGTGGAGGTTTTGATATATTAGCAGTTTTCCCCGTCTTTAATTCTCCTTATCGCTGGAGTGCCAATGTCGGCAGTGTAATAGGAAAGGTTGCCATGAATGGAATGGTTAATGACGGGGATATTTTATATATCAATATTGACGGTTCCGTTGCTTCGGCCTTTACCTTAGGGGCTTCTCAAAGTTTTGACTCTGCCTTTTTACCAAACCAGCCATCAGGGCTATGGTGTTTTGACCCCAAAGTTGGGTTATATAACCGAACACCACATAGTAGGGACGGTTATACTTCTTTTACCGCATTATCACTAGCTTCAGATGTTCTAACACTATCGGCCAACACCAATATACGTACTGGCGACCCCCTCTTTTGTGTAGCAAATGGTTCATTAACTGGAATAGCAGACATAACTACCTACTATGCTATCAAAGTTGACGTAAACCAAATTAAACTAGCCAACACTCCGGCAGACGCTGTGGCAGGCACAGCCATAACACTGGGCGGTTCAGTTACCAGTGCCTCTTTCTTTATAGCTAACTACAATCAATCGGGCGACAGTTTCCAGTTTGCTTCAAATGTCGGTGGAGCGGGGCTTATTCATTCTGACACAGCTAGCCCTCAGGTATTCCCTGACCTTTTCAAGTCGTACTATCTTTGGGGATTTACAGATTCTGACAGTGTAAGTAGACTTTGTATTCAATCACGTATACCTAATATAGGTATATTCAGTACCGTAAAAATACTAGCTGCAGGGATTAAAGACATATGGAATAAGATTTTTGCTTCGTTCCAAGACTTTTACCTCGATTCAGATAGAATAATTGTACGATACAAAACAAGAGAACGACAAAATTTGCCAACTGTTCCAATATCTGGTACTTATTCTAGCGACCAAGTTATTGGTACGGCCGACAATTTAATTGACTTGGCAATAATTGGGGATAGTGTCCATATTATCAGTGGAAATGGAGCAGGAAATATTCGGACGATTGAATCAATAATTGGGGACGAGATTAGACTAACTGAACCATTAATCGGTGTTACAGCCGGAAACACAGTAGTCTTTTATATTGACTCATGGAAAGAAGCACATAATTTTTCAACTAGCTCTGAAACCGTAAGTGATGATTATATCGAATCCACACTTGGAGAGTCCCATAGTGTATGGATAAAACTTTTATTCGAAGTGCGTGGTATGATTAAGACATCAGAAGTGCGAGTGGTAAATAAACCGCATAAGGAAACTAATAAAATATGGCAACAGCTAAAACAAAATTAATAAATGGAGTACGGATAAATATTGAAAGTGGTCAACCAGACTTTCAAAATACAAAAAGTCAAAGAGATGCCTTAGATTTAAGACAATCACCGGAGAAATTACCTTTGACTTCTGCGGGTAACGTCAAGCCAATCACCGTCAATCAGTTAACGTCAACCGAAACTCCGATAAATGTTCCACCACCAACTGTTTCAACTGGAATGGCTGGGCTACAGGGTTTCATCCAGCAAGGAACTGACCAATTTACCCAAGACCAGCAAGTCAAAGCCAAAAAAGCAGAAGCTGATAAGAAAAACTCTCAAAATGACTTTCTGTCTAGTGTATTAAATGCCCCTACTCAGTCAGGCCTGGAAAGCCAAGCATACAAAACAGAGGTAGACCCGATACAAAAAGAACTAGATTCTATACAAAAACAAATCCGCCAAGAACAGCGCGATTTAGAAAACCAAACTCGCGACATCCAAGACGCAGGAGGAGGACTTGTTAGCGGACAGAATATTGATTTACAAAAAATCAGGGGGGAATCAATCCGTAGGCAAGCCGACCTTTATATTATCCAAGAAGGAATACAAGGGCGCTTCGATAGTGCCAAAGCGATTGCTGACAGGGCTATCAAAGCTCAGATGGAACAGTCACGAAAGGAGCAAGAGGTTAGGCAGTTTATATACGAAGAAAATAAAGAGTCATTCACCACTGCCGAGCAACGTGCCTTTGAGAGTGCCCAGGGCGACCGAGAGAGGGCTTTAGATAAAGAGGAAGCAGATAGGACGGCCTTATACAATCTTGCTATTGAAGCTAAAAAGAATGGTGCTTCAAATGCTACTATGCAATCTATCTTAAATTCAAAGTCACCTACTGAAGCATTAACTGTCGGTGGTAATTATTTGGTAAAGCCAACGGCTGCATCTGCACCGAAACTACAGAATTTTGGTAATTCCGATAATCCTGTTTGGAGACAGTATAACTATCAAACAGGACAGTGGGAGGAAGTATCAGGATTAGGGGTCTCTAGTATGTCTCCTGCACAAGTGATGGAGATTGACAAAGGTATTCAAGAATCACAAGTCGCTTTGAATATTGTTGACAATCTTTTGGATAACAAACGGGGCGTTGGTGCAATAACAGGACAGTTTAAGACTCCGACTGTATCTGGTTTCTTCCAAGGTGGGAAGGCAGAGGGAAAAATTGGTACTCTAACAAGATTTCTACCTGTAATCGGAAACGTGCAGGGTGCCATTCAATCAAGAAACGATAGGGATAACGCTTTAACTGACCTTACTTATATTTACAATACAGAAGGTTTCCAAGAGTTTATTGGACTAAAACAATCTGGTCTGACATTCGGATCACTTACTGCGGGTGAACGTGGGGCTATTTTTGCCGCAGCGAATAGACTCAACTCAGCTATAACTCTCCAAGAAGGTGGAGACTCATCTGTCGTTACAGGCTATCGTGGTACTGACGAGAACTTAATAGCAGACCTCCAGCTTGTTGCTAAAGGCTTAAAAGCTGGACAAGATGAACTCAACGCTCAATTGATGATGAACAATAATGACAAGCGAGAAATCATAAATATATAATAATAATATGGCACTTTCTATTGAAGAACAAAATAAAGTCAAAGAGTTAAAGCAGAAGGGTTTTTCCAATACCCAAATTATAGGACATATTGCATCTACAAGACGTGGTATGACATCTTCTATTTCTGACCAATTAGGTGAAACTCCGGACAAGGAGGTGCAGAAAGAACTTTCCTACGGTCAGAGAATTATTGATACAAATGCTACATCTCTTAATAATCGAGTAGATCAATTTATTGCCAGTGATCAGAGATATAACTCTGGCGAGCAGGGTTTAGTTGAAACAGGAGTACAGAAAGCAGGGATTTCTCTTGCAACTGGAGTGCTCGATCCTGTAAACGCTATAGTTTCAAATACTCCAGTGTTAAAACAAGTAACAGAAGGTATCGGAAAAGGAATCAATATTTTAGCAACTTCTAAATACTCCCCGATTAAGTATTTAGGTGATTTCTTTGGCAATAGTGAGAAGCTACAAGAAGCTGTCAGACTTTATGATACAAACCCGCAATTTAAGCAAACCGTAGATTCTACAGCTAACATTGTTAATGCGGCCGCTACCGTAGCGGGAGGAGTGCAAGCAGGGACAACAATCACGAATGCAGGAATAAAAACTTCAGCAACAGCAATGACTCGTTCAGCAGAAATAACTAATAGACTAATGAGTCAAGCAGATACACGACTCAGACCGGCGGTATCTTCCGCTGTAGGTAAAGCCGAAGATATAATTGCACCTAAAAAAGACCTAATAGGGGCTACTGGTGAAGTCATACAAGGTAAACCAAACGATATTGCTAAAGGTGTTAAATCATTCAAAGCTATAGATACTACAGGAGTTAAAACCTTTGCTGAATTGAAAACAAAAATAAGTGATTCTATTGGAGACTACTCTAAGATAGTAGATGCCGAATTGTCTCGAGATACTTCTAAAATTCTTCTTGATGATTTAATTACGCAAGTTACAGCTAAGTCAGGACGTGTAGTGTCTACTAATTACGTGGAGCAAGCCCTTAATAATCTTGATGAGCTTTACGGCAAGACTGGAGAAGTAGCAAAACAAGCTGACATTCAAGATTTAGTAAATATAGCTAAAACTGAGGGACTTACTAAGCTAGATATAAACAACCTTTCTCGCATATACAATATAGAGTTTGGGTCAAAGGCGTTTAGCAAAGTGTCAGGAGAACCACTTACAAGTGTAAACGCTCAATTATACGAGACTATTCGTAAAGGTCTCAAAGGCAAAGCCCGTGAGGGTATTGGCGGGGCGGAAGCTAAAGCGGCTGACGAGACTATAAGCTCTCTATATAACACTGAAAAACTAATACAAAAGAACGTAGAAGCAGTTAATAAACTCCAACAAAAAATAGCTGATAGAGGTTTACTTGAAAAAGCTGGACACTTTGTTTCAACTTATGCTGATATTCTCACGGGTGGAACAATTCGAGGTTTCGTTGGCGGTTTATTACCTAGAGGAGCAGGTTATAAAACGCTAAATGCCCTTGACTTAGAATCAAGATTAGAAAGCAACCTTAAGATTATAAATGACGCTCTTAAGTCTGGAGATGACAGCGAGATAATCAATGCTGTTAAACAGTTGGATACAAATACATCCAAACTAAAAGCAGAGTGGGACGCAGAAGGCAAGCTCGACACTCGTATTTTACCTAAATTGCAGACCTCAATCAAGCAAGCCAAAGCCTCTGGTCAGTCTTTTGATGAAATAAAAAATACCCTAAAAGGTTTGCAAAATAATAAAGAAGGTGGAATTGTTGTAGATGACACAAAATCTGTTTTTGACTCCCAAGGTAGAGGATATTCAGGAAATA
>Ga0210043_1001838_pt1 | contig 15793 bp, 35 predicted proteins | sample CryGeymet201501t_FD_183990 | JGI IMG/M metagenome (GOLD analysis project Ga0210043, IMG submission 183990) | Groundwater microbial communities from Crystal Geyser aquifers in Utah, USA - Crystal Geyser metaG 2015-01t (SPAdes) (version 2) | ecosystem: Environmental > Aquatic > Deep subsurface >... | reverse complement strand
TCGGTAAACATTATTGATATTCAGTTACTCTCTCTTAATTCCTTGTTAATTCAGCTTGATGCGGTTAAGGCTGAACAGGCTAGGTCGTTAGAATTTAAGAAGAAAGTTGCTGATGAGGCGGAAGAGCGCCTTGGTAACTTTTATAAAAGTTTCGTTATAGTTTCTGATATAGAATCTATATACAATACGGAACACTATAAGTTGGCTGGAAGTGAGAAGTCTGAAGATGAACGGTTTGCTGCTATTCCTCTTTCTAAAGAAGAACGTGCGAAGCGGCAAGCAGAGAATGAAGCGCGGTGGATGGCTCGTAAAGCTATCCTTGATGCAAAACTTGCTGAGAAACGGTTTGAAGAAATCGCTTGTTCTGGTTGTTTCACTCTCGCTGAGATCTACAAGATTATGGATGGTGAGGCTGTTTCCTATGTATCCCTTGATGAACAGGTTGCTGCTCGGAAAGCTGCAGAGCGGAAGTTGGCTGTTGAAGGTCGCGGTCCTAGACGAGATGTTAATAACTTTGTAGAGAAAACTAAGAACGGTTTCTTGGAAGGTTTAATTTAAAAAGGAGGATGGTAAATGAAAGAGTTATTCCTTACAAATATTTTATGGATCAGTCCTAATGGTGCTGGAATTAATACAACCCTGTGCTTTCCTGGGTTGTCTGCTGGTGAAGCGGAAAAGAAAGCTGTGTATCGGTTCGAAAAGTATGCAACTAAACTGTACGGTTCATTTGATGACGTAGAGATCAGGCGGGTTAGAACTGAATCTTTGGAATACGGTGTAATCTCTGAGAGAAGATGGAGTAACCCTAAATAACTGGCAGCTTGGAGGATATCATTCTGTACGGTATCCTCTGACTTGGTTGTTATTCATGTTGATTGACGGAACTTCCCCTGTTGGTCAACACCTTAATATATGGGAAGATGGAGAAACTATATGATAAAGTATCCGGTATTCGTACATTTTAACACTGGACGGTATTATACACCTGAAGGACAACAGATTGTGGCTATGTATGACGGTGAGGTTGTCACCTTTACGGATCTGGATCGTATGATCACTGGTTCATTTCAACACGCAAACATCCGGGAATTCATAGAGGTGGTAATGCGGTACTATGATCGTGGATGGTATGAAAACTGCTCTATGCCTTTGGCGTTGAAAGAAGAGATCAAAAGAGGAACAGAGCGTTATTGAAACGGATGAATATACGGGAGAACGGTTATGAAACGTTTAAAAGACATTGAAACGGATGAATACTCATTGGAAGTGTATGAATGTAAGTGTGGTTTTCATATCGGTCTTGATGCTACTTACATTGAGGCTGTTGATACGGTTTATACAAAATGTCCTAATTGTGGTGAAGAAATTCAATCTGACGTAAACGAGTTGGAAGAAGGTATTTAACCGGCAGCTTGCAGGGTATCGGAACATGGGTACCCTGTGACTTGATGGTTAATCAATTGTTTAGTGGAACTTCCCCTGCTGAACAATTCTTAATATATGGGAAGATGGAGATACGAATATGAAAACGTTGGTTATCCTAAACCACAATTTGACCACGGAGCAGATAGCTGAACTCGGTGGAACAATCGTAAATCTTACTCCAGAGCAGAAAATGCTTTGGGCTAATATCCCTGCGGAAGGGGATGCACAGGCTATTAGAGATCACCTTGCCCCTATCCTGATGGAAATACAACAGGTGCATCGGGTAGTGTGTCAGGGGGAGAGTACGGCATTTGCTCAGATTGTACGGCTGTGTGATGCATGGGATATTCCTATACTGGTTGCCTGTTCAAAAAGGGAATCTATCGAGACTGTTCAGCCAGATGGTTCTACGGTCAAGACTAATGTGTTTCGACATGTTCAATTCCGGAGGGTATAGCTATGAGTAATTTTTGGATTGGGGGAGGAAGCGCTCAAGAATGTCCCCACAGCGCGACATGGGGAAACTGCACTCATAACGGGTGCAGTTACAACCCCGTACAGATAGCTGCTGATGAGGCAGAACGAGATAAACTGGAGAAAATACGGGCGGGTTTTGTCAATCTGCCCGTAAAACTTCAACAGAAATTTAATCAACACTGCGTAGATTCGGCATGCGGTTGGTCAGACATAGAATTCAACCCTGAAGAAAGAAATCTGCTGGCATCAGTAGGATACATAGTATAAATGGAGATATGGCTATGCAGACATTTGAATGTAGTTCTTGTCATTTGACGGTACATGCTAGCTGTGGAAACGTGCTTTGTATGCAGTGAGCACTTGGAGCAGATTAAGTTGGATATCGCTACTGCCTTTAAGTATGTTGGGCGAGTGGTGTGTTTGACGGTAAGAAATGGGTTCTTGGAAGGTTTAATTTAAAAAGGAGGATGGTAAATGAAAGACGTACTTGTTGATGGCAAAAATTCTGAATGGCCAAAACACCCTGAAATCTTTGACAAATGCATGGAATTAGCGAAGACTAGCCAGAATAGAGTACAGTGGATACATTTAGCAGATGCAGTTGAAATCGGTAGCATCACCCCAATGGAGGCATACGACACTATAAAGTTGGGTTATTTAGCAGAAGGTTTAACAATAAGAGATAGTCGGTACAAACACTTACTCTAACGGTAAGCAGCTTGTAGGGTATCTGGTTATCGGTACCCTGCGACTTGAATACGGTTTTACTGTGCTGTATGCGGACTTCCCCTGCTACGGTACTATTATTAATGGGAAGATGGAGAGTTTATTATGGCAAATAGGAACCTGTATATGAACGATCAGGAATGGGAATACTATGACCCGGCTCAATGGGTACTAGTTATCTCTAATCGGAAGTTATTGTTCTCGGCTAATCCTCCTAAATGGGTGGAAGAGCAGGACGAGGACGGTATGAAACAGCTGGAAGTGACTATGGATCGTGATCGGTTTGTTGCTGATACGTTTCATGGTGCGATGGAGCTGTACTCGCAGAAGTTGGTGGATGAGATGATTAATCGGGAACTGTCTCATTTGATGGTACCTGAACTGAAAGGGGAATGGTCATGAAAATAGCTAAGGATACGGTACTGGAAGTACAAGAAAATCTGACACTAGACGATGTATGGCACAAAACATACATTGCAGATCGGATTTATGATCTGCAGAAAGGGATGATGTTGCAGTTTGACAGCCTGGAATGGACAGATGGTCCTTATCCTGACGGTGAACCGGAGATAATGTTTCGTATTCTCAATCCTCGGCGTAAAGAAGATGCGAAAAACGGGCCGGGATTCATGTCTGAGAACCTTACGGACCTGATCAAAGACGGTTTAATTGTGTTGTTGGATAAATAACTTTCAGATTGGTGCTAGTTAGATGGTTAGCTGGCACCTGTGTGGTAGTTAATTATTAACCTTAAATGGAGGACTGAATATGGATGACAATACACTGGACACAGCGGAAATGGAAAAGTTGTATGAGAAAATGGGTAAGATATATGCTCGAAAACACTTTGATGGTTATTACATGCTCTGTCAGATTGGGTACTGTAAATTCACAATGATTGGATTGATTAGTGGTAACAGAGTGTGTGACGGATTGGAAACTCTGGAGGAACTGACTGAAGATATGGTAGAAGTTCCTGATGGTGAAATTGTTGTTCGGCAGGGGCAATATGTACGAGAGCAGTAACAGGTTCATGTTGATTATCGTGAAAAACGCGCGGTAAGGTAGCGGGACGCGATTTTCAGCACGAAAAGGTAGTCTGATATAGGTTACATTTATTATTCAAATTTGAACGTAAGGAGACGGTCTAATGGAAAAGAAATACTTGGCAATAAGTAGTTACACTATCGAGAGATGGGCAGAGTTGTTGAAGAAGGTTATGGATAGTGGTACGATTTCGGATAGTAGTCCCGAGTTCTCTACGATTCATTCGGTTCAGCATCAGCTCGGTATCGTTAAGGATGTGGCCTGTAACGTACCCCTTGAGTTTGTCGGTGACTGTACTAAAGGGGATGTTATGGAATCGCTTGGTGTTAATTTCACCTATGACTATGCCCTGCCTCAACCTTGGGTGGATGATGTTGAGAATAAAACGGGCGAAAATCCTTGTCCTCACTTTGTCTGGTCGTATCAGGAAGACGGTGATGTTTGGGGTCGGCCTTTCCCTATCACGGAAGCTGGCAAACTGATTATGAAAATCTACAATTTCATGGATAGTAAGTGATGATTGTCTTTACAAATATTTCCCTGAAGGGAACCAGTATGGCATGGCATGCGGCAGGAGGACGGTCGCTGGAAATGTACAATAATACTGGCAGGATGGGAAGACGGTTCGAGAACATATATCTCGGCTACAGAAGAGATGGTCGGAAATACATCCTGTCCCTGAATCGAAGCAAGTTTCAGAAGGTGGTTGATAAAACAGTCGGGATCTGGGTATCTGATTCTGATTACGAAGTGCTCTCCACTGGAGAAATGTGGACAGGTAAAACAAAGAATGGACAGAGTATTATCGGTAGGTTTGGTATTTACAACGTTGGTACTATCATACGGCATAATGGTATGTACTGGAAACTGAAAGAGAAATCTGGATGGGTTATTATGCCGGAGGAAGAAATTGATGAAGAAAATAACGGATTGGAACAGTGTTCCTGAAAATCATGGGCTATACTGGTCTGCTGGTGAAATGCGTAGACTAAGACGGCTATGCCCTTCTGGAATGGTTACTGAAGATATTGCGGATATGTTTGGAAGAACGGCTATGGCTTGCGGTGCTGCCCTGCGGACTATTCGCAAGAGTGAGATGATTATCAACGGGGATGATGACGATACCCTGTTAACTTGGAAACAAAAGGAGATGATAAAATGAAAGAAACTCTCGTTATGAATGGCACAGAAATTATTATAGATCCTATGAATATCCATCCTACGGATTCAGGGGAAGCGGTAATGACTGTATATGGTGGGATTATTCCTTCATTTCTGGACTTCACGGATGAACGGCCACTGTATGAACAGGCAACTACGGAGTACAACTTCTATCTTGGTGATTTTGAATTTGGTAAGATAGATCGGGAAACATTTATTGCCTCTTATCCTGGTGATCCTGATCTGCTCCCTATGGTTATATTCAAACGCCAGATACCAAATAGTACAGATATATTCGTCATTTATAAGTTCGGCTTTGTTGCTGGCTTTTATACAAAAGGTAATGAAGAAGTAAAAAGAACTTGTCGGATGGATTGATACTGGCAGCTTACAGTGCATCTGGTTATCGGTGCACTGTGACTTGGTAGTAAAATCAACTCAACATGGAGGACTGAAAATGGAATGTTACACAGAAGAGTTTAAAGTGCGGAGTAATTTTCCGTATCCTGGCAGACCGGTACAATTTACCACCCTGTCACATGCTCGGAACACATATGCAGAATTTGTACAGTACTGTGATAAGTTCGGAATGGGAAAACCAGCAGCAGCATTTATCTATTTCGGTAAAGCAGATGATGTGGTTAATCTTAATGGTATTTACCTGTACCCAGATTATCCTGATCGAATTATGGAGAGTGGGCCTAAAGGTGGAGTTAAAATCGGAAGAACATGAGGTTTAATATGGAAACATTTTATGGTCGGTTAAACAAACATGGTAATTGGGTAATTAATGACTTCCACGGTGCATCGAACGTGTATCATTATTACAATTGTCTTGGTGAAAATTGGACTAAATTTCATACAGGGCAGGATGCGAGCTGGTTTGGTGTATGGTTCAATTCAAATACTCGGCAGATCTTCACCTTTGTTGAGGGTGATGAGATTACGGTAACGGCACTGAATGACAGGCAGTTTCACATAGAATGGTGCTCAATGGTAAACTTTTACAGGAACGGAGGATGATGATGGAAAAGAAAACAGTTGTATTTCAGCCGGGTTCTCGTACTTTTCGGCAGATGCCAGATAATTATCTGCTTGCTTTTAGAATGGGATACCATAATGAATGGGTATGTAATCCTGATCTGGCTGCGGATAAAGACATATGTGCAGCGGTATTCAAGGTGATCAATGCCTCATTTGACAATAAGTATGGTAACGGGGATGAGTTATTGGTAAAAATTAATGAGGAGTTGGCACACAATGTACGGTCTATATGTGTTGATAGTCGGGCAGTGGAACTTGAGTATGGCAGGGGTTGTCACTGTGAGGATGTTTCGGATGAAGTTGGCCGAACATTAGACGAGATAGCAGAAATTGGAGGACCAAACTGCCCACGGTGTCAAACGGAGTTCCGTTTAACTTCGGTATGCGTGTTGGTTGAGAATGGAAAATGATATTTTTTGTGGAATTTACACAAAATCGTTGACAAGAAATCTTGGTGTGACTATAGTACAGGTAACACCTAAAAGTATCACCTAATAGGCAGGTGATACGGAATCATTACTGTCGGAGGTAATAAGATGGCAACTAAGAAGAAAGAAGATTGGATCAATGGAATCTGTGAACTGGACAATAATAATCCTGGACTCCTTGGGGACATCCCTCGTGAGGACTTGGAGCAATACTCGGTTGGTCAGTTGAAAGCCCTGTACAAAGATATGGAAGATGAGCTGGCAGCTCATCTTCCGGCTACGACTGATGGAACACCGGAAGAGCCAGTTGATGGTGAAACTAAAGAGGAGTTCCACACTATGTGTGGATCGGAATTCAATCCTAAAACATCTGGTGAGTGCTTCAAACAGTGCCAAGAGGACTTTCCGGAAGCGTTTGCTGCCTGTATCGAACACTATAAGATAACGGATATCAAGCCTGTTAAGGCGAAAAGCACAAAGAAGGCCGGTATTGGTAAAACTGAATGGCAGCATCTGCGTAACTCACAGGCTGGGCTGATTGACGATTTCTTCTTCAATGGCGGTGTCGGTACCTTGAAAGAAGTATCTGAGTTTGCTAGTGGGAAAGAGACTCGATGTCTGCATCATATGCGGCATCTGGTTGCTGATATCGGTGTTGAACTGCTCTATGCCTTTCGCAAGGTTGAAACGGAGAAAGGACTAGAACAGGAAAAGATCTACTGGTGGGCTGAATCTGATAAGCGTCGTACTGGTGAGAAACTGCCGGGCAAGTCTGTACACAAGTAATCGGTTTAGGTAGAGGGGCAATGCCAACAACGTCATTGCCCCTGCATCCTAAGACGGTCAACTTAACAACGGAGGAAACTATGCAAGCATTTGAAGGACAGGTATTGGTATTAGATAGAGCTACTGGTAAGAAAGAATGGAAATCAGTGGCTTGTACAGGGAGAAACGGGTATGTGTATCGGTATAATACGTACAACGGTGCACACAACATGCTGGAGACATGTTACCCTGGTCTCATGTTTCGGGAAGAAAAACGTGTGGTGCAGGTTAATAAAGCACCCAACATGAGGGACTAAGATGGAAAAGATTTACAGTCTAGGTATTGATGTGGGTTCATCTGGAGCTGCCTTGCTTATTTCTCGGCTTGGTAAGTTGAAATCAACAATTGATATCAGTTATGGTGGTGCATACCATCAAGATACAAAATACAGTCAGGTGTGGGTTAAGACAACAATGACTGGTGATGAATTGGAAGATTGGTTATACACCACCAAGTTTCCAAGATATTTTGATATTGTGGGTGTATTCGATAAAGAGTGGTAAAAACTATTACTGTCGGAGGTAATTACATGGAACAAGTGAAGAAAGATGAAGTGCTCGGTAAAATCAAAAAGTTGATGGCTCTGGGCATGAAGCACGAGGACACACCGGAGGGGCAATCGGCACTGCATAAGGCACAGATCCTTATGGCTAAATATGATGTACGTTATATAGATGTCGAGGATAACGGTACTGTACTTGATGCGAATATGGGCCGGACAGACATTGCCTGGCAGAAGAAATCGAATGATTTTGAAAGTCATCTGGCTGGACATATTGCTCGGACATTTGACTGTCAGTATGTAATCTGTAATAGTTTTAATAGAACCAAGATTCATGTAATTATTGGTACTAAGACTGATATGGAACTGGCTGAATGGTTGTTTAAGTTCGTACGTCTACAGTGTTATCGGTTGACGGAACAGCATAATTACAAAGGAAAGGAATTACGGAATTACCTGTTCGGTATGAACTTCACCCTGTGTGACAGGATTACTGCTACTTTTGGTAAGGTGGAGAGTGAGAAATACACCGAGTCAGACTGTACTGCTCTGATTCTGGTGAAGAGTGATGCGGTTAAACGTAAAGTGGCAGAGATCTTCCCTCGGCTGAAGAAAGGAAGAAAATCCCGGCCATTGGCCGGGTCTATGGATGCGTATCTTAACGGTACATCGGACGGAAACAAGGTCAGTCTGAACAAGGCACTTAACAAATAGGTGGAGAAATTATGAACGGAAATGATAGATTGTTGTTGGAAGATGAGATTGAGCAGATTCGGGCAAACATTCGCAAACAGTTTCCTGCTGTTCAATGGCCTGAGCCTGTTATGGAGCCTGTATTTTACGGCAGACTGAAGAAAAAGCCGGTACTTGATCGGTTTGCTATGCTCGATATCAATACGGGCAATGTGTTTGATATTGTGTCTGGAAAGTATAACCTGGTGACACACGAGGAGGTGGTACACGATCTGCTGTCCTCTGTCCCTGCTGAATTTGGACGGACAGAAACAGAGATCAAGCTGTATGATGCTGGTGCAAAGATTCGTGTGGACGTCACATTCCCGGACATCCCTGAACATGTTGGTGAGATTAAACCTGGAGATAAGGTAGATGCACGGGTATCGGCATACTCTTCCTATAATCGCAGCACCTTTCATGGTGTATTGACAGGAGCGAAGCAGTTGGTGTGTTCTAACGGATTGGTTGCATTTCGCAGTGAAGAGAAGAAGCGTCGGCATATTAACGGATCTACGATCACTCGGGAACAGCTTACTGAAGAAATATCAGTCTTCTTAACAGATTTCTCGAAGACCACGGATCTGTGGCGTACTTGGGCTAACCGGCGGTTAGAGAAGTTAGAACTGGATGAGGTGATGGTTGCACTGCCTTTCTCGGAGCCTGAACGTGATCGGATTATGGAGTTGCCATTGATGAACAATAATGGCAGGATGCTTAAACAGCTGGAACACATCACCTTGTGGGACGTTTCTTCCGCAGCCACACAATTCGCAAAACATGAGGTGCGTGGGGAACAGCGCAGTATGGATCTGGAACAGCAGATTGCAGTGGTACTGCATACAGTATGAAAGATCTACGGTGGTTTGAAATACTGCTTTGTAAATGGCAACCCCTGCCTTTTATGGTGAGGGCTGAAAATAAGCATGAGGCAGTAAAAAAGACGGTATTGTGGGCAGCAGATGTGTATCCTGGGCTGTTTTACAGTGATGATACACATTCTATGCAGTTAATTGATGATGGTTTCCCTTTAGTTGCAGAGGTGAGTGAATGGAATTGAAGGATAATTATACCTTTCAAGCTGGTATGCCTATTAACATGGCAGAGATTTCGGAGAAGAGTAAGAACATTTCGTATGATGGCTTGTTGGCACATGCCATTGCTAATACTAATGCCTGTGTGATAAGTAATAACAAGGGGCAGATGGTGTATGTTGTTCCAATACTTGGGCATAACCTATCCTTTCTTGATCTGAATGTAGTTACTGCTAAGGGTTGGACAGTGGATATCTACACAACAGGAGAGAAACAGTACACGGCACTGACCAACAGTTACTGGTCGTGTGGCTGTAAGATGGATAATGTGCATCATAAAATCTTACCGATGTGCCTTGAATGTGGTAAGACCTCAATGCATCGGTCTATGAATTATGTGGAAGATATGCTGCATGAATTCTTTCAATGGAAATTTATTGTCGGAGAATAACATGGAAAACAAACCAGAATACACAGAAGAATCCTTGAATCAGTTGTTTCGTGAAGTTGGTACGCTGAAGGTGAAATTCATCAAGGCAGACGGATCTGAACGACAGATGATCTGTACCAAGGACATGGAGAAAATACCCAAAGAGTTTCATCCTAAACCTTTGGATCCTGGAAAAGAACCAAGAAAAAAGAATCCTTTGCTGTGTAATGTCTTTGAGATCGGTGTTGGTTGGCGTAGTTTTTATTATGCAAAAATAATTTCTGTAACCCCTGCTGACGAATAGCACACGGAGAGTACGGAGATTGCTCTGCTACAGCAAAATTACTTGTTAAGGGTAGTCTAGTATACCTTGACTGTAATTTTGCTGTGACAGGCTAATTACCGCATAAATCCAAAGGAGACTGAACTATGAAAAAAGAGCTGAAGACAAAAGGTAGAAGGGATACGGTGCTTGAACTGATCGAATCCGTTCTATCAGACTATCACACTACTAGGGCAAGTTTGGTTAGTATCGGTGCTATCAACAAGGTCAGTGCTGGTACTGTTGCCAAGATAGTCAGTGGTAAGTACTGTGTTTATCTCGCAGACAAATGTGGTAGTGGTGTGTTACAAACAAAGTTCTTCTATGAAGATGGTGAAATTCGTTGCTATATGTATGGTCGGTTGTACGATATTGATTGGGTTAAACGAAATATGAAGATTACTAAGAAACCTGTGGGGGATGCATGAGTCGGTTACATTCGAAATCCAGTACAGAGGATATCATTAAACTTACTGGTAAGGTAAAAATATTTCATACTCGGCTCGGCAGACATCGATATACCATCCTGTTTCTGTCGCATATGTACCAGAACAAGAGAAGAATTGCCTTAGTTTATTCTGGGAAGATCGTCAATAACCGGTTATACGGTATGTTCACCGGTTTGCGGGACGATGAGATTAACGGTAAATTGTTACCTTTAAAAGATGCGCCTACAGAATTGATTGAAGATGCATTACGGTGGTTGATATGAAAAAAACTATTTGGTGTTTATTCTATAGAAGTATTGACACATACGGAGCTACTCCTGATTTTGTAACATGGTGGAGTGAATTCCCACAATTATGGCATATTGAACAAGCCACTAAAAGAACAACTATTACAGATTCAGAACGGATCAAACTTCTTGATAACCAGTATGTAGAAAATAGATATACTGGTGAGTGGTCACTAAGAGAAATTGAAGAGGGTGTGGGAGATGATTCATGAAGATACACACATTAGATCCTGTCTGGACACAGTGTGATGAGGAGGCGGCGGATTATCTGCGCAACGAATTGTCATACAATGTGGTTAGATGGGAAAAGAGTTTCGGTAAGGCTAGGATGGTTAAAGAGAAGGGTTACTTGATACAGGGTTGGGATTATGATCAGTATATGTTCCTGACGGGTTTTGTTGATCGGGCACTCGGTCTGTTTGATTTCAATGGTGATAGGGTGGAATATTTCTGTGATGTACCAGATATGCCCTTTGTCACTCCTTCGGTACCTAACGGTGAGTTTCGTCCTTATCAGTTGGATCTGATTATGAAAGCATTACGTCATGGTTATGGTACAATCGTTGCAGCTACCGGATGTGTTACTGGTGATACTGTAATAAATGTTAATCGAGGGGGAAATGGTAGGAAGTACACTATTAAACAACTATACAACAAATTCAATGGGAATAACAGATCTGAAGGGAAGTGGGATGGTAGAGTTTGGGAAAGAAACATCCCAACAAATGTGCGGGTATACAAAAAAGATAGAGATGGTATATTCTTACATGAGATAGAGGATGTACTATACTCTGGTAAACAGAAAGTGTGGAAAGTAACACTTGAAAATGGAAAAAGTATCTCAGCTACAGCAAACCATAAAATCATGACAGATGCAGGATGGGTAGAATTACGCAATCTATCAAATGATTCATTGGTAATGTGTGATACACTACATGCAAAAGCTGGTAATGGTAAAGGAAATGCCCGATACAAGTTAGAACCATATGGATGCTCACTGTGGAGCCACCCTGTTGCAAGATTGGTTCCTAATAAGAAGAAGCCTTGGAGATTTGATAAACGGCATCCGATTCATATACTGACATATGAAGCACATGATAACGGTATGGAACTGGAGGAATTTCTCTCTATTGTAAAAAAACGAAATGCAGATGTGTCCAATATGAAATTTGTCAACACAAAAATGTTTCATATTCATCATAAAGATGGTGACCCGTACAATAATGACATAGACAACTTACAAAAGGTTGTCGGATTTTACCATTTGTCTGATCATGGATATAATGAGGGATGGAAAAACTTTGCACAGGGAGTTCCAAGATACAGTAAAGTTACATCCATTGAGTTTATTGGTGTAGAAGACACGTATGATATCTGCTGTAAAGATCCACATCACAACTTTGTTGGTAATGGCATAGTAGTGCATAATAGTGGAAAGAGTTGGATTATAAACGGTATCATCTCGGCTTATCCTAATGCACGAATACTTTTGTTGGTGCACACGGTTGATCTGGTGCAGCAGTTGAAGACCGGTCTGATTGAGGCCGGATTTGATCCTGGTGAATATACTGGTAAAAAGAAGGAGATGAAACGTATCACTGTTGCTACGGTACAATCCTATTACAAGGTGGCTCCCAAGTATTCTTCTGCCTGGGATGTGGTTATGGTTGATGAAGGCCACCACGTTGGCAGTCCTGATTCTGGTACGTATTACAAAGCACTTGCTTATTGCGGGGCTTCGGCACGATTTGCTTTTACAGCGACGATTGCTGACAAGGAAGAACAGCGGGTTGGTCTTGAGGGATTGATCGGCCCTGTTATTGGTACACTGACTATGGAAGAAGGGACAGAGCTTGGATTCTTGTCTGTACCTGAGATCATATTTCGGGTATGCCCTTTACCAGATATCGTTTATGAGTATCCTGAAGATCCTGGGTATACGGTAATCTACAAAGATGGTATTGTGAATAACTTCAATAGGAATCTTCGGGTTATCACAGAAGTAGAAAAAGAGGTTAAACGTGGTGGTATTGTGCTCATCCTTGTCCGACATATTCGGCATATTGATAATATTGTCGAGTATATGGATATTCCTGTTGATGTAGTCAAGGGATCGGTTAGCAGAGAAGATCGGTTAAAGATCAAGAATGATCTGAAATCGGGAAGAATAAAGTGTGTAATTGCTACCGCAGCGTGGATAGAGGGCGTGGATTGTCCGAATTTAACAATGGTCGTAAACGCTGCTGGTGGAAGGTCAAAACGTGAAACCTTACAGAAGATTGGTAGGGGATTGCGTAAAACGGAAAATAAAAATACGGTTAAAATAATAGAGTTTATGGATGTGCGCCATGTAGAACGGAACCCATTTGGAAAACAGCTTAGTGGAGAGGGGGGAAAGCATATTTTACACAAGCAGGGCATTGAAAGATGGGAATTATACGAGGACCAAGGATGGAAACCTAAATTAAAGTGAGGGTACTATGGGAATAATCACAGTGTTTATTACTGCTTATATGGTGTTTACGGTAGCAACTACAGATCTTCTAGACAATACCCATGTGGGTTGTTCTGCTACAGATGTTAGTCAGTTTATTCGGTTGGGTATCGACGATAAAAAGATAACTGAAATTTGTGGAGAGTGATATGCCAGTATTTATTGCAAAAGATTCTAATGGGAAAGTGGAGAACATTGTATTGGCTAAGTCTCTGGAGTTAGCTACTGCTTATTGGCAGGGGAGGGATGTTTGGCCTATTTCTGTTATAGAATTATCTGATGATCATTTACGGGAACATGCTACTGGTGTGTTACCTGTTCTGAATACTCGTTTGAGTGAAATCTATTTGAATGGTAAGGTCATAACCTATCGTGCAGTGTTGAAATCATGAGTAGAAAAATTCTGAAAGAAGATTCCCCTCTTGGGAAACAGATTCAGGAGATTGAAGAGTTGATGGATAAGTATGGCATAGTTATTGATGGGAACTATTTAACGTTACTTGTCAATAATAAGTCATACAGAATTGGCAGGGATCAATGCCGGTTTCCTCGGTTTGTAGATGAACCTTTTGTACTGGTGGAGGAATAAGATGAAATATAAAGTAAAAGTAAAGGATACACGCATTTTCTGTAAACGGATGCAGGAAATGTATCAGGGTTATTGGGGAGAAGTTTCGGTTAAAGTGTGTAAAGGAAATGTTGTTGCTGTGAAACAAAGTGGCAATGGCTTAAACCTTGTGGACGTTATTGCTAATCTTCTTGATGAGATCGGAGGAGAATACGTATGAATGACACCATAAAATTACAGATTAGTATGGAAAAAGCTCTCAGTAACTATTTTCTGGATGTACTGAAAATTGCCAGGGAATGTGGAGGCACTGCATATCAAATACATGATAGTATTACTGTGCAGATTCCTGAAGAACATATGGTAAGAGCAATGGGAAAAATAAATTGTATCAAACTGGATAAAATAAATTGTATCAAACTGGATAAAATAAATGAGGCTGATTTGGATGAAGTTATAATAATCAGGTTCTATGGGATAGACAGTTGGAATCGCCCAGTGTTCAAACGAGATGGTTGTAAATCGTTTTATGGTGCTACAGACATTCTCTTTGATCAGTGGGTAACTGAATGGGAAGTGCTGAAAAAAGTAACTGAAAAGGATATCACATGGTTCGGTGATTACTTTAGCTGTGAGCCTATGGGCTCTTATCCTGGTAAAATCGTTATTAAACGGAGGAACGAATAAATGAAAGTAACGGATCCTAAAAAGACATGTAATATCGGACGTGGTATTTTGTGCTGCATCTATCTCACTTGTGGTCCTGATGGATTTGAATGTCAGAAAGGCACTGGCTCGAAGATAGAAAGGATTCTTATGGAGCGGTTAGAAGCTGGGATTACTGATGCTAAAGGTACTGGTCAGTGGAAAGAATGTTTACACAATAGCGTAAAATGAGACGGAAAAATAAGCTGTCTTTCGAGACATTTCAGATACTAAATTTCCTGGATGAGTACGGGATTGCCTACAAAACATCTGGGAAAAACATAGGAGCAGGATGGATTGGTATAGAAACATGTCCATTCTGTACGGGTGGTGGCTATCACTTTGCAGTAAATGCAAGGAGCAAGACTTCTAATTGTTGGATTTGTGGTGAAACAAGCAATGCAGTGAATCTGGTTAAAGCATTTCTCGATTGCTCTACTCGGGAAGCATTTGACAATATCAAACAGTTTGACAGTGATGATATGGATTGGATTCCTGAACCTGATCACACTGGTGCTGAAGTTATTTGGCCTGATGGGGTAATAAAAGGACTGTCGAAACCGGCTAAACAGTATCTGCTTGATCGGAACTTTCCTGCTGATGTACTACAACAGCAATTTAAGCTGCGGTCGACACAAAATGGTTCAACACTGTATGTTGAGGACAGGGAATGGGATTTCTCTAATCGGATAATGATCCCTGTTTTTATGCATCGTAAGTTGCAATGCTATTTGGCTAGAGATTTTACTGGTCATGGTGAGCCTAAATATATGAACAGCCCTGTGGTGGCATCAATAACTTCACCACACCAGTGCATTTACAATTATGATACACTTACCGGCAAGGTTATCTTTGTTGAGGGATGTACCGATACTTGGAGGTTAGGTGCAAAAGTAGGGGCATTTCTCGGTATAACTTATACAAAAGCACAGATAATGGCATTGATTGGCAAGGGGATTACTGAAGCAACTATTCTGTTTGATCCTGGTGCGGAAGAACGGGCACAGAAATTGAGTCATGCATTGACGTCGGTTATTGATACGGTTCGCATTGCTTATTTGGAAGGATCTGATCCTGGTGATCTGTCTGTGGACGATGCGCTCAAAATAAAGTACCAACTCATAGGTGAAGTATGA
>Ga0210043_1001835_pt1 | contig 15796 bp, 15 predicted proteins | sample CryGeymet201501t_FD_183990 | JGI IMG/M metagenome (GOLD analysis project Ga0210043, IMG submission 183990) | Groundwater microbial communities from Crystal Geyser aquifers in Utah, USA - Crystal Geyser metaG 2015-01t (SPAdes) (version 2) | ecosystem: Environmental > Aquatic > Deep subsurface >... | reverse complement strand
CGCAAGGGTGGCCGGGTAAGCGAAGCGACATACTCCGGATACCGTTCCTCCCTCGCCTACCTGATTCGCAAGGTTGAATCCTACCGGAAGGACAAGCCGTTCGTCTCCCTGCTCGGCCAGCACAATGTTGATTACTCCCCTTGGTTCGGCCAGAGAATCGACGTGCTCACCACGAAGTATGCGATGGATTTCAAGTTGGCATCCGTCCCGGCTGACGAGGAAGACGAAGAGGTTATTCTCACCTCGAAAATCAGTTGCGACTCCACGTTGCGGAGTGCTCGGGCCTTCTTTTCCAAGAATGCAATGCGCTACTATACCCAGCTTAAACTCAAGATGCCGGATATATCTGGATTTATGAGCGAGCCTGACTTTGGCGCGAAGAAGTATTTCCAGTTGCTCCCGGCTTCCGTGATTGTGGACGTTATGCGAGCCAGCATTGCCCTCCGGAACGATGACCTTGACGCATTCCGCGCCTTCCTGCTCTGCATGCACTGCGGTTTGCGCCGTGCCGAGGCACTGGCCTTTGCTACCTCGTGGTTACGGGAAGAGGACCGGCCTATGATGCTCGTGACGGTCAACGGCGTATTTAATCCAAAGCACGGGACAGGGCGAAAGGTTGCTCTTGAGCCGTGGGTTTCGAAGACGCTGCATGAACTGGGTCCGGTTCAGGCTTCCGAGTCCCTTGACCGGCTCAATGACTGGGTGAAGGGCATTATCCCGGCTGAATATGCCGTAACCAAGCCCCTCCATGAACTCCGCAAGTGCTGGGTATCCTGCAAGGCCAAGACTGACGGTATTCTCGCCGCTGCGCAGCAAGCAGGGCATCGAGACACGAAAACAACCGTTGCTCACTACGCAGATAACATGCTCCCTGATCGGTTGACCGGCCTATGGTCCGAGCCTGCGGAAGCCGCTATTCTCAAATTCGCATGAAAACCAAATGTGACAGATGCACCGTAACCCAAGGCCGCAAGGGTAAGACCGGCTCTTGGTGCGTGAAATGCGGAACGAAGGTCTATGATGTGGACGAACGCGAATGCCAGCAGTGCGCCCATTTTAAGGACTTGGGACCGACTCAGGACAATCATTGCATCTGCACGAAGCATTTAATGGGCGTCGTTCGCACAATGCACGCCTGCTATGAGATAGCGAAGGGAACGCTTTGCTTCCGACAATCACCCAACACATCAGTCCGCCCCGCCCACGGCAAAGCCTAGCTGAACGTCCCGAATCAGGAACCGGCCAGAGTTGAAGCACACCGCCACGACGCGCACGCGCAGCTTGTGGCCGAATAGATTGAGCGGGATCCGCACCGTGTCCTTGCCGTGCACAATCCCCTTCCAGCGTCCACCAGTCCGCCCAGAGTCCGTTTCCGCGTAGATTCCAACGTAAGCCCGCGAGTCCCGTTCTATCGTCAACTGCACTTCCAGGAAGTTCTTGAACGTCTTTGGATTCCCTAAGTCCTGCCACGGGAATTCAAAGCGGGCAATGTAGGCATTGTTGAAATACTGGGTCAGGGTGTAGTCTGTTGGATCCAGAGTAGCAATCGGTCCCCACATGCTATCAAGCCCCACGGTTTCACCCGAAGCGGTTTCCAGAATGCTCGCATTGTTCGCCGTCATCGCAACAAACGGAATACCAGAAGTCGGAGTCGGCTCCGCCCCAGCAATGGCATACCCAGAACCAAGGGCAGTCCCAGCCGCCTCCATGTCCTCGGGTTGCAACTCTCCTATCTCGTCGAGACGCGAATACAGGCATTCTCCGGCCTCCGTGATAACTGCCACGGTCGAAGCCCCCAAAGCCTTCAAAACCGTGCTCACTACGGCATCAGGATACCGCCACGGACCCGCCACGCTACGGGTTCGCTCGTTAAAAACGTAAAGACTTGGCCGAAGGTCATGCTCATTGGGCATAAACATCCAGAATAGGCGCGATTGCCGGTCATAGGCCGTATGGTATCCGTAGGCTTCCAAGGGCCGCGCAGCGTTCTTATTCCAGACGCCTGCCCCCTGCACGGTGGCAATCTCTTGGCTCCGTGCCGTATGCTTATTGAATGGCCCGGAACGGATTGCCTGGTCGAAATATACCTCCAAGTCCCGCCCAAGGTAAAAGTCCGCGTCTCCGTTCACGTCCCCCACGCAGTCCGGATTGATAGCCGAGCTATTGGCCGCGCTGGCACTCTGCTGGCACTTCCACCCGTCAGACGTGTTATCCACCCCGTAAAGGTTGATTGGGGCTTGGTCCGTGTGGACGGTGACGTATTGCTGGAAAACAGACAGTGCCTTGATTGCCGTCGCTCCGCCGTGGGGGTGCACCGCAATGAAGGACGTTGCCAGCGAATAAACCCCGTCAATGAATGGTTCCCCCTGATTTGGGGCATCCGTAATCCAGACCCGCATAGGACTGGCCGCATTGCCTGCCGCAAAGATTGAGCGGTTTACGTGTTGGCGGAATGTCGTGCACGCGGGAATTCGTATCTTTCCCCGCTTGTTCACGTCTGCTGGTGGCGTGCTCGGGCCAAAAACAGCCAAGGCAGAGCTATACCACACCAAATTGGAATCCACCCCGTTCCCGAATAGAATTCGGTCTGCGATGGGCGAAGCATACCATTGCGCCGTGGGGTCTTTGTCCCTGTAAACGGCATCATTGGTCGCCGTGATCGTAACTGAGCCAGTGGCGTCTAAATCCTGATTGCTGTCGGAGCCGGACAGATAGAAGAACCCAAGGGCTCGGGAAGCCTGCAAGGACCAGCAAACAAGGAAGGTATGCCCGTTCTTGGCTACGGTGACAAAATGGGCTTTGGCTGCGTTTGCCCCGGTCAGTGCCGTTTCAATGTCTCCCCCCAAGGAACTCAACCCCCAGAGGCTTTTCCACTCCGGCCCTGCGCAAAGTGCTCCCTGCGGGTATGGGGCCAGCCCCTCGCAAATACGCAATGCCCCGCGATCTTGGTCAGTCGCATCTTCCTTTGTCTCTATGGGACGAAAATTGGGGATCGAGAAGTATTCCACCCCGTCAGCCTACCTGTTCCCCGCCCTGACTAGCCGGTTTCATTTGTCGGATTTGGGCTCCCAAGCAACCTTGCGGGTGCGCAGATGCCCGACGTGTTCCCCCTGCGTTTCGTGCGTAGATAGGATAATTTGGTAGTCCGCATTATTGCCGCCCTTCTTCTTTTGCCAGATGACATGATCGCATGGACAGTGAGGGATAACATTGATGCGCAAACCGGCAGGGTGCCAGCGATGCCAAACAACATACAAGTCTTCGGTGCCCTTGCCTTCGTAACCGTCGAAATTTGCCAGTTGGAGGGCTTCATTGTTGAGCAAGGTGCAGCCAAACCCGCACCAATCAGAAGGAACAATCGAACCCTTGCCAATGGCCGGGTATGCGTGTTCCAGCCAGCCACGCTTTCTCCACCCATGCTTGGCAATGATTTCCCATATATTGCCAGCCGGGGGACATTTTTTAACATCCTCTTCCACGGCTTTCTTCTTCTCGATCCATTCCGGAGATGGGCTTGTAGCGGTGCTGGTTTCAGCCTCCTTTTTGAGAACTTCGATCCGGGCTTTCAGTTCATCAGGCAAGGTCCGTTCGTTTTCGGTGAAGTCCTCGGCAATGGGATTTTGCGGGGTTCCTCTCCCGCCAAGAAATGCCTCGTTGGGATAAGGGCAGGTCGAAACGCTGTAATAACCTGCGTCAAAGCCTAGCATGTCGATCATGCAGCGCAGGGCATTGGCCGGTGGCAGTGTGTCGCTGTCCAGACTCCAGGTGTAATCAGGGTTGTGGCGGCGGGCTTCGGTAAAGGCGGCGCTGCGCAGGGCGGCAATGGTAAGCTGGGCAACCTCTTTGTAGTTGGGGGAATTTCCGGAATCCTTGGCTGCAACCAAATGGCGGACTTCCCACTTGTCGGGCAGTGCCTCTTTCCAGTGCGTCACCGCATCTTTGCACGCCCGCGTGTTATCTCCGGCAATGATCGCAATACCGGGTTCAGTCCACTTGGCCGCATTCAGATTGGCGGTTATGCGCTGCGCCAGCGCACGCATGGCGTAACAATAGCCCTCGGTGGCGCAGACGGTGATGATTAGTTTCATAGGGTTAGTTGCCGGGATAGGCGGAAAATGCAATCGGGCCAAGGCCGTGAACAACGGCAGCGGGCTCAAAGGCGATACACTCGCTGCGGTGGATTGAATACGTGGTCAGCGAATCCGCCCACGAGACATAGGCCGTGCTAGTGCTGCCGGTGGAGTTCTGGGCGGTTATGCGGTGAACGCCCCACGGCACAGTGCTTTGAAAACTGCCGCTTTCAGAGTAGGTGGTGGTGGTTGATCCCCCTGGACCTGGCGGGGGTCCAAACGGGTCCGGTGGGGGCGGTGGTTCTGATGTGGTGGTGGTTCCACTTGCCGACGTGCTGCCGGTTTGCACTCCGCTCCAAGCCGTCAATGTGGTAAAGCTATTGGTCCCAGTAAACCAGCCATACCCGCCGACTGTGCTGCCGGTGTTGGTGGCCGGTGCAATGCGGGTTGATGTGTTCATGGTTCCCGCCAGCGAGAGGGTAATCGTATCGGTGTATAGCGGCACGGCCACGCCGGGAAATGCAGAGCCCCAGCTCATCGCCACGGTGTCACCGGAAATGTTGGTCCCGACCGGATTGCCGTAGCCCATGGCATTGGGAGCCTGAAAACCCGATCCCGGCGTCAGCTCGTTGTAGGCAAACGCCGCAGGATTGCTGGACTGCGCTGCGGTGTTTGCCGTTAATCCTATGGTTTGGTGAGAAAATGTTAATGTTTCCCCGAAATTTGAACTGGCTTCCTCTAGTTCGTAAACCACGTAAGAGCTGTTTGTAGTCAAAGCCGAGGTGGATAGCACGGTGCCCCGGTTGGCGACCGTGGTGGTGTATTCCGTGGCGTATGTGTATGAGGTATAGGATGGTGCCGTTTCCTCAAACGTGCTTACGTCCGTGATGTTGTAAGTCAGGCTTACTGCCGTGGTGGTCACGTATCCGAGCGTCACCGCCTGAGAGTTTGACAGTGGTATCGTTCCGCCGTTTGTCGTGCTTGCCGCCGTGGTGTAAGTGGATGCAAGCAACGTCGAAGCCGTTGAGGTCAGCGAAGCGGTATTGTAATTGGTGTATGAGTAAGTGTAGGTTGGCCCAGTATAGTTTGCGGCGCTGTCCAAAGTCACCTGTGTCTCAGGAACAACTCCTGTAATAATCGTCACTGAATTGGTGGTTACGGTAAAAGATACTCCAATGGCAGAGGCCAAAGCCGTTCCTGTGGTGGTAATGTTCCAAAGCCAGTCTGTGGTTTCCGCAACTATCACCGTGTCTAGGATTGCTTCATGGGGCACTGAATAGGTTTCTGTGCTGGTTACGGACAGGGTGACGGTGCCCAAAGTGCTGGTAGTATAGGCCGACGTTGTGACGCTCGTTGCCGTGGTTGAGGCCGAAGTCGTTGAGGTAGTTGAACTGTTGGTGGTCGAATAGCTGGTTGAGGTTGGCGCGGAATAACTGGTCGAGAGCACGGTTTCAACGGCCTGCGCACTGGTTATGGTGCCTGTTGCGGTTGTTGCCGCCGTGGTAGCGGTTCCGGTTGCCCATGATCCCGTTGTCTGGTCGGAAAAGCTGGTCGTCAGGTTATAGAATGTATCCGGGTCTATATAAGTTGTCCCCACGGTCACGCGATGGGCCGATGTGCCTGCGGTCGCGTTGAAATCTGATTCGTCTATTCGCAGAGTGGTTTCGGCCCTAATCAAATTAGGAGTAGTGTCGGCGTAATTTATCACGGACGAGTATTGACCTTCTTCCGAAAGCGTTACTCCGGAAGAAAGTGAGCCTCTTATTCCGGCCTTGTCGCTCGAATGGTTGTAATACGTGCCCCACGCAGTAAAATTTACGGTCCATGATGGTGGATCCGTTGCAGTTGCGGACGATGTAAATGACTCGGTGCTGGAATGGGCATAGGTGTTTGACACCGTAACGGCCGCCGTGCGCGTTGTTTCATAGCTCCACATGGCAGGTTTAGACGTTGGTTATGGCCCAAGTGTAATAAATATCGTAGGGCAGGGTTCCGGGCGCGGGTGAAGTTTTGCTGATGCGGAATGCTTCTGCCGGGGTGGCAAACAGCGAACCGTTGCCAATGGTGCGATACCATACCGCATTGACTACCAAACCGAGCAAAAGGGTAAACGAGACCGGAGGGGAGCCCTGCAAGGTGGACATAACAGCGGGCGCAGTGGTCTCCATGGACAATGAGCAACCCGTGATCGCCCCATCTGTCGCGGTGGCAGTCAACACCAGGTAGCGCGTTACGTTGTCCGCAAATGCGTAAGTATCAGTAAAATCGCTGGGGATGATGTTGTTCAATACCCCAATTCGCACGCTACAGGTAATGGTGCCGGTGCCGGTAATTTCTACGTCAAATGGGTAAGGGCCGCTCGTGCCGCTTCCGCCCAAAGCCTTCGTTTCAATTACCTGTTTTTGCTGCTTAAAGTCGTAGTCGTCCGGTGGCACCTTTGGGAAAGGCAACATCGGAGGAATCGGAGGAATAAGCGGGGCATCGAAAGGACGACTCATTAGAACGTGTATTGGACAAGTGTTCGCCGGTAGAGAACAACGCCTGCGATTGTCGTCAGGTAGATTTCATTGATCGGGGGTTCTATCGTGGTCAGGCCGGAAGGCTGTGATGTTGGACTACTGGCCGAAAGTGAGGCGTCGTAGGAATCACACTCCACGCCATTGTAAAAGTCGCCTGCTGTCCCTGTCGCGGTTCCGCCCGCGCTTACAGTATTGCTCAAATTCTCCTGCTGAGACTCGCCCACGGTTTGCCCGGTGCGGACAAAACTCGCCTGGTAGAACACCCCGTAAAGAAGCTTCCAATGGGCCGTGGTCAGTTGGGTTGCATTGTAATCAACCGTCACGTCGCACAAAAGGGGTTGCTGCTTACTCGGAGTCAAAAGCAGGTCGTCAACCCCAGCACCGGAGGAAAAGATTGCAGTTCCCGGCATGTTGAATGTATGGCCGCGCTTAAAGGTGATCAAGGCCGGGGGAACAATGTAGGTTGCCCGATTCACGTAGTAACCTTCCGCAATCGTGTTTTGCAGGGAAACGAGGTGGGCCGACGCTCCGCTTGGGTCTGCCGGGGTTGCCGAAGCCGCACTTAGAGAAGTGGTTGACCATGCCAAACTGCCGTCACTTCGCCCCTGCACTTCCGTATCAATCACGCCAGTGCCCTTTGACCAATTGACCGTCCACACCCGATAACCGTCTGCATCCGAGTAATCCACCCCAGTGCGGATAAATGTGCCGGGGTTTGACGTAGGATCGGCGCCAATGCTGCTCGCCGTCAGATGACGGATGACAATGAACGTCAGTCCGGTAGTTCCCTCATCAACACTCTTAGAAAAGCTGGTTGCCCGACTAATCTCCCCTGAGCCCTTGGCAAAGGTGTAGGTGTAAGTCATCACCCCCTCGGGTCCACTCACGTCCTCGTCAATCAGAATGTAGTCTGTTGGCGTGGCTGGAACCTCGTTAAAGTGCACCAGTGTTTGAATCAGAAGCTTCCCGTTATTCTTCGTGCTGAGTGAAGTCTTTAACTGGCCGGCTGAAATATACGTCTCTATGATTTCCGCCCCGTATCCGTGCTTGTTGATCTTCACGTCATTGCACGCCTGCGAAGAAACCACGTCACCGATTGCCGCCGCCAACCCCTCCGCCTGACTCGCAATGGCCACGTATCGACGCACAAACCCATATCTCCCGTCCTCCAACTTGAAATGCTGGTCCTCACCTACCGACACTTTGGACCCACTCGTAAAGCCCTGGTAAATCTCCGTCAGCATCAGGACGAAAGCATTCTGCTCGTTCGTCGTCTCTGTCATCGCCCGCTTGACCAGCAAGCACGTCGAGTATTCGTCATCTGCTACCCCGTAGGCTCCAAAAACCTCAGAATCAATGGATGCCGCTACCGTGCCCAGCCCGTTTACCTGAAAACGCCGGGTTACGGTTTTTAGCCCGCTGAATTCCTTATCGACGGTGGGCTTTCCGATTTGGGTGAGATATTGACGAACGGCCATGTAAATTGCTCCTGCTTACCACCCCCGCTTGAGTCGCACTGACCCGGCAACGTCACGCTGCACCCGTCGCATTGATTTCAGTTGCGCCCGCGCCCGGTTCGCTTCGTCAGTCAAAAGTTGCACGTTCGGGCCTGTGTATCTCCGGTTTGCCGTGTTCTTCGCCAGCTTCTCGCGGGCAATCGGCAAAAGAATGTTGTCCACCGCCTTGCCTGGAACTGCCGGAATGTCGCTGTCCGAAGTCAGTGCAGCCGGGACAATGTTCGCCTTGAACTCCACCGTAAACACCCGCTGGGGTATCGGATAAACGTGGAGCCGGTTCCCAATGGCAAAGGTCACGTCAACCGCCCCTTGGTCGATATGGTAGTAGCGCGGATCCCCAATGTCGTAGAAAGCCGACTGCCTGAACGTATTTCGCCCCATCGCCAACGGCTCCCGCCCGTCCCGTGGGTGAAAGTCAAATGCCGGTTCCGTCCGAAGCATCAACTCCGCGTCTGAATCAGGCAACGCGGCCAGCAAGCCAACCCCCAACAGGTTCGGCACGCTCGCCATTTCAACCACGCTCCACGGCAACGCAACGGCATTGTGATAGACCGTAGCCGCATAGCTACCAGTATCACCGTCCCATGCCTGCAACAGCGCGTATGCAGGTCCCGCAGTCGGAGTCCCGTAACGATAGAACTTCTCTCCAATCTTTACGAACGAGCCCGCATAGGACGCTTCAAAGGCATACCCGGTTACAACCGTGCTATCGGCTGTCAGCCCAAGGGTAGCACTTACCGGAGCCTTGAAAATGGCAGAATGGTATTTCTCCGGCCAATATGCCTTGGTCCCGTCAACTGGCACATAGCAATCAAAGTATGCCGCCTCAATGTAGGACTTAATATCAAGCAAGTCCTGATCGAGCAAATCAGACGGACTCTCATAGCCCCACATCGAGGCAAGTGCCGTTTGCAGTTCGAGGAATGTTTTGTTTGCCATGTTAAAAAAGGGTTCCGTATCGCACCCCTACCCAGCCCTGAATACCCCTAATCAGAACCAGCGATACGATACGGAAGGTGTTTACTCAGGTTTGGGCTTTCTGGGCCGTTTGCTCCTGGTTGCGCTCCGAGTGGAGCTAAGTGTGTCTGTCGCGCCCTTGTCGTAGGCTGCAATTAGACGTTTGGCCGTCTCGTCGTTATCGTCATCGGTCACGATTACCCCACGGTGCAAGCATTGCTCTACCAATTGGTCTGCGAGCGGTTGCTTCGAAACCTCCACAATGAAAGGGGCAGTTTCCACGGCGGTGCTCACGGTAACTGTATCCGTCAAAGGCGGATTGTTTACCGGAACGAAAATGTATGAAGAGGTCCGCCCCATTGTCCGGAACAGGTCGTCCACTTCGTTTTGATTTTTTGGCTGATACGTGTAGGCGCGTAACTTCGCCTCCCACTTGAACAGATAGCGTAGTCCGGAATAGCCGTTCGCTTTAAGGTATGCTCGGGCCTTGGACTCGTTGAGGATTTTTAGGAAGAAAAACATGAGTAGGTGTGTTTGATTGTGCACTTAGGTGAAAAGCCCCGCGGGGAGTGCACCCCACGGAGCTTGTAAACCATTGGCTAATTCCCCGCGTTAGGCGCGAAGATCGACCAAATCCAGTTCAGGGTAGTCCAGTGCACCCTCTACGAGAACGTAGTTGGGATACCGGCCAAGAGTGTCCTCGCAGGGCGAGTAACCGATGATCGACTGAATACCTTGGGCATTGATGTGCGCCTTGCCGGAGGTCTTGGATTGGAAGTCATCAGCCCACTCAATGGGATCGGCTTCCAACGAACCTTTGCCCTTCAAGAGAGCTTCCGCACCCATGATAAGGCCGTAACCGAGAGGAACGCCCCACTTGTTGCACGGGATAATCCACGAGCCGGAGGGGTGAGCATTGCTGTAGCGACTGGCCGTAGTCAGAAGCGTCTTCTGGCTGTCGCCGTTCACCTCACGAGTAACCGTCAGGGTGTTGCCGGTGTTGCCGGCAGTCACGTAACTGACGATTTCATACTTACCCTTGGCCGCGCCGCTCACATTGTAAATGATGGCGTAGTAGGTGTTGGTATCCGTAGGAGCAGTTTCGCTCTCGTAGGTCTTCCAGTAGTATCCACGGAAGTAGGAGAAGAAGTCATACAGCGTGGTATCAGTGAGCGAGGAATCCGTATTCCATGCACCGCCGCCAGTAACGTCAGTTTCAACCTCGTCAGCCAGTGCTTCCCCCAGCAGGGCAATAGGAGCCAACGGGGAGCCCTGACGATTCGGGCCGGAGTCCAACACGAGGTCATGCCCAAAGATTACGTTGTTCTTCCACTGGGGAAGATTGCCCGTCCACCAATAAGCATTCTCGCCGCGTTGCTGGTTGTTATTAACCGCCTCGCGGAACTTCTGTTCATCCTCCAAGGGATCCAGGAACTTCTGCGGAGCGAATACGAGGAACTGCGGAATCTTCTGCCCAGCCGTCGAGTTGTTATACTTCATCGCACTGGCACCCAAGCCAACAAGCACGTTGCGGGCATCAGTAACGGTGTCCGTTTCAAACGTGTCGGATGGAAGAATGGCATTGCTGTCCGCCCCATTGCCGATACGCAGCACGTTCGGTTGGTTGGTGGCAAAGAGAGCCTTGTCGCGCAGCACGAACTGGAAGTCATCGCATTGAGTCCGGGTCCACCATTCACGGCACAGATTGAACAGGAACTCATCGCGGTTCTTGTCGGCATTGCCGGGAAGCGAGAAGTAACTGACAAGCTGTTCCTCGGAGATAGCGAACCGGCGAAGGTCCACCGTCACACCGAAGGAGCCGTAACGAACCCGAGCCGTTTTGCTCTTGAGTTCAGATGCGCCCATGACGCCACGGCCACGGACAGGAGCATGGGTGCTGAAATACACCTTCTGCCCGCCCGTTACGTTGGCATCGCGTTTCTCCACGATGGGCATACCGCTGCCCTCGGGACCAGTAAAATCCTTGAGAGGATTCAAGTCCGAAGCGTCCGCACGGACTGCCTCAGACCACATTTCCATTTGCAATTTAGAGTCGGCGGCGACGATTTGCGCCAGTGTGCCGATTTCCGATAGATCGAAAGCCATGATGTTTTAGAAAGCGGATAAACCGCTGATTATTTTTTGTTTAAGTGCAGTTGACGCATAATCTCTCGGCGTGCCTCGGGATTGGTGCGTATGAGTTCCTTCACCCGTTCAGGTGTCAGTTGCCTCGTCGCGGAGGGAGTGGTGTTCCCGTCTGCGCCGGTTAAAAGTTTCGAGCCCGATGCCCCAGCTACTTGCTGCGGTGCGGGTTTCGTGATCGAGCGTGCCGGTGCTGCGGGAGCGGAAGGCGTGACTAGGTTTGCACCCGAGCCCTTCTTGATCCCGTGTTTCTCGGCAAACTCCTTGGCGATCCGTTCAGGCCAATCCGGACTGGTGAATTCACTTGCCCGTGCTGGATTGTTGATTGCCTTGGTTGTGTAGTTATCGAGGGCTTCCCGCTCAATGCTGTCCGCCTTCGCGAAGATTGGGTATTCAACGAATGCACGGTCCCGCGATTCGTTAATGGTGCTGGCCCGAGCCGCCTTGCGTGCTTCCTCACGATTGGCAAGGAGTCCCTGCTTCTCGTATTTCGTAAGCCGCAAATCTGCCCGTAACTCGGCAATTTGGTCCGATAGGCTGTTAGCCTTCTTCGTGTCCATATCCTCCGAAGCCGCGTCACGTTCGCCAGTGAGACGTTCAATCTCGGTCTGTGCTTCCGTAATGCGAGTGTCGTAGGCCGCTACCTCGGGATCCGCTTCCGGAGCCGCGTTGCCCGCCTCGGGGGTTGCCGGGGCAGACTGTGAAGCCTGCGCTGGAACCCCTTCGTATAGCTTCGCTGCTTCCAAAAGACTGACGCCCTTGGACTTCGCTAGTGCCGCAATCGCTTGGTCCTGTTCCGAACTGAACCGGAACCGCTTGCCCTTGTGTTGCTCTCCCCCGTCTTCCTCTCCACCAGGATTAGGCTCCGTGGCAGTGGATTCGGCAGGTTGGGCTTCCGTGGGTGCGGGAGTCGTTTCAGTCGCTTGCGTTTCCGCTGCGGGTGCAGGCGCCGCCGCCGCTGGGGTGGCAGGAGTCGCTTCTGCTGTGGTGGGTGCGCTCGCTGGCTTGCTGGCCGCTGGGGGCTTGATTTGGTCAAGTTTTCCGGTTGCGGCCAGTCTTCGTTCATCCGGACTCAACTGAGCCATGAGGCTTTTAACGTCAGGTTTGGATGGTTTCGACGGAACAGAAACAGCCGGAGTTGCCCCCGGTTGTGGGGTGTTTGCAGCCGGAGGCGGGGCAGAGCCCTCGACTACGGTGGTATTTGTAGGTTGTGCCATTGCACCGCCAGTTTGCGCGTTTTGCGCATACCCGGTGCGGTTTCATTTCCTACGTTCCGGCCTATGTTGTCAGCCTTACCTCAAGTTTAATCCGTTACTTTCGCCCGCCCCGGTCTTCCAAGATAGAGACGCGGGTTGATAGACCATTCAGCACCTTGAGAAATTCTTCATCCTTCAACTGTGCCCGGTTATGAGCCTTCTCTATGTTTTCCTCTATCTTCTTGATTGTCGTCACAAGCTGACCCAAAGGACCATCCAAGGCGGAACGGTGCGACTGTTTCAGTTCTTCCAAGTCCTTCCTGATCGCCTGTCGCTCTATCTGCGCAGAATCCAAATATCCCTTTTGCTCCGCGAGCTTGATATTTTGACCGTCCAGCAATTCCATATGATGCTTCTCTAGTAATTCGGAGTCTTCCCTTCGCTGCGCGTAATACGCCTTCTTGTTCACGAAGCGCGAAGTGAGTATCAGGTGCATAACGGTCCAGACCGCGCCGCAAAGTATCGTTATGATGCTCAGAAGGGCGAGCATTTCACTGAAAGGGAGTCCTAGAAATGCGGTCATGCTGCTTTTTTGGGTGTTTCGAGTTCTGCCTTAATTTCGAGGATGGTTGCTTTGTCCTTCCCGTCCATCAGGTCATTGAGCGGTTTGAAAATAGTAGCGTCCATCACGTCCTTAACCTTCTGCTCGGCATCGTTGTAAGCCTTGTCGATGACCGGGACTAGGATGTTAAGCGCGTCCTTGAGTTTTGCCGCCTTCGCCTCCGCCGCCGCCTTGAGCGTGCCGGCCTCATGCTGCCTAAATACCCACCAGGCACACAGAGCAAGGACGATAGCCACGGAGCCCAAAACGGCCCATTTGAACCACCATAGGCCCACGATTTGAGCGAGCCCGAAGCAAGTCAGTGCACCAAGCAAAAAAAAGGCGGAAAATGGCGCAACCTTGCGGACCCCGGCGATGTTCCCAAAAAGCCAAGCCAACCCGAAAGACAGAATGGCAGCACCCGCGCAGTATGTCGCCCACTCGTTAAGGGTCGCCACCTGCTCAATCCGCACTTGGTTCTTCACCGCGTCCTCCGCATCACTGACACGCTTGGACATGGAATCCATGACCCGTTGCAGTTTGGCCGCAGCTTCATCGCGTTCGGTTTTTGCGAGCTTTTCAGCATTGCTCATCCGTTCCTCCAGAACCGCCTTGGCTTTGTCGGCTTCGGTCAACTTGCCTTTGAGCGAATCAATCTCGGTAGCCTGCTGGCCCATTTCGGCGCGGACCTCCACAAGCTCCCCGGCCATGATTCGAGTGTTTTGCGCCTGCTTTTCGAGCTTCTGGGCATCCGTTGGCGACGGTAGAGCGTGGGCAGCTTCCTCCGCCTGGACCTTGACCGCATCCTTTGGCCGTCCCTCCGGATTCAATTCGTTGGCGTCAAGCGCACCGAAAACGGCACCCGAAGCCAGTTGCGCCAGTTCCTCCTTTTTTTGCAGACGTGTTTCGAGGTTGGTAATCCAAGCGTTTTTGGCCGCAATTTCCTCCGTTGTGGCCGCGCCCAAAGGTGCGACCACGACATGCGGAATGGGCTCCGGGGCAGTTGCACAACCGGAAAGAAGTAACGCCAGAATGATTGATAATCGTATCATTGGAGATCCCACACGTAGGTTTTGGCGACGATGCCCTTGAAATTGTCCGCCGTGACGCGGGTTCCCGATTCGGAGAGCTTGTTATGCAGGCCGCTCATTATCCATCCGTGCACGTCTTTCATTGCCGCCTGGTGAATCACGTAGAAATCGCCAATGACCCACGACGCGGTATAAATGCACAAATCACCCGCCTTAACGTCCTCAATCTTGGAGCCGGGCAATGTAATCGCAAACGCAACCCTTGTCGCCATCGGGTCTTTGCCTTCCGGCGCGGCTGGCAGGTATGGGACCATTGAGCCAGTCCCAACTACGGCATAAATCCCGCGTTGGTTTCCGAGTTCATCCTTACCCGCGTCTTTGGTTGCGCGGTCTTTCGCATCATCGTAACTTGAGCACTTCACGCGCTCCGGCAAACCATCCTCCATCTGCTTTTGGAAGCGCAGAGCGAACCCGGTGATAAAAAGCAATACGGAAAGTCCCCCGAGAATGGAAATGTAGAGCGTGCGATTCATTTACTTGGTTGGCGTTGGCCCGAGCTTGTTCGCGATGGTGAACAGTTGCGACTTGAGGGCCTCGCGGGGCTTCCATTCGAGAGTCTGCCACCAGTGGATGATGCAGCCGATAAGAGCGGGCCACACGATGCGGACAGTTGCGAGAATGCCGACCACCAGGAGCGCGACCAAAATGAGCACTCCGACGAAGATTGATAGATATGAGTTCATGGTTCGTTACAGATTAAATCGTTTCCTCAGTTGATTCCGGCGGCGGCAGCGGCCCCCAATTGCTGTTCGATCTCGTTTTTGGTAAACCCGAAGCGGCTGGCTGCGGAGTCATCCGGGACGGCAACAATACTGGGAGCGACATAGCCTTTATCTCTTGGCGTTAGCTTGTGGTCGTAACCCTCTGGGTAACTTGCTTGGTCCACCGTGCGGGTGAGACTGCCCTTTAACGCGGCAATAAATGCGGTGTGTTCAGGGGTTCCGGCGAGGGCGTCGAGGATCAGGATGGTTTGCATGGTTCAGATCGGAAAGATTTCGGCGGCGCGTTGCTCGGTGATGATGCCTTTGGCGACGAGGATGGCAGCTCCTTCGGCAGTGCGGGGGTCGTCGGCGCGGATTTCGCTCGCGGCAATTAGGCGTTGGCGGACGATGCTCACGGCGAGGTCGGTTGATGTGGTCAGCGCAGCTTCTTCTGCCTGCGTCAATCGCCCCAGCACTTGTAGCGGCGAGAGTGAGGAGGGGGCCGGGGCAAACGCGGGCGGATTTTCGAGGTGTTCCGCGAGTGCTTCCGCGGTCAACGGCTGCGTGGAGTCGGCGCATGGCACGGCGATGACTTGGCCGGTCGGCTCTTGCACGCGGTGGGCGGTTGGCTCGGCAGGCTCCAGCACGGTGTAGGTGCCTTCGGGGGCAAGGTCCAACGAGTAGGAAACAAACGGGATGGGAGTGATTTCGGCGGGCATGTTAGGCGAGGCGTTCGAGTTTGATGATGACGGTGCCGGATGCATTGCCAGAGCAGGTGAGGTAGAGGCTTTGCCCGGTCGTGATACGGGAAGCAAAGGTCGAGATGTCAAAGTTGCCATTGACCGCCTGCGCGTTGACGATCTCGGTGCCGCCGCTGGACGTGCCAATACTCAGATTGACCGAGGCATCGGAGGTGCCGCTGATCGACACGATGCGGTAGGCGGACCCATCTAGCAGCACGCCGCCAAGGAGTTGGATAGAGCTGCCAGTGTAGGCAAAGGG
>Ga0210043_1001830_pt1 | contig 15820 bp, 9 predicted proteins | sample CryGeymet201501t_FD_183990 | JGI IMG/M metagenome (GOLD analysis project Ga0210043, IMG submission 183990) | Groundwater microbial communities from Crystal Geyser aquifers in Utah, USA - Crystal Geyser metaG 2015-01t (SPAdes) (version 2) | ecosystem: Environmental > Aquatic > Deep subsurface >... | reverse complement strand
CACGATTAAAGTAATTGGGTACCATGACGCTGAGACCGACACCGGAATTACTCTTAACAACGCTACAGGCTTCCTTATCACTGGCTCATTCACTGTACCTTGTTTAGGTACGGCCTGCCCTGCGTATATGGCACCCACAATGACTAATATAACGAGCACCGCAGGAACCACTAGTATGCAGCTAGTACTACAATACTAATGACTGCCCCTCATTGTTCCTACTGCCCAGACGTAATTCCTCCGCGTACTACGTCGAAAGGTAACGCAGAGTACTGCAAATCTTGCGGCTCTGTACTGTCACAGGTACAGCGTGACAAACTACGCGAGAAACGTGCATGGGTAAGAGAGGCGAATGCAGGTAGAGGAATGGTAACAGGAGAAGCCACTAGCAAATCCTGGAGCAAGGGTCGCAGAATCCCAGCTCTACCGTCATCGCATCCAGACCACATAGTAGAGAGTGCAAAGGACATGGAGAGGGTGATGCAGCGGCACAATATCTCCATGGAGACTGGGGATTTCGTAGATGATGCCTCGCGCCATAAGGCTGCAGCTACTGCGGCTGAAGCCCACCATAAGGCCAAAATAAAAAACAAGAGATAAGCTTGCGTGGCCCTGTTCTAGGGGTAGCATTCAGGTGTCTGGAACTTGGTAGTTCGTGACCTAGCGGAGCCTTCGAGGGTACACCGCGCCACGAAAGCCATAAACAATACTGGAGCCTACGGGTAGCCAAACATGACAGATACAAACATTGACCCGTTGGATGCTGCGGCTAAGGCTGCTAGTTCAACATCAACAGAATCCGCTGATCCCAAGCCAAAAGCTAAAGGGGCTGACGCAGATCTTAGCTCTTTGGAAGACCTGAAAGGTAAGACGCTAACTGATGAAGATTTTACTATGCTCACTGAGCGTGTAGCTAAGATCGCCAACAGTACCGCGGATAGCCGAGTTACTGCCGCACAGCGAAAGTGGGCACAAGACATCGAGAAGCGGATGGAGTCGGGAGAAATCATCGACGCCGAAACTCTCGAGCGGAAGCTTGCTGAGCGTGATGCCGCCATTGAGCGGAAAGCAGCAGCAAGGCAACAGCTTGTCGAGACACTTGCAGAGTTTGGTATCCCCGCAAAGAAGGGGGATAAGAAGTACAAAGCCTTTACTGAGGCGTACACCAAGGGCATCGAACAGGGGCAATGGACCCCAGCGATTCTCACCTCTCCTGCAGGCGTTCGCAGCATCATTCTCGCTAGCGATCTTGCACCCACTGACAAGGATAAGGACACCAAACCCGGTGATCGACCCCGTCCACCGCGCGAATCGGCTATTCAGCCTAACTTCGACGAAAACGGCAAGATGATAAAACCGGAAGAGGTAAAACTTACTCCAGAGGAGGCGCGACAAGAAAAGATGCGTCTCGCCTTGGAGAACAGCTAGGCGTGATGAGCGTCTGAGTAATGGGTATTTCGGGTCACGGTTTGGTCAGAGCCGTGGCCCACTTTTAGGGTAATCCAAAGAACTGAGTGAGCGGAGCTCTAGTAAGCCGAGGCTGGTAGGCAAACTAACCAACCAACTAAATAATGGCTGCTCCAACTTACACCCGTACCCTCGACACCTTAGCGATGATCGCCTTGGACGAGCGTACTCGAGACGTTCACTCCACTCTCACCCAGATGGGTGAAAAGTTTACCCGTATGCTCGTAGACAACGGCCGAGTGTTTGTTGTCAACGACGCTGAGGGCCTCCGTCACCCGCTTCGCTATGTCGGCTCGGAAGACCCAACGTATTACCAGTCCGATAACCTCGGTGGTGATTTGTACAACTACACGACTACTGCTTTAGACCCGTTGACGCAAGCGCAGTTCACTATGGTGAACGGATCGGTCAACATCAACTTCCCTCAGAGTCACCCTTCGGGCGATTTGATCAGCTACGTTGACCAGCGCGTGGGTGCGGTCTTGGAGGACATCTTTAACCTTGAAGAGCAGTTGATCTTGGACGGCGACTATCGTACGAGCGCCACCATGCAGGGCGAGACTCACGTTTCTCCTTTCTATGGCGACACTACGATTAACCCTGTAGCGGGTAGTCGGCCTACCAACCTGATGTCGTTCATGAACTTAGGCACCACACAGTCTGGGGTCGCGGCTGACCTTAACCAGACGGACTTGAAATTTGCAGGTGTTGAGGTTGATGAGGTAGGCACCGAGTACATGCCACAGAAAGCAGAGGTGTCTTCGGCCACTTTGGCTTCTGGCTTCTTCGATGATGTGCAGCAGATTTACATGGACGCCTACTACGGCCCCAATGAAAAGCCTACGCACATGCTCACTACCAAAGCCGTCTTTGCCAAAACCATCGACTTGATGCGTGCTGATGGTGCTCTCCCTGACCCGGTTCGTGCGAACCTAGGTTTGGACGGCACTGTGCCGTTCGCCTCGATGCAGATGGACTGGTCTCGTTACCTTGACCGTGACATTCTTTGGGATGCAGCGGCTGGTGCGCAGATTGGTGGTGATGCTCCGATCCTAGGGATCAACATCAACACCTTACGACTCAACGTCGTCAAGCGTGGTGGTGCTGCACCGCACGATCCGGTTGGCATCTTCGACTACATCGGTGACGGCATGACCTTGGCTCACGAGCTGCCGATTCTCTACCGTCGTCTCGCCTGGAAGCGTCAGCTTTCTTGGGACCGTGGCCGTCGCAGCTGCTTCCAACTCTACGGCTGCACCCTCGGCTAAATGGCCAGCACTCTAGTTTCTGCGCTTGAGACCAGACTAAAGAATCGTCTAGGCTTGGCTACTACCGTGGCCATTGGGGATTCTCGTGTACTGGAGGCAATGAATGCAGGGATTAGTCGTGCATACTCTGATGGCGTTCCTGGCTTAACGGCCAGGACCGTCAACGGGTATATTTACAGTGTTTTCACGGACACTATTGCTGCACACACTGCAGCTACGTCGGCGCTGACTTTCACCACTACTCCGGCGTATATCTTCCCTGGTGATGTGCTAACTGTTGACGGCAAGGATTATCTAGTCCACACCGTCAATCGAACCACCAAAGTGGTGGACGTGGGTATTCCGATTGAAGCGAGCAAGGCTGCTGAGGCAGTCTCAGTCAAGCGTAGGTCGATCAAGATTCCCGACAGCTCTGTGTACGAGGTGATGGTCAACAGCACTATCTACGAGCCGAGCACCCGTGTTGTGCTTTTCGAGGGCACCGACCGCACACCAGGGCATATTGTGGGTTACTCCGCGGAAACCGGGGAGACCTACATTAACCTTAGCCCTGCCCCTAGCGCGGGCACCGAAGTTACGGTAATGCTCCGTGGCCTCAAGTCGCGCGTTGGAAGCTCCGACTTGCTCGACATGCCCGAAGCGGTATTCGATGCAATCCTGGAGCGCGCGCGTGATGCTTATCTTTCTTGGTCTGGAGACATTGGAAAGATTGAGGCAGGCATGGCGGCGAGTAAGGTCAACGAAACTGGTGATCAACTAACCGGGTCCTCTGGATCCAGAGGTGTCCGTGTGCGAGTGTAACGGCTGCGGCCAGGTGCATCCGGACCATATCATCAACATCAGCCAACGGTTGGTGTCGAATAGGCGTTACCAACTATATAACGATTCGGTCTATTTGCTGGATGCGTCTCTGACTACTGCATCGGGCAGCACCCAACTCGTGGCGGAGTTGTTCTCGATTGAAGATCCAGGTGCAACGGTCACAGGGACAGATGACGATGATCTGCTCTGGACTTTATCTCATGCGGCAGGGCTACGCCCACACAGAGAGATCTGGACGCCAGGTCTGTATGCAAAGCATGGCCTGTTTGCTCAGGTTACCGCAGGCAGCGCAGGGGAGACTGGTTGGTTGCATTGCCGAGTAGTGCGCAGGTCCGAGTACTGCTGTGCGTTTGGTAACCCCCCGAACTTCTTGGCAGACTGTTGGGAAGCATCCGCAGGTCGGGCAGGAACCCCGCTATGGAGTAACTTCGATTCTGGCGAGATTAATGATAGCTGGGAGGACAGCGGCGGAGAAAACACCGCTCTATAGGTATGGTAAATCTCCGCATAGACAACCTGCCGATGCAGCGCCAAGTGCAGGTCACTGGTGGAAAGGCAGTGCTGCTACACCAAGAGGTGGAGCCAAGCGACATCCTCAAGTTGAGTCGACGCACAGGCTCAGTACGGCAAGGGCGCCGAGGCAGAGCTTTGGGTGCAGTGGTTGACGGGCTGAGCGGCTCGGGCTGCTGGGCACAAGACAGAGACATCGGTTTAGGCACCGACTTTACTGTGGGATTCTCTGTGTTGGTTGGGGATATCCTCGAGGCCACAGGGACGATCCTGCTGTGGAAGATTGCACGAAGCGACGGCGATTCCTTTGAGATCTTTCTTGTGCGGGATGCCACCGGGCTACTGCTGCGCGCAAAGGTTACTCAAGGCGGCGCCCCTTCAGTTTTTGCAGACAGTGGCTATACCACAGCAGGGGCCGACATCCACGTGGCCCTACGGTTCACGGCCAGCAGCAAGCTAGTAGAGTTCAACACTTCTGGAGATCTGACTACTGATACTTCAGTGAGTGCTGAAGCGCTGACGCTGGATGCGTCTGGATACAAGCTGTCAATCGGTGGCGACCCAGATTCGACTGAGCTCAAGCCTTTGCATCGCCCTTGTGTGATAAGCAACTTGGTGCAGTATCAGTCTTACATTGACAAGATTACCACGTTCCTAGGTACCCGCACACCTGTAGGGTCTCCGACAGACCACTTCAAGCTTGAAGGAGAGGAGGCATACGTGGACGATAACTCAGGCAGCGCAGACGAGAAGCTGTATGCCCTTCCTGCTCCCCCAGTCTTGAAGTCAGGGTTGCTTCACTTCAATGGGCGTAGTGCGGCATTACGGGTTGAGCTTACTACCGAGGTGGAGCAACTCTTTTCTACCAAGGTGCGCTCCGTTGCAGACACCCACTTCAGTTTTTACCTGAAAGGAACACGGGCCAAGACTGCCACCACTGAAGAGGTCCTCGTTGACTTCGGAGATTTGTGCAAGATCACCATTGTGGCGACCAGTGGGTTTGTTTCGTTTGTCTACAACGGCACCACGCTAACCACCAGCACTGCTACCATCGCTGATGGGCAGGCTTACGAGGTTTATGCTTCGCGCGACGGCGACACTTTGCGATTGAAGGTGATTGCGAGTTCTACGGAGACCCAAACTACAACCTCCTCAGCGCTTGTGTCGCCGGATCTGGACTTTGCGCGCATTCCTAAACTATGGATCGGCGCGGACGAAGATGCGACCCTAGCCACCAACTTTGGCGGCAGTCTAGAGATCTTCGCGCTGTTCAAAGAGTCGGTGATGTTTAACCCGGGCCCCGGCCCTGCAGCGTTGCTATATGTTGACGCAGGTAACCTTGACAGCGCAGTTGGCATTGAAGACCAAGGCCCGATCGGGGTAGGTATTCAACCAGTCTCACACACCACCGAGGACGCACACCCAGCCTACGCGCCTGGACCGATTGCCGACGCCACCTATGTTGGGGTGAGCGGAGGCGAAGTGCTAGGCGAGGGCAGCCTTGTTGGCTACGACGTGGCGACTCAGCGCTACCTGAAGAAGTTAGCCAAGGATGCAACCACTGCACGATTTGGCGAGAATCTTCTAATTACCAGCGGGGATAAGCTTCACGTTGCCCACACCCGCAAGCAGACCTTGCGCCCCCTTGGGGTGCCGACACCAAACACCGAGGTGAGCACACTTTCCGTGGCCCCAGGTGTTTTAGGTGGCGCCGCGGCCTATGGCTATCGTGCGGTCACGCGTGATGGGACTCACGGTCCTGTGCGCAGATTGGATCCGGTTGTCGCGGAAAATGCGGCAAAGGTTTTGCTAGGCTCTTCCGCGGGTAGTGGGGATGATTTGTCCTCCGAACTTGGAGAAACCTATGCACAAACCAAGACAACAAGCTCTAGCGTTTCTCGCTTGGATCTGGCTACGTCAGCAGGAAGGCCGTTCGAGACCGATGATGAAATCCCTCTTTCCGTCCACGCGCGTATACCAGACTTTGATCCGGATGAGTTGGATGAGTTAGTTTGGGCAAGGGGGATCTATGCCAACAGCGGCAATAGGACCCACTTCACCACAAAACAAACCTCGCTCAGCATTGATGTTGACAGTGACTGGACTTTGATGGCGGCGTTCCGCTATGAGACCAGTCCTGATGGTGGGGACTACATGCAGGCCCAGTCGATCATTGGCATTGCAAGGACTGAGGGGTTACGCAGCGGCAGTCAGGCGACGGGTACCTCAGTGTACAACGCAGACTTCTGTGCTGTGATTTATGACGGAGGCCACGTGGCCATGGAAGCAGATGCCGCAGGCTATGCCCCTTACGGCAAAACTTCGCCTAAGCTGGTGGTGTACATCAGTCGTCAGGAGTACTTCCAGACCTACGGCGATAGCGGCAGCACGATGGAGGCGATGATTGCCAACTACCAGCCGCTGACCTTCACCAACGACAGCTGGACTGCAGGCAATGATTATGCGGTGTACTTTGTGCGGTCCGGTGACGGTCTCACTGTGGTTGTGCATGACAAGACTGCAGGGACCAAGACCACGCTGACGGCGCGCTCCATGAGTGCTCTGGGCACGAGGATTGCGTACGGTCCGAAGGTACTCCCTGCTATCTCTGCCTACGACGGCAGCGACTTCTTCAGTGGCTGGAGCCCTAAGACTTCCAAGCGTGGGCTTGTGTTTGGTGGGGGCCAAGACTTCGCTATCCAGCCTCCTTTCATCAAGGAATCGGACGGGCAGGCTGATGCAACGGATTACTTCACCACCTTCACCACCTACGACAAGTCCACTTGGAACTTCGTCTATAACAGCGGAGGCGGCGTGGCCCATTACCACTACAGGTTTTGGAGCCGCGCGGTAAACATCAACGATCTCAAGAACCACGGAGAGAAGAGGTACGCGGCCCAACCAGGGGAGCCGCTAAACTTTGACTGCCAGTATGACTTTGGCTGTGTGTTCGAAGATGTTAGCGAGACTGCAAGCAAGGTGGGCGACGGGCTGAGCACTGCTGTTCAGTGGTATGCATTGGGGAGAGCGCGTGCTACCTACACGGTGGAGTACTTTGAGCAAGACACTGCTGCGGTGTCTGCAAGTGAGCAACCTGTGGTGATTCTTGCCAACAACGGCACCAGCTACTCCGCGGCTCCCTTCAGCATTTACTTCTCAGAGCTCGGCAATGGTCGGGTTGTGGTACAGGCCAGCGCCCAAGAGGGCACCTTTGTGTTGAGCAATAAGATTTGGCCGGGGGCACTCTACAACCCGGTTAGGGTTAAGCTCCTCGAGGACTTTGATACTTTTATCAACGATTTCTACGAGTTCAACTGGTACAGCGTGAATCTAAAGATCACTGACTCGGGCGGTGGCAGCAGCCGAGGTTTTCAGGTGACGAGCTTTGCGATCAACGGCAATCGGATCTTTGATCAGAGCATTGGGGGCAACAGCACGGAGATTGCCACGTGGACCTCAGACTGGATTTACCTTGGAGGTCATAGTGATGGAACCACTGCCAACGCCTATGAGGTGGAGATTGGAGAGTTTCGTCTGTGGGATGACGGCTTTGGTCCTGATGTAGATCGAGGCACCGGCTTTGATTACTTGGTTGGGCGTGTACCGAGCAACAAACTCAGCGGTCTATTGGTATATGCCAAGATGCAACCTTCTGATGAGTACAACGGAGGTGCAGGCAAGGCATCTGGCATCAACAAGTTGTATCAGTATGGCACTTTGTCAGATGAGTTTGATTTGCAGGATGCGACTGGGCGCGCAGTCATTTACGATACCCGCACTGAGGCTCAGTCAGGGAGCGATCCTGCACCGCAAGTCTCCTTCCCAGAGAACCCGAGGGAAGACATCGTTGCTTACGAGCTTTGCCGTACGCGCTTCGTTCCACTGTTAGACTACGATGATGAAGCTGAACGACAAACTGCACTCGACACAGCTCGTGGGCGACCCCTTTTCTTGTTGGCGCGCATCCCGGTCGGGACCACCCATTTTTTGGATAACTCTCCCGATGAAACCCTCGGTGAGTCCATTCAATACGAGGAGTATTCAACCCCTCCCGTGGCCCAACATGTTGCGCTTTGGCAGGGTCAAGTCGCAGTAGCCACGAAGAATCGACGTGTGTTCTTTTCCGAGCCTGGGCCATTTGGCTGGGAGACTTTCCCTTCCCGGCTTATCTACCAAGCCCAATCTGAAGGTAGCGGTGGAAGCGACATCACTGCGATCAAGTCCACAGGCACCGAGCTTTACCTACTCGGAACGGATTGGGCTGTTGGTGTGGTGGGGTCCCCTGGAGCCGAGACAGAGGTTTCACTAGGCAACGGTGTGGGGGCATTCAACGCTCGCTGTGTGGTGAATGTTTCAGGCAAGGTCTACGCCTTCAATGGGCGGCTCTGGGAGTTAGACCGGACGGGCCAAGTGGATATCGTCGTGAAGGACGTAGGCGATGCGGTACAGGATTTGTTGCCCACCGATGCTGACAACTCGCGGCTTGCCTTAAGCAGGGATCTCCAGAGCCTGTTTGTGATCAACGAGACCACGGGCGACGCGTTGCGCATCTTCCTGCCTACCGGAAAGTTCACCAAAGAGAAGCGAGATGCCTTGGCCCTAGGGGATAACAGCAGTAACGTGGCTACTTGGGTGACTCTCGACGGGGCCTACGCCACAGAAAACAGCGGCACCTACAGCGATGATGCAGAAAGCACCAGTACCACAACCTTCAGCGCAGGGACGATTGCAAGCGATGTGTTCACGTGTGATTCCGCTCCTACAGATGTGCATGTCGGTATGCGCGTGGGTGTGGTCGATGCTAATGGTGATTCAGTAGACGGCAGGATCACTGCTGTGGCTTCCGGTGTGATCACTCTCACGAGCGGAGACCTCTCGTCGCTTGCAGACGGTGCGGGCACGATTTATTATGGTGTGTCGGCAGAAGGGTTCTTAGTGGACAGCGGCTATGTAGATACCTCTATCCGTGACGCCTTCCTTCGACATTTGGTGGTAGCCACACAAGCAGGTTCTTCGCTTGAGTATGGAGGTGCAGCCTCTCCTGTCACTGGTGACCGAGAGGCCCTAACTGACGTGCAGTTTGCTACTGTCGCTCAAGACCAATGCGGTGTGGATATGCGTGGTCGTTTTGTTAGGGCCGTACTACGTAATCGCACGCCAGAGCAGACAAAAGTAACTTACCTCGGACTAGAGGTGGAGACTCCAGATGGAACCTAGACCAAAGATGGGCAGCAATAATCAGCCTTCCGTGCATGGAGCGCGGTGGGATAAAGGAGTTGTGTTGAAGGGCGTATCCAACGGAGAAGGCGTAGCAGTCCCCGTCAACAACCCAAGGCGGGGCCTTCCTCGCCGGGGTATTTCGGGCACCAACGCTTCTTCCACTGTGAAGGTGGAGGGAGGCAAGGTGTTTGCCACCCCAACTGTTCCTGCAGGGGAAGAGTTCACTGTCGTAGCGGAGTACTAAAATGGGTCTATTCTCTTCTTCAGGAGGCGGCGCCATTCGCGCCTTGGCCTCGCGTACTGACGCCGGGTTCCAAGATGCCATTGGTGGCATCGAGGCTTCCAGCATTGCCAACCAGGACTCTGCGGTTCTACCCCTCAAGGCTCAGGCCGAGGTACTGAAGCAGAGCCAAGACTTTAGAGATCCTTTGATGGAGCAGGCCCTGACTGATGGGCTGCGCCAGAAGGCTCAGGCGGAGCGTGAGAAGGCGAACAGCGCTGCTGGCGTCACAGGAGCCAGTCGGGGAGACAACGCTCTCCTGGGCCTCCGCGCTGCGTCTCAAGGGCTGCTCCAGCACCGGAGTCACTTCCTCCAGAAGCGCACCCAGGACATCAGCGCCCTGAGCCAGCTTTTGGTGCAGTCGGGTAGTCTCCAGAGCAGCTTCTCTACGGCGCGCACTGGGGCTATCAGCAAGCTGCAGGCTGACCGCCTGTCTACGTTGGCTAGCCTGGAGCAGGCTGCGATCGAAATGGACAACCGACCGAGCGCCTTTGCGTCGATCTTGGGCGCCGCGATCAGCTCCTTTGCTGGGTCTGCGACTGGGTCAGATTTGCTCGGTACCGGGATAGGTGCTCTGTTTGGTGTTGGGGGTGATGGCCCCACGAGTGAAGCTGCAGAGGCGGCAGGATCAAACTAATGGAACTGCCTAAGACACAAGGCGAAGGCAAAGCAGGTAGCTCTGATCTCGGCTTCGCGCTGGGACAGGCGCTAAGTGCTGGACTCCTGGGCGGGCTGAGCATTGGGGCCAAGCGTGATTACGTCACCCCGTTCCTCGAGAACCAGCGCCGACTAGAAGGCTTGCGCGCGAAGCACGTTGAAAAGGTGGAGACCGCACGGTTGCTCTCGCAGCAGCCGGGTATGGCTAAGATCTTCACCGACTTTGGCGGGGGCGATCTTAACGTGGGCTTAGACCGCTTCGCGGCGATCGACACCGAGGTAGGCATTTCCATCCTCGAGAAGCAACAAGGCGCAGGTCAGTTTGATGCCTACGCAGAGGCGATGGCTGCTGCAGTTGAAGAGGGTGACCCAGGCGCGGCGCAGGCTTTGCGCGATCTAGTTGGCAGAGGAAACACCAACCTTGACTTGGTGAACGGTACTCTTGGTCAGCGGCAGCAGGTCAAGGACAACATGTTCCGCAAGTCGGAGCTGGAAACGGAGAAGGCGTCTCAGATGTTTCAGACGCTGACTGGGATGCTGCACGAGGGACTACGCCTCGACAAGATTATGCCTGTGGTGTTTAAGCAGTTCATGGGCGACGGCGGTGCCTTTGAAACTGAGGCAGGCAAAGGCATGGTCAACATGATGACTGAGGCTTTGACGGGGATTGATGGTGCCACCCTCAAGCAGCAAACGGCAACTATGCTGACTAAGCCCTGGTCGGAGATCCAAGGGGTAGGTGCGGCTGATCCGCAGCTATTCGCAGAGGTTTTAGGGTCTTTAGGTAGCTCTGCACGGAACCGACTAATGGCGGGGCGCCTTGGTGCGTTGGCTGTTTTGGAAGGTAACCCCGAAGCGCTCAGTCAGTTTTTAAACGGTGGAGGGAGTGCGGAGGAGGTAGAGGCATTCCAAGAGTGGGCCGCGGCAGGTAAGCCCGTGGACCCCTCCCAGATGCTAGCGAATAAGCAAGGTGATTTGCTGGACAAGATTGAAGGCAGCCTCAGCTCCTTTTCGGGCGATCGAGTTACGCAACTGGCTGCCACGAAAGCCAAGCAAGAAGCTGATGCCCTACGCCTGCAGAATGTAGAAAGCTCTGTCAATGCTTTCGTGGCCAACGGGTTCCTCGATGCAGGCGCTGCGAAGCAGTTGATGGAAGGATTGGATCCTGCCGAGATTGGGATAGAGAGCACTACAGGCAAGCTGATTCTTCCTGTGCAACACCAGAACAAGTTGGTAGCGCTGCTCTCAGACCGAGATCTAACCGGTCCGGAAGCGGTGGCGCTAGGTGCACAGCTGGACGACTCCTTCTCCGATGACACCGTTGCTGCATATGTAAAGGATGTCTTGGTACCTAAGATCGATCAGGCTAAGAGTCAAACCACTGCCCTTGAGGGGTCATTGAAAGTGCTAGAGCTCAACCCGGCAACGCGCACCCGCACTGCGCTGCGTCCTGTGTCCGAACAACTCACTAGGACATGGGAAACCGCTGTTCGCCCCGTGGCCCTACCGGAGAATTTGCCAGAGTACGAGTTGGACCCTACTAATATGCGCCAAGGTGCTTTTTCTTTGCTGAAGGTGTTTATGAACACGGGTGTTGCTCCGCAGGAAGAGCTATTAGTGTTGAAGGAGGCAGGTTATGCGTCTGTAGGACTGGATGATCGCGTAGGACTGATTAATCGAGATAATAGGAAAGAGGGTTACCGTACACTCGTGCAAGAGGTAACCCGCTTACGAGACACTTTTTATACTAAAGAAACCAGAAACAAACTCGCGCTTAGAGCGGCAGAGTTACGGAACAAAAAGTTTGCCTTTTATGAGTGGTACGACAGAGGCACGCGCAACAACGAGCTCGCGGATATCGACAGAACTATTGCTTTGTTGGACTCAGGGTTCATTGTAGGGTTGTCTAAGTTGGGTCCTGCCAACCGCGCTGCACAGCTGGCTAGTATGCACATTGTAGATCCCGGGGCGTCTCTGTTTGGAGAAGGGTATAGAGGTATGCTGTCTTACCAACTAACCGCTGCAGACGTTACCCCTGAAGCCACCGAGGAAGAAGGGTTTTTCGTGGACCCAACTAAGGTTGACTATAAGGGGCTATCCCTAGGACTCGACTCGTACAACACCTCGCTGTGGCAGAGCCTTACACCATTCAATAGCAACGCTGATTTCCTCCGTGGACCGCTCTTACGTGAGAAGGCCGAGGCGGAGAAAACAGTTGCCCAAATGCAGGACACCTATGCAGGGCTGGAGAACCTAGGCACGCTAGGGAGCATCCAAGCAAAGCAGCTCGGTGTGCGCATCAACTCCATTGATAGGGTGCTCAAGAGTGCAGAAGACCTACGCGTCCTAACCAGTGGTGTGGATTCGGTTCTGCAAGAGTGGTCTCCAGAAAGCTTTAACACTCCAGGAGAGACGTTCAAAAGTATCTTAGCGAGCGATGGTATTTCTATAGCGTTTGATGGCAGTGTCTACGAAAATAAGTTTTCTAATGCAGACGGCGTGCAGGAAAAAGCCATCGTGATACTTGAGTACATGCAAGACCGAATCTCTGCAAACCCGTCGATTTCTGGAGAGCAGCGCGCTTTGCTTGGGGAGACGCTCATGCTCCAGCGACAGAATATTTCTTCTGCGGTGGCGCAGTTAGAGAAAGACCTAAGTGCACTGCCAGACTCAGCGATTAAGCTAGCCTGGAAATCTACGTTTGGCGAAGGTTATGAGAAGGCTAACCTCGATTCCCTCGTATTTGCTACGGTGTTTAGGTCACCTTACTCCCTGTCCCGCAGAGAGGACTAATGCAACAACTACTTCCAGGTCAGCATGAAGAGTCCGGCATCTTCGATAGGGTTATCAACCCTACGTTGGGGGTGTTGCAGCAACCGATCTGGCGGATCTGGCGCGCGTTAAAGGAAGAGGATATCGACCTGTTGAGTAGGCAAGGTTTGCTTGACCCAGCGCTATTACCAATCCTAGGCACCTTGTTCACGCAGCGTAACCGCGTGGACCCTGACGAACTGTTCGGGGACAACATTGGAGCGCAGATTGCAGGGAGCATTTTGACGGATCCGCTAACTTTCCTTACTGGTGGTCTTACTGCAGGTGCGAAGTTAGGCAAGGGCTTAGGTGCATTGCAGGGCACGGGGTTACTCAAGGCACTAGGTAAACAAGCTGGTGTCGAGGGGGCTGAAACGCTCGCGCAAAAAGAGCTGATGCAGAGTGTGGTGAAGCACTACGGCACCAACAAAGGTTTGCGTGAGGGCTTAGAGGAGCTTGCGAAGAAAGGCAGCGGTGCAGCGCTCGAGGCACCGGACTACAAGTTGATGCGAAAGATACTGAAGCAAGGCGATGGCTTAGCAGACGACTTGTCTCTTGATGCAGCATTCGCTGGTAGGGGCCAACGGGAACTCGGCCTCGGGCTTCCGCTGATTGGGGATCTCTTTGGGCAGTATGTACCTTTAGGGGAAAAGCTACAGAAAACCTACGGAGGGTCGTGGGGATCTTTCTACATGCGTGGTATTGTGGGGAATACGTACAAGGCGCTGGGAGGAGGCATCGTGGCCCCTGTTCACCTAGTTGGCAAAGCTGGAGGCCGTATTCCTTTGCTTACCCCGTTGTTCAACCGAGCAACTGAGCTCGCACAAGACTTTGGCGCCAACTACGCCGGGGGCAACAAGTCTGCTTTAATCCTTGAGCGTATTCGCAACCTCAAAGATCAAACCGGATTCGGCCCTGGTGGATTAGGTGCTGACGACATTGAACGGGTGCTAGGAAAAGAAGGGACAGATACAGCTAACGCTTTTGTCAGTCGTGCTAGCGTCTTGTTCGCTGGAACACCTGAAGGTGCCGCCTTGGCGCGAAATAACAAAGGAAGGCTAATGGAGTCGTTCAACCTCCTAGGCCAAGAAGAGCAGGCTCAGTACCTCACCAAGGTGCTAGACCAACTCCCCGGTCAGCGCGACTTGGCAGAGAAGGTAAGGGGTATCATTAATCTTGATGAAGGCGCGCGCGTAACTCCTGCCGAGTTGAACAAGCTACGCGGCAAAGACCCAAACACCTACAAAGCTCTCGTGGCCCAGGCGGGGGAAAAAGGGAAGCTCAGCCCTAAGCAGGCCAGTGATTTCCTCAAGAGTAGTACCTTAGACCAGGATCTGAAAAGTCTACTTGGGTTAGAAGATGACGTTCTGCTCCAGGCAGAGCATGTAGATCAGTTCTTGAACACACGCAAGAACGTCACACAAGCTGTAGAGCAAGCACGTCCAGAGTTCTTGGCTCGTCCAGTGGAGGTGAGAACCGCTGCAGGAAGGCTCGGCAAGGTGTTGGCCAGATGGAAGACGCTGATCTTCAAGAACGACATTGGGATTGAAGGGTTTGAGGAGATCACCGCGTTCAAGAACCACGTTGTTTCTGAGTCGCAGCGTGTATTGGAAGGCACAGGAAATGCGTTCTACGCAAAGCTCGAGGAACTCTCCAGATCCTCCAATATCGAAGAGCCATACCTGGAGAAGCTGTTTCTAGGTATCCAAGAGTTGTCGCCTACTGAGCAAGAGTTCCAGAAACTCACTGAAGGCTTACGCGGTACGCACGGTCTCGAGGGCCAGCAAGCTGGCTTTGCAGAACTAGATGCTTGGTTTGAAAGCCGAGGTGCAACCTCACTAAGTTACTTGTTAGGGACCATCACGGAAAACCTGAAAGGGTCAGAGCTTGACATGTTTGATGACCTATTCAAGTTGCTAGGCACAAGCCCAGACTCCCCGTCGTTCTTGGCGCACTTCGATGGGGTAGCTAAACTGAGTAAAGCATACGGGTATAGCCAAGAGCTAGGGCAGACATTTGTGCCGTCTCTGTTGGACCGCAACGCGGTTACGCTGGATAAGACTTTTGACCACCTATTTAACACGTTGCCCTTCAAACAGCGCAATAGAGCAGGTAAGGCACTCAACAATTTCCGCAAGGCAGGGCAGGCGCTTAGTAAGCCTATTGGTGCTATGACTATGGTTGAAGCTCAGGGTGCAACAGTCACTCTATTGGACATGATTCCGCAGATTCCTGGGGTCACTGCAAAGGAAATGAGTAGGGCACGGGACTTGGTTAACCAAGGCGGAAGCCTACAGCGGTTGGGTATCCTTCCAAAGGTGCGCGAATATTTCTCCAGAGTAGACCAAGAAGAAGTCTTTCGCGCAGGTAAGTCTTTCAGTGCAGATGCAGACAAGGTTATCGCTAAAGAAATGTTCGCGGCCTTGGACGCGCACATGCTCAACCCTAAGCGTGGATTCGATTTTGGCGGTGAAGTAGAGGACCTATTCACTGCGCGTGATGCCAAGTTTATGGGGAGGCACACAGAAGGCGGGTTTGTTCGCGCAACCAAAGAGGAGCTTGATGCATTACCTGCAAACGCACTTGCAACTGAGGACGAGGTAGACGGGTTCAAGGCAGCGTTTACAAACATGGTCGCAGCTAAGAAGATGATCGACATGTGGCGCGCATCCAACGGCGGAGACAGTCTCATGGAAATGCCTATGAACCTTCTTCAAAACCTCCAAGACCACATGACCGAGGTTTCTAAACTCGTGGCCCGAACGGCGCTAAAACCGCTAGGCGA
>Ga0210043_1001829_pt1 | contig 15845 bp, 17 predicted proteins | sample CryGeymet201501t_FD_183990 | JGI IMG/M metagenome (GOLD analysis project Ga0210043, IMG submission 183990) | Groundwater microbial communities from Crystal Geyser aquifers in Utah, USA - Crystal Geyser metaG 2015-01t (SPAdes) (version 2) | ecosystem: Environmental > Aquatic > Deep subsurface >... | reverse complement strand
CGTGACGCCACCTCAAAGAAATCTCTGAAGCTCAGAAGAAAAATAGCCTTCATGCGCGACGACTATTTGGAACAACTTCTGTTTTCTCCCGATCCTATTACCTAACAGGTCATATGCGTTTGCCCTGGCTGTCAATCCAGCTTGACAGCCCTAGGGCCCGTGCATACACTTTACTTCGAACATCTATGACAAACCTACTAACCGACGTCGAATTTGACCAATATAAGAAGCTCATATACGATGCCAGTGGTATAACCTTTTCTACCAGCAATCGTTCGATTCTCGAAAGCCGGCTGCGAGAGCGTCTGCGAATCGCACAATTAGAAACCCCAGGAGACTATTACAAAAAAATTGTCGCCGATTCGGAGGAATTTAAGGTCCTTTTGGACTCGGTGACCACTAACCTCACCCGTTTCTTTCGAAATACCGCCCACATTCAAACCTTCGAGTACTTTGTCATTCCCAACCTGGTAAAAATAAAGCGAGCCCAGGGACAAAAATCGATTCGCCTGTGGAGCGCTGGCTGTTCTACCGGTGAAGAACCCTACACCCTGGCCATGGTACTCAAAGAAACCTTGCCACCGGACTTTACGGTCGAAATTATCGCCAGTGATATAAGCCTAAAGAGTCTCATGATAGGAAAAGAGGGCTTTTACGGCGAGAGCAAGGTCCAGGGAGTCCCGGAAAACTATCTAAAAAAGTACTTCGACACTCGACCCGATGGGTACAAGGTGAAGGATTCTATTCGTACCATGATTAGGTTCGACTACCACAACCTGAAAAACGATAGCGGCCTTCGGGGGTTAGATGTGGTTTTCTGTCGTAACGTCCTCATCTACTTCGATGCCGCGGCACAAAAAACAGTAATCGACCGATTCTGGGATACCCTCGCCCCGGAATCGTACCTCTTCATTGGCCACTCCGAATCTCTGTTTGGAATGGAAACCCAGTTCGAGTTCTTAAAAACCGACTGGGCGTGTATTTACGAAAAGAAAAAGAAGTAGACGGAGCGTACGTGGACACCCAGCCTCTGCAAGTTTTAGTAGTAGATGACTCAGCCCTCATGCGTAATCTGGTTAGTCGTATAATCGATGCAGAATCCGACATGGAAGTCATTGCGAAGGCCATGAATGGCCGCTTTGCCCTGACCAAACTTGAGACGATGAAGCCCGATATTATCGTCTTGGACTTAGAGATGCCCGAACTGAATGGGGTCGGATTTCTGAAAGAGCGGCGCCGACTGAACATGGACATTCCTGTTATCGTCTTGTCGGCTGTCGCCCAAAAGGGTGCCTCGATTACCATGGAAGCCCTGTCCCTGGGGGCGGTCGACTTTATCCCCAAGCCCTCGGGCCAAGATCCGGAAGAAGTTCGCACCATCGGAAGCCAGTTAGTCGAACTCGTTCGGTCCTACGGTGGACGATACCGACTCAACCATCATGGAAAACCCCTCGGAAACAAGGGTACTGCCGCCCAAGGCACCCCCAGTCCGTCGGCGGCTTCTCGCACCCTCCAACAGTCGCCCAGAGCCGAGGTCCTTCGTGGGGCGACGGATCTGAATCGGGGTCCTAGCCGAAAACGGTTGCGAAAAAGTAGCCCCGGACCCCTAGAACTTATCGCTATCGGTATTAGCACCGGGGGACCCAACGCCCTGCGACAGGTCTTTAGTAAACTTGATCCCTCAATAAAAACCCCTTTTCTTGTGGTCCAACACATGCCAGCGGGATTCACTACCGAGTTCGCCAAGAGTCTAGATCGAATCTGTCCCCTCGAAGTAAAGGAAGCCCAAGAGGGCGATATTATAAAGGCTGGTCGAATTCTTATCGCTCCTGGGGATTATCATATTCGTCTTGAGCGGAAGTCCCTGGCGGTGGTACTTCATATCGATGGGGGCGAAGCAGTCAGTGGCCACCGACCTAGCGCCGATGTGCTTTTTGAGTCGGTTGCATCGGTTTACGGAAACCGGGGTCTGGGCATCATTATGACCGGTATGGGCCGGGACGGGGCCGATAAGATTGGCGACGTCTGGGAGGCCGGTGGACTCACCCTTGGCCAAGACCAGGCCTCCAGCGTCGTTTACGGTATGCCCCGGGTCGCCCACGAGTACGGGTATATTACCGAGCAGGTAGGCCTGGAGGCCATGAGCCTACGAATTAATCAGTTAGTTAAAGAACTCACCACCGGCTCATGAAACTCTCGGTCTTGTACCTCGGCCAGGTCGACTATACCCGGGCCTATGAACTCCAACGAAAGCTCCACGACCAAAGAGTACAGGAAGAAATCCCCGACACGCTCCTACTCCTCGAACACCCCCCAGTCTTTACCCTCGGTAAACGGGGAACCAAAGAGGACATTACTTGGAATACCGAACAATGCCAGGCCCGGGGGGTCCAGATCGTACAAACCGACCGGGGTGGGCAGGTGACCTACCACGGTCCAGGCCAGCTGGTTGGGTACCTGATCGTAAACCTCTACCGCCGGGATAGGCATATTCGTTGGTTTGTCGGAGAGCTGGAGAATATCTTTGTCCGGGTTCTCAAGGCTCACTGGGGAATCGACGCCTTTGTCGATGAGGCAAATCCCGGAGTCTGGGTAGGCAAAAACAAGATTACCGCTGTTGGCATTGCAATTCAGCAAAAAGTAACCCTCCACGGTTTTGCTTTCAACGTGAACCCCGATCTTTCGTACTTTTCGGGAATAATTCCCTGCGGGATTTCCGGCGATGGTCGCTGGGTAACGTCCTTGGCTCAGGAGTTGAAATCCCCTCCTACACCCAGCCTTTTCGATACGGCCCGGCAGGTGGTCCTGGACGAGTTCGTTCATACCTACGGCTACGATGAGGTTGTTTCCACCTAGTCCCCGTCGGTATGTTGCTCATTTTCCGGTGTGGCGACCGGAAATCGAATTGGGGTAATAGCCGTGGCCTTAAAGTTGTCGTCAAATTCCAGGACTACACCCTGGGCTTCCAGACCTAACCACCACTCTTGGCTTCGCTCGGGGATTGCGGTCAAAAACTGCTGAATTTCTACCTCGGGTTTGAAACCGGCTACGGACATAAGGCTCCCGGTTCGGCCCGTATCGGAGATGACCGCCGTGCCCTTGGGTAATAGTTCTGCATCGGCGGTCAGGGTTCGAATTCCACTTCCCACCACCGCACTCACCTGGCCGTCGGCCAGGATGTTCATAGCTGCTTTCTCAGCGGTGGTACAGGAATGAAAATCGAGGATCGTAAGGTCCGCATCGGTAAGTCGTTTGGTAATTTCGGGAAGAAAACTATAAGGATTAGAAAGGTGGACCCGACTAAATCCCGAAAGGCCCAAGAGGCTAATCACCCCAACCCGCACCCCCCCCATGGAGTACACTCGCCATCCTCGACCGGGATTTCCGGGAGGAAAATTCGCCGGCCGCAAGATGTAGGGAGCCTGCTCGAGCTGGGGATGTAGATCTTTCTTAAAGTAGATTTGATCTCCGCCGGTGAGTACATCGATACCCATCTTACGGAGATAGATCGAGTGGTTGCGTCCGAGACCGTAACCGTGGGTCGCTCCGTCGGCGTTGGCGATGATACCTTGGAGGTTGTACTCTTCTTTGAGCTTGGGAATAGCGGACTTGGCCGCAAAAATGCCCGGTTTGCCGACAATTTCGCCCAGGACAAGAATTCGAATAGCCATGCTTGCCAATGTATCATAGGGTGAGTATCTTTGACAGACAGGTGCTCGTCAGAGACCTGGCCGGCGGAGGGTTCCTGGCCGGTACAAAAAGTTGCCCCGTATGGGGGACTAGCTTACCCAATCGCTTGTATTCAGGAGGATTGGAATGAAAAATCGCGAATTTCTCGATATTCGAGAATTGATGGACGAGATTTTCGAAGCCGCTGAAGGGTTTCGAAAAGCCGTAGAAAATGAAATGGGATCTTGGAAAAACGCCGCCGACTGGGGCGATCACCGAGACTACTACCCCGCCTATTCGTACCCCCCCATGAACGTGTACATGACCGAGGACAAAAGTCTGGTCTTTCAATTTGCCCTGGCAGGTTTCCGGGAGCAAGATGTCAGTCTTGAATTCCGCGGCGACTACCTATACTTCTCGGCCAATGCACCGGTCCAAGGAGTAAAGGAAGAGGGTATTCATTACTTCAAACGCCGACTGAAGTTCAAAGGCATCCAAGAGCAGAAGTATTTTGTCCCCGAAGACCGATTCGATCGCGAGGCAGTCAAGGCCGTGTTCGCCCAGTCCATTTTGACCGTAACAATTCCTGCAAAAGCTGCGGCCCCCGAGACTGAAGGAATTCGAGTTACTATCGTCACCGACGACGAAACTGGCAGTAGCCAGGCGAAAGCCTAAAGGAGGCACCTATGTGGTTTGGACTAATTGTTGGTCTTGCCCTGGGGTACTTTTTTAAGCCCCAGATCGACGTTGCTCTGCGGAAGGTTGCTCGGAAACTTACCGACCATTCTTCCGAGGATGAGTATCGCTAAGAAGTAGGACCCAGAAGGTCTTCAGGAACCCAAAAAACAAAGCCGCTGGTTCTCCACGAACTGGCGGCTTTTTTAGTACCAGGCGCTCGTCATCCCAGATTCGGGCTATTGAACCCGGGCTACAAAATCCCCAAGAATTTCGCGAAACTGTTCGGGGACCTCGACCATGGGTGAATGACCACAGCCTTCGATAATGATCGCCTCGGCGATACCTGGCGCAAATTCTTCCAGGGTTTCGTCGACCATAGCTCGGGTGATAATGGCATCCTTGTCCCCCCACAGCACTAGTACCGGGGCGGCGAAGGCCTCCAGCCGCCCGGTTACCGAGAAATGGGCCAAAGCCCGGGCGTTGCCCTCAAAGGCATCGCCGTCCATACCGAAGGCCAGGTCCACCAACATCTGTTTCCGGGTGGGGTCGGCCAGCCCGGGCATGACGGCCCCCAGGGCTGCACCGAGGACCTCTTTGTTTGTACGGAACAGCTGGATGGCCGGGTAGTGCTCTTCGGGGGTTACCAACCCACTGGGAGCTGAGGAATCGACCAGAACTAGGCCCGCGTACCCCTCGGGATTCCGAGCCGCCAGTTCCAGCCCTACCGCCCCCCCCAGGCTGTGACAGACCAGAATCGGCCTGGTCAGCTCCAGGGCTTCGATAAAACCGGCCACGTAATCGGCGTACAGGCCAATGTCCGAATCTTCGGCGGCCCCCGAAAAGCCAAAGTTTGGCATATCCAAGGCATAACTGTGGTGGCCCGGGACGTTCAGGACCAAATCCCACCATCGGCACGAACCGGTATTTCCATGGACAAAAACCATCGCAGGCCTATCAACAGCCTCGGTAGCTGGGTCTTCGCGAAATAGAAAATACAACTCGGTTCCTTGGACCCGGATTCGTGCTTCCTCAACTTCCAGAGGAAGGGGTAGTAGTTCCATAGGTTACTCCTTAGGCAAATTAGCTGTCCGGTGACTGGCCTTGTCAACTCCACCGGTTTCGGCCCTCTCCCGTAGTTCCTGTAACCGATTGTTCAATCGGTCGCGCAGGTGGTAAATCCCCCCCATGATACCCGCAGGCATAAAAATGACCAAGAGGATATAGACCGAACCGATGAACAACATTGGAAAGCGCAGAAGGGTGAACCCTTCGTACATCTTACCCAGGTCGAGAAGGAAACTCTGAATCCAGGTTACAAAGGCACTACCGATAATAGCTCCGTAGAGGGTACCGGTACCCCCAACCAGGGTAATGAGCAGGGCGTTCAGAGTGTAACCGATTCCCAGGTAGTCGGTGTTGGCAAACCGCACAATGACTGCAAAAACGACCCCCGACAGACCCGCAGCGATGGCCGAAACGATAATTGCAATGGTCTTGTACCGGTCGGTCTTAAAACCCAGGAATCGGGCCCGTTGGTCGTTATCCCGAATGGCCATCATTACCCGGCCGGTGGGCGAGTGAATAAACTTGCGCAGGATGAAGGTCATGATCACCAAAAAAGCCAAGGCAAAGTAATAGCCCCCGACCCGATCGGTAAAAAGGGGGTCCAAGGCTACCCGGGAGAATCGAAGGGGTAGACCATCCTGACCCCCGGTAACGTCTCGCCAGCGTTCGGCAATATTTCGCACGATCTCACCCAGGGCAAGGGTAATCATGGCCCCGGCGACAACTCCCCCGGTTCGCAAAACGATCTTACTCATGACCCATCCAAAGACCAGGGAGTAAAAAATGATAACGACAGCGGCCAGGAGAAAGAACCACAGGTTATTTTGGACGTTCAGGAAGATGACTCCCATGTAGACGCCACTTCCAAAGAAAATCGCCTGACCCAGGTTGATAAATCCCGTGTAGCCCCGAAGGATGTCGTAACTCATGCCGTAGACCGCCAGGATGAAGATCCGGCTCATCATGATGAGTTGGGAGTTGGTTTGAAAATGGGGAAGGACCAAAAAAACCAACAATAAAGACAAGAGAGCGCTTAGACGAAACCAGCGGTTTTGGGTTTTTGCATAGAGGTTGATGAGGTTCATTTTTTCGACACCGCCAATCCAAAGAGTCCATCGGGTCGGAAGACCAGGACCAGGGCCATGATGAGTACGTTAGCAACCACCGACAGGGAGGGGAACAGAAGGGCTACCCCCACTCCCATAAGGCCCAGGAAAACCGAACCGTAGAAGGAGCCCATAAAACTGCCTAAGCCCCCAATGACCACAACGATGAAGGCTAAAATCTGATTATTTATACCCGCGGTGGAAACTACGTTCCCCACTAGGGGCATGTAGAGGGCCCCTCCTAATCCCGCCAGGGCGGAGCCCGCCGCGAAAACCAGGGTAAAATACTTCTTAATATCGATACCTATGGCTTGCACATGCTCGGGACTCTGTAAACCAGCCCGAATAATCATTCCAATCTTCGACCGAGTTAAAAGGCGATGAATACCCAAGGCTACCGAAGCCCCAACAATAATAAGAAAGACGTTATAGTGAACAATTCGGGCGTCCCCCAGGGCCGTAACCCCGGCCAAAAAGGGTGGCCTATCGATGGGGAAAGGATTTGGTCCCCAAATGACCCGGACCAGGTCGGTAAAAACTACCTGCACCCCAAGGGTAATAAGAATTTGGGCCGGCGCGTTGCCGTAAACCCGGTGGATAAACAGCCGTTCAAACACAAAACCCAAAAGAAATACGACTCCTACGGCAAAAACAAGGGCTGCCAGAAAAATACCTAACTCCTGGCCAAAAGACAGAGCAGCCCCCTCGGGCAACTGCACCGCTTGAATCTTGAGAATAGCCCCAAAGGAGGTCATGGGTACCGCCTCGGGAAAGGTTTGGGTTATGACCCAGCCCCGTAGGCCGTAGTAGGACCACACGTAGGAGTAGCCTCCCCACAAAAAAAGGGTCCCGTGGGCAAAGTTGATGACCCCCATCATCCCCAGGATGATCGAGAGTCCCGAGGCCATCAGGAAGACCAGGGCTCCCTGGGCAAGGCCATTAATAATAAGGGTTACAATCGTTCCCACCCTATCCTCCTTGATAATTTCTTCATATTCCCAGGTGTTTGGCCTGAAGTTCTTTGTCTTTGAGTAGGTCGGCCACGGTTCCGGTTTCGACGGTCTTGCCTTCGTTGATGATGTAAAACCGTTTCCCCACCGCACAGGCCAGGGCAAAGTTTTGCTCCACCAAGAGCACGGTGGTGGTTTTGCTAATTTCTTGCAGGGCTTTGGCCAGAATTTCGATAATGACCGGGGCCAGGCCCTTGCTGGGTTCGTCTATTAAAAGAATTTTATTCTGATTTACTAAGGCCCGGCCGATGGAGAGCATTTGTCGCTGTCCTCCGCTGAGGGTCTTAGATAACCGTTTGTAGGCGATGCGTAAATCGGGAAACAGATCCAGAACCCAGTCTCGGCGTTCGAGGGTTTCTTTGTCTTCTTTCCACATGGCTATGCGGAAATTTTCTTCGATGGTCAGTTGATCGAAAATGCCGTAGTCCTCGGGAACGTACCCAATTCCTCGCCGCTGAATGAGGTGGGTTGGTTTGCCCGCCAGGGTCTCGCCATCAAATTCCAGAATACCCGACCGGGCGTTCACCAAGCCCATGACGGTCTTGAGGAAGGTTGTTTTTCCCGCTCCGTTACGGCCAAGAATTACGACCGCTTCCCCAGACCCTACTTCCAGGGTTACCCCTTGAAGAATCGTATAGGGACCAATATAGGACACCAGGTCCTGGGCCTTAAGCAGTGAACTCATCGAGTACCCCTCCCCCCAAATAGGCTGCCAATACCTCGGGATTTTTCGAAACCTCTTCGGGGTTTCCGTCGGCTAGGACCGAGCCGTTGACCAAAATTATGAGTCGGTCGGACAATTTTTTTACCAGGTCCATTTTGTGTTCGATTAAGAGAATGGTCGTTCCCGCAGCGTAGGTGTGTTGCAAAATTTCGATCATAGCTGGAACTTCCTCGATGGCCATACCCGCCGTGGGTTCATCCAGGAGGAGAACTTCCGGGTCCAAGGACAGAACCATTCCCAGTTCTAACTTTCGTTGCTCTCCGTGGGTGAGCTTGTAGGCGGGAAAATTTCGCCGGCTGGTCAGCAACACTCGCTCCAAAATTTCTTCGGTCCGGTGGTTAACCTCGGAAAACTTTCGATGGTCGGTAAAAATGCGATATCCGACCTTGAACCGAGACTGAGCGGCCAAACGAATATTCTCGTGGGCGGTCAAGTTAGGAAAGACGTTGGTCAGCTGAAACGATCGGCCCATCCCAATTTCTACCCGCTTGATAGGGTTCATGTGGGTTACTTCGGTGTCTTTGAAAAAGATCTTTCCCGTGGTCGGGGGTAGGAGACCACTGACCAGGTTAAAAAAGGTCGTTTTTCCTGCCCCATTCGGGCCAAGAATGGTCGTGAACTTGCCTTTCTCGATCGAGAGGCTTACATCGTTCACTGCCTTGTGGGCACCAAAGGCGATACCCAAATGTTCGGTTCGTAAGATTTCTTCCATGAAATATCCTTGCTGTCAAAAAACTTGCGCCGGTCGGGCCGTGGCCGGTGCACGGTGCCACCAAGCCCAAAAAAAGCCTTCCCCGGAACCTCGCCCAGGGAAGGCTAACAAAAATCAGAACTTATCGGGTGTGGGTAGTCTGAATTGGATCAGCTACGTCTTCCCGGGGAATAACCCGAACCAGCTGGGGAACCACGTGGTCAACACCGGGCTGCTCGGTAAAGAGAATTTCGAAAAGGGGCTGTTGAGCCTGATGATCCTCGGACCGGAAGAATCTCATACCCGTAGGGGAATCAAACTCCATACCCCGCATTGCAGGAATAAGCACCTCGGCGTCGGTTACCCCGTTGGTTTTCTCCAAGGCGGTGACCGCGGCAATAGCTGCAGCCATACCACCGGAGGTAAAGATGTCCGGGGGCGCGTTGAATCGGGCCTGGTGCTCTCGAACCAGCCAATCGTTTACTGGGTTCTTGGCAACTCCGTGGTAGTACACGGTAAAGCCGGGCATACCAACCATTTGTTGCATGGTTCGAAGGGCAGCAATTTCTGGAGCACCGGTGGTTACCTTCGTGGCTTGGAACAGACCAAGTTCGGTCATTTGGCGCCAAGGATTGTTAGCTCCAGCCCAGCTTACGAACACGAAGTCCGGTTGGGAATTCATAACTCGGGTAATATAGGGGGTAAAGTCGGTAGCATCGGCGGGAGCGTACTCTTCGATAATAACCGAACCACCCTTGCGCTCCAAAGCGGCCTTGAAGGGGGCAACCCCTGCTCGACCAAAGGCTGTGTCAGGGGCAAAGGCCGCAACGCGGGGATTGGGTACATTGTAAGTCATAACCGCGGCCATGGCTTCGGCGTCGTGGGCGGTGTTTCTTCCAGTTCGGAAAATGTAGCGATTCGACTGAGGACCAGTCAAGAAGTCAGCTGCAGCGGGCTCCAGAATAAAAACCGTCTCGTACTCTTCGGCAAGTCCCAGAATTGCAAAAGCATCGGCCGAAGAAGTAGGACCAACCAATAGATCAATTTCATCCTCGTCTAAGAGCTTAATCGCTCGCTCTCGGGCTACTTCGGGGACGGTGGTGGTGTCTTCCCAAATTACCTCAATAGGTCGGCCAGCTACGGTCATTGTTCCACCAGTTGCGTACTCGAGACCCAACTCAAAACCTCGGCGCATTTGGTTACCGTAATCCATTAGGACGCCGGACAAGGATGCCAGACCACCAATAAGAATCGGTTCTTGAGCTTCGGCGGTTGCCCCTTGGCCTTGGGGAGCTGCAGTTTCCCCCTGACCGCCGGAATAGACCGGAAACACCAGAAGAACGAGGGCCAATAGACCCAGAACCATCGGTACAGATTTCTTCATACAATCCTCCTTAGAAAAATGAATGTTGAATCATCTCTCATTTATTGCTCATTGTCGCCCCGAAATATCGAGGCGTCAAGAAAAAAATGCGAGCCAAGAGGGGAATAATCTGGGAAAATCTCCTTTACCCCCGGAAAAGACCCAGTCTATAATGGAAAGGGAAGGAACGAAACAAAGTAGATGAATCAGCTCTCACAAATGGAAAGCCCCGAAAGCGAAACTCCCCGTGGAAAAATCCCCACCCGAGAGCGCCTCATCCATACGGGGGTCAAACTCCTGAGCCGAAAATGGCTGAGCGAGGTCTCGGTTGCGGACATCTGCCGAACCGCAGGCCTTTCCAACGGCGTTTTTTATCGATACTTCCAGACCAAAGAGCAGCTGTTTGTCGAAATTCTCGAGCGGTACTTTAACGTCCTGTCCGAGGCCTTTGCGACCCTGGAAAGCCCGGACCCCGAAAACGGCATCCGCGCCCTGTGCACCACGGTCTTCGACCTGACCGATAACCACAAAGACCTTACCAGCATCTTCCGGGAGGGCCAGTACCGCTACTACGACTTCGAGCGGCGCATCAACCGGCTCTACGAAGTAACCCTTGGTCGCATCCTGGGTTCGGCCCCCTCCCGGGCCCAAACCATCTACGCCATGGCGGGAATCCGTTTCCTGGCCTTCCGGCGCACCTACCACGGATTGGAAGCCGACCCCGCCCTAATCACCCGCTTCCTCATCGAAGGAGCCTTTACCAGCCCTTCCCCGGACTGGCAGAAAGTATTCAACATCGAAATGAAGCCCCTCCCAATCCGCCTGGAACAAACGGTGGCCGAGCAACTCATAGCCTCAGGCAAAGGACTCCTTGGATCCTCGGGTTTCCACGATGTAAACATCCACCAAATCACCGAAAAAGCCGGGGTAAGCGTGGGTACCTTCTATAATTACTTCCCAGGAAAAGAAGAATTCTACGCCCAGGTCATCCACCAAGTAAGCCATGAACTCCGCCAAGCCATAAGCCAAAACCTCTCGCCGGGCCTCAGCCGCCTGGAACTGGAACTGCAAGGAATGGTCCTCTTCGCCTTCTACATAACCAACCTGGACCCCAGCTGCTACAACATCGTCCGGGAAGGGGAATTTGTCACCCCCACCGCCGTCCGGGACTACTACGACGCCTTCAACCGGGGCTACGCCAAACACATGGACGGCCTCAAATTTGGCACCTCCCGCATGGCCGGCAACTTCCTCATGGGCCTCAGCCACTACTTCGGTCTGGCCCTGCTCCACGAACCGGGCAGCTACCACAGCATCGCCAAACCCCTCATCCGCGACCTTGGCACCCTACTCATTCACGGAATATCCTCTTTTTAAAAGGGGGGACAACCCCCCTCGGTCCGGCCCCGAACGCCTGGGGTAGGCCTTACTGCAGCTGGGCTCGTGCCCCGGACACTGGCGGTTTTTCGCGGCACCCCCTGCCTTTTCGGCTCCTCCCCTACCCCCCGCCCAGGGGAGCTGGCGGTCGATCCTGGTAGCGCCTGCTTTAGGCAGATGTCCTCCTGGTAGCCAGCCCCTGCAAACCCCGGTGGGGATGGTTGGCACTATCGAGCCAAGTCAAAAGTCATCCGGATCAAAACGTGGTGGGTCGAGGAAGGGAGAGATGAAATTGCCCCCAATTAGGTCATCCTTCATGACAAAGTTGGAGGCAACTTCAACACACACATAAACGAATAGTAGAGTAAAAGAATCACCACCAAAAAGCCCAAGAGTACCCCGAACCCCCGAGTCGAACTCTTGTCGAACCCGGCACCCATCCGAACCAAGACCAGGGTGTCAGAAACCGTCAGAATGAGTCCCGCCAGCCCCAAAGAAGTCAGACCGGTCGACCAATTGACGAAACTCCCCAGAGCCAACAGGAACAATCCCAAGGAGTAGCCAATCATTTGGCCCCGAACATCCCTTGCCGGGCAGCCAAAACGAAGGGTCAGGATCAAGGGCAAGCCAACCCCAACCAGAGCGCCGAAGGTGGCTACCATTACTACTATTGGGCTCAATACATCCAACGAACCCCAGAACAGATACCCACCGAGCAGGACATTTACCAAAAGAAAAAGGATCCCCGCCACGGTAACCCGCAAGTTTTCCCATCTACCCAAAGTTGTTCCGATCGATTCGGGCCCCTGGACGACCTTTGACCCCTCAATGCCTAACTCACCCAGGCCCATAAGCAGAAGAATCCCGACAGGAAAGAGGTGACTCTCGCCGCCGGAATACCAAGCCACCCCCGCCGACCAGAAAAGCAACAAGGGAGTACTGACCTTTTTAGCGAAAAATAGTCCGAAGTTTTGATCTCGAAAGAAGAACAGTAGTTGGATTAGGAAATTTGTCCCTACCCAAAACCACCAAAAGAAGGAAAGAAGATCTGCCATGGAATCCCTCCATATTGTAGTTTCGGGCCGTGGGGCGATTTTCGCAAATTGGCGATTTGGGAGTAGCTCGCGCAAAGAGCCAGATCTTGACAGGAAGGTCGACCGGCGGTATATATAGAGACTGTACTGGCCCAAGTGGCGGAATTGGTAGACGCGCTAGATTCAGGTTCTAGTGGGGGCAACCCTGTGGAGGTTCGAGTCCTCTCTCGGGCAACATTAAACCCTTGTAGGGTAAGCAATAAGGCGATTTCTTCGGAGGTCGCCTTTTTTGTTTTTAGGTCTCAAAAGGGAATTGACGCTCTTATTGACGCCTTTTGGTTTGCTTTGATGATTTAGCGTGGCTTGATTAAAGGAAGATTGGGGGGAGATTTAGGTATCTTAATGGCCTGAGGTTCAGTATGACTGGGCTCTCAATGAGTAGATACGGTGAGTATAGAAGCAAAATTCCACCACATTAACCTTTATGAATATTGGTTTGAGCAAAGGGCTCATCTCATTCCCCCGAAATATATAGACACTTGTAGTTCGTAGCTTTTCGTACAGTCGGGTTCTACGTGTCACTTTCAGAAAACCTTGCCCTCTCGAAGTAGTATGGGAACGTTAAAATTATCGGAGTAACTAACGTATTCGTATCTCGTATATACGGTCAGCTTCTCTTTCCCAATCTCCTGGGCGACCCCACTGTTGCAATTTTCCATCTAAGAAATGATTACGCAACCCCTTTTCTGTAAATTTCTTTAAAAGCAGACCGGTCAGGAGACTCGGGTAAGTACCTTTTTTCATTCTGCTCGATCAGTTGGTGTACAATTTGTTATCTTCCTTGGTCGCTATCATTTGGATCACTTGCTCCAACAGTGTATACTCTGATTCGTAGGCCATCGGGCTCTCCTTTTGGTTAGTTTGGTCACTTACCATTTGAGCCTGATCGGCCTCGGATGCATAGGCGAGCAGCGGACGGAGTCCGCGACCAGCAATATCAGTCAAGATAGTTTTCGCCACTAGGAGGGCAGAAAACTATGACATCTTTAGGGTTTAGAGCTTCTATCGTTCGTAAGACCCAGGATGGTAGTGGGCGTAGTGTCTATCAGGTAGCCAAGGAGACAGGGATAAGCCCTGCAACGGTAAGCTCGTGGATAAAGCAGTTTCGCAATGGTACACTCAGCTTGGATGGTTCTGACGGAGTAACACCCGGTCAGCGAAGTCCCGGTGAAAAGCTCTCGCTTTTGTTAGAGAGCAAAACCCTCAGTGAGGATCAATTCGGTGAATGGATTCGAACCAGAGGCTTACACACCGAACATTTACCCTTGTGGGAACAGGAGCTGACTACCCTTATGAACGACAAACAAACCGAAGCTATTGAATCGAATAAAGCCTTGCGTAAAGAAAACAAGCGGCTCAAAGACGAACTTCAGCGAAAAGATAAAGCCTTAGCCGAAGCGGCAGTGCTGTTAACGTTAAAAAAAAAGTACCATCATTTGTTCGACCAGGAGGGATTGGACGAGGACAGTTAACCAGTACTGTCCACAAGCAAGAAATCCTGGAGTATGTAGACAGCGCAAAAGAACTTGGAGTCAGCGAGCGCACTACCTGTGGGTTTCTGGGTATAACCCCAAGGACGCTTCAGAATTGGCGACGTTACGGTATTCAAGATCATCGTAAGGGCAGTGCTCGTCATATACCCCATAAGCTATCAGAAACCGAAAGGCTTGAATTTTATGGGGTTCCCACAAGCCCTCGGTTTGCAGATTTGAGTGTCGATCAAGTTGTCGCAATTCTCGCTACAGAAAAGAACTATATCGCCAGCGAATCGACAGGGTACCGAATTTTACGGGCTGCTCAAGCTCTTCATCACCGAAGGGAGAGTAAAAAGCCAAGCACCACGACAAAGCATATCCCCTTGGTAGTAACAGAACCAAATAGGGTCTGGTCATGGGATATTACCTGGTTAGCCACGGAAGTTCGGGGACATTTTTCCTACGCTTACACGATTATCGATGTCTTTGACCGATCGATCGTCGGCTGGTGTATTGAACAAGAAGAATCTGACGACTTTGCCAAAAGACTCTTTACCCGGATTACCAGGACCCTTCAGGTTTCCCCGAAAATAGTGCATGCCGATAATGGCAACTCAATGCGAGGGGCGACTTTGGCATCTTTTCTCGATAGCCTGCATATATCCCGTAGCCACAGTCGTCCTCGGGTGAGTAACGATAATGCATTTATCGAGTCCTGGTTTAAGACTTTAAAGTACACCGTCGGATATCCTGGGAGGTTTGGTTCTTTAGACCATGCACGACAATGGTTCGCTGACTTCGTAGATTCTTACAATACCCGACACCTTCATTCTTGCTTGGGGTACGTGACCCCGGCCCAAAGAAGATCAGGCGAAGCTGAAGAAATCTATGCAACCCGAAACGCCGAGATGCTTGCGGCCTGGGGCAGAAATCCACTTCGTTGGCGCAGAGGTCGTATTAAGACTTGGGGTTCCAAAGAAGTAAAATTTGGGTACCGACCAATTAAGAAATCAGCATGACATATTTCAAAGAACGTTACGAAACCTATCTTGACAGATTCCGGGGTTATATTGGCTTGTTTTCTAAGCTATTAGTCGAAAAAAGATGCGATATTGATTTTAACCGCATAACCGGAAACCCTCATATTGAGCAAAGTTCGTTGCTCTTCGGTCGTTGTCCAAGTTTGAATAGTCGGGAAAGCAAGATAGTCCATCTCTGGGTGCTCCTGCTTAAGATTAAAGAGTATTGAGCGGTACAATAATTCTTCTGTCGTCATTTGTTGCCGAGATCGAAATTCATCACCAATCAGAGAGACACTTTGGTATTCCCTATCAGTAGTCGAATCCGAGGACCAATCATTACCCATTGGCCCACGACCAGAGCTCTCTATAGCAACTACTGACATCGTAAGGTCGGCAGGACCGATATAGAAGAAATTCTCGGGGGCGAAATCTATCGAACCAGATGTGGTAATATACGGTTTTTCAATAATACCTGAATCCGTATAAAAAATAAAAAAATCCAAGCTATCCTGGTGTTGTATAATGATTTAACCACAAATCTAATTACACCCAGGAGGTGAAGCTTGGATTA
>Ga0210043_1001827_pt1 | contig 15863 bp, 15 predicted proteins | sample CryGeymet201501t_FD_183990 | JGI IMG/M metagenome (GOLD analysis project Ga0210043, IMG submission 183990) | Groundwater microbial communities from Crystal Geyser aquifers in Utah, USA - Crystal Geyser metaG 2015-01t (SPAdes) (version 2) | ecosystem: Environmental > Aquatic > Deep subsurface >... | reverse complement strand
ATATTGTCTGTGCTCAAGAAGCTGATTTAAATATAGTGGCAAAAATAATAAATATATTATATAATTTTTATATGCAAATTCATTCTTTAAAGTTATCTTTTCAAGATATTGTGACTAAAGATGGTGGTATAATGTTTTAGTTATGGCAACTATTAAACAAAAAAGAGCCCTTGACATTATGGTTGAAAACGGTGGAAATGTAAGTAGAGCTATGATGGAGGCTGGATATTCTCCTAATACAGCCAAAAATCCGCAAAAACTTACTGAAAGTGAAGGATTTAGAGAACTATGTGAATCCTACCTACCTGATGATATGTTACTCAGAGCTTTGTCTGATGATATTGAAAATAAAGAGGGAAATAGAAAGGCTGAGTTGGAATTAGCGTTTAAGTTAAAAGGAAAAATGACAGAAAAAGCAGACATCAATCTGAGTGGTAACTTGAAGTCTATTTTAGTTGTAAAAAATGGAATCTACCATTAACTTACTCCCAAAACAAACTCTCGCCTGGGAAGCATGGGAATCAGACGAGATTACTGAGCTTGGCTATGGTGGCGCAGCTGGTGGTGGTAAAAGTCGACTCGGTTGCTATCTCGCTATTGTCATCGCTGAGCAGTATCCCGGTTCGCGTGGTGCGATTGGTCGTAAGGAACTTAAGACATTGCGTTTAACGACAATGACTACTCTTTTTGAAATATTCAACGAGCTTGGATACAAGTCTAACGATTATAAATACGATGCTCAGCAGTCAGTTCTCACATTTGCTAACGGCTCACAAATATATTTTTTAGATACGGCATACAGTCCACAAGACCCTGAATACACTCGCTTCGGCTCGCTGGAGATAACATGGGCGTGGATAGATGAATCGAACGAAACACCAGAGAAAGCGAAGTCTATTCTAAAGACTCGTGTTGGTAGAAAAAATAATCTCAATGGTGTATCGGTCAAACCGTTCTGGTTAGAAACTTTTAACCCAAACAAGGGTCACGTTTATCGTGACTACTACAAACCATGGAAAGAGGGAACGATGCCTAGTTATCGGTCTTTCATTCGTGCTCTCCCAGGAGATAATCCATATCTCCCAGTAGCGTACATCACAAACCTGGAGCGGTCGGATAAGGTTACTCGTGAGCGTCTACTGAAAGGTAACTTTGACTTTGATGATGACCCACAAAAGATAATGAACTATGAAGCGATTACTGATCTCACTAGAAATACGTTAACAAATAATAATGAAGTGAAGTCACTCGTGGCTGATATTGCCCGCTTCGGTGGTGATAAGATTGTGCTTGGAACATTCAAAGGTCTAGAACTTTATGGGCTTTATGTGTACACCTTTCAAGGGATAGACGAAACTATCAAACGAATGAAGGAGATAATTGTAGACGAAGCGATTGGGTATCAGAACGTACTGGCTGATGAAGACGGAGTTGGTGGTGGTGTAGTTGATGGTATGCGCGGTATTAAGGGGTTTAGTGGCGGTCGCTCTCCACTCCCTGTCTGGGACTTTGTTGTTTCAAGACTCGTACCAGCCAACTATCGAAACTTCAGATGTCAATGCTATTTCAAGTTAAGTGAAATGGTAAACAATCGACAAGTGGCAATTTGCATTACAAAATTTGATACTAACATTGAGGGATACACGTTGGAGAAAGCATTATCTGATATGGCTGAGGAATTAGATGCTATCAAACAAACAGATCGTTCAGAAGATGGTAAACTAACTATTATCCCCAAGAGTGAAATTAAAGAGATGCTTGGTCGTTCTCCCGACTTTGCTGACATCATGATGATGCGTATGACGTTTGAGTTCAAAGAAACACCAATCACGTTCAAGCGAACAATGCGTGAGTCTGCTGATTCAGTTGACACAAATCCGGCAATATAATGGTATAATATTATTCATGGCAAAGACTTCTAAAAAGTATACGGTGACATTCAAGTTTAATGGAGCAACTGTAACTAAAAAAACAGATGATGTTGCGGTGGCAATTGAAGAAGTAAAACCAAAGCAACTTCATACTGAAATGTATGTCACAGTAAAAAATGGTAATCAATTAGTTGAACGTAGGTTATTACTAATACCCGCAAAAAGAGTCTTTAGTGATGCGTTCCACCGACAAGTTTTCATAAATAATTTATTATTACAATAATATGGCTGAATCATTAGACCAAAAAGATGTATTCTCGTATATCACTTCTGAGAGTAATAATTGGAAGACTACACCAATTCCGATCACCAACTCAAAAGAATGGTTGATGTATGAACATATCCAACGTTGCAAGAACGTATCAAATGGTTGGTTCCATTCCGGTAAGAATGACGGCAATCGCCCATACAACGATATTGTTACACCAATCATCAACGTAGCATTTCGTTCCGAGGGATTTGATGTGAAAGACATTGTGCCGTATGTAAACGATGCACAGAATTATTACAAATCTTTTTTGATTAAGAAGTATCACCCGAAGTGGGCACGAGAGCATGAGCTTGATACGTTTATTGATGAAGTAGTTGAAACATCAATCATCTATGACTTGGTGTTGATAAAAGATGTTAATAACGTGAAACCAGAAGTGGTTGACCTCACCACTATTTCTTTCTGTGACCAGACTGACGTACTTGCTGGTCCAATCTGTCTTCGACACCAATACACCACGGCTGAACTCATTTCAATGAAAGGTAAGTGGGATGCTGACATGATTGACTTCGCTATTCGTGAAGCAGTTTCAGAAAAGAAAGTATCACTTGCTAATGACCAATCAGCCAAGACCCCCGGAAAGTATATTGAAGTCTTTGAGTTGCGGGGTAACTTACCGGACTCATGGCTTGATAATGGCAAGTATGGCGAGTATTCTGACCAAATGCACATAATTGCCTACTACCATGATGCAAACGGCAACAAGAGTGGTATAACGCTCTACAAGGGCAAGGACAAGCCGCTGACAGAGGTATTCAAAGCATTGAAGATTGACCAAGTACGTTCAAGAGGTCGCGCTTGTGGTAAGTCTATTGTTGAATCATTGTTTGAACCGCTAGTGTGGAACAACTACGCTGGTATCAAGATTAAGGAACTCATGGACTCGGCTATTAACGTGCTCATTACCGATAGTGAAGAACTTGGTAATCAAAACCTCAAAGACCTGAAACAAAATACAATTATCAAACAAGAGAAAGGTGCATCTACTCAACGACTCGATGGCACGCTACAGAACTTGCAAGCGTTTCAAGGGTATCAAGTTACGAACCAAAACCTTGCTCGTGAACTCGGTTCAGCTAGTGACCTCGCTCTTGGCAACACTCCGTCATCTGGTACACCACTTGGTACAACTGAGATTGTTCACGTTGAAGGTCAAGGAATTCACACTTATCGCCAAGGTAAAATTGCAACATTCTTCGCTGATGTATTATACCGCGATTTGATATTAGGGTATCTCGTTAAGGAAATGAACGGTGGTAAGAAGTTTAGTGAGGAATTGACCTACGAGGAACTTGAAGAAATCAGTGATGTGATTGTGAGTAACCAAGTCGAGCGTGAGATTATCAAACTTGTACTTGATGGTAAAGATGTTGATGACACCACCCGAGAGGAGCTCACTAAGCTCAAGAAAGAAGTATTTAGAAAGGGTGGCAACCGTAAATTCTTTGAAATCTTGAAGGGTGAATTAGATAACTTACCAATGGATGTGTATGTTAATATAAAGGGCAAGCAAAAGCGTTTCGCAGAAGATGCTGACAAGATGACAAACATCTTCCGTGAAATTATTGCAAATCCGCAAGCATTTGCTCAAATTCCAGGATTGAGTATTCCGTTTAATGAAATGATTGAGGCGAGTGGACTCAGCCCAATTAACTTCTCACGGATAACTGTGCCCAAAGTAGAAGAAGCACAACCATTACCAATAACAGCATAATAATATGGATTACACACAAATTCTGTCACCACTTGAAGTGACAAAAATTGAACAGTTTAATAAAGATAAAGAAATGCAGGAAGCAGTGCGTAAGGTGTTGCTCTCTGGTTTATACACACATGGTGTTGTAACGAAAAAAGGTGATCATAATCCACTCATTAATGGTGCGTTCGCACTGGTTGCTCTTGCAGGTGATAATCCTATCCCAGATGAACAACTTGGTGCGCATCTTCGTGGCACTTGGTTTGGTATTACTGCATTAGAGAATGCTTGGAAACAATTAGTAAAAATTAAAGCCGAAAAAGCAGAGGCGGTTGAATCTCCTTTTAATGAGGCAATATAAATATGGCAAGACTTAAGAAAGTAATAGATGCGATTATTGGAAAACCAGAACCAGAGGAAGCAGTAGAGGAAGAAGTTGTTGTTGATGATATAAGTAAAAAGCACACAGGGTACAATCCCGCGTTTATTTACGAATAGTATTGACACGCAAAAATGTGGTATAATAATTAGTAACAAGAAGTGCAACTTTGCTCAATAGCACATTTTAAAAATCTAGACCATCACTATGTTAAACGATGAAAATCAGGAGGTAGACCTTGAAACATCTACAGAGGAAGCCACCGAAGAAACTCAAGAAACTCAAGAAACTCAAGAAGAAGAACAAGGAGTTGAGTATTGGAAGGCGGAAGCTCTTAAAAACAAAGCAATCTTAGAACGCAATAAGAATAAAGAACCAAAAGAAGAGAAGAAATCAGATGGATTTGGATATGACGTAAAAGCGTACCTTAAAGCATCTGGTATCAAAGCTGATGAGTTTGACTTTGTAAAAGAAGAATTAAAACGATTTGGTGGAGATATTGATGGACTGATTGATAATGATTACTTCCAGGCAAAACTTGAGAAGCAACGAGCTATCAAACAGACCGCAGAGGCTACTCCAACCGGAAAAAGAACTGGCAACTCAGCTACTGACAGCACAGACTATTGGCTCAATAAACCATTTGCGGAAGTGCCAAAGGAAATGCGCAGACAAGTATTAATTGCCAAAGAAAAGAAGGAGGGAAGTGGATCACATTTCTATAATTCATAACAAACACCATCTGATATTAGAAATTAAATATCAGTAAAATGTCTATCGTACCAACCTTAGAAATCGAGACAAAATTGCAGGAGCGACTCGACGCTCCAATGATCTGGAAGGAAATTTGTGAAGTAAAGTACACCAACTCAGGTGTAGTTAAGAACCCATACCTAACCGATGCTACACAGTACACAGGTACTCGTGGAACAGGGTATACATCAGTTGCAGTTGCAACCGTTGATTCATCGGTAACTATTAGTGATTATGTAGGTTCAGCAATGCACATTGACGATGCAGACCTCGCTCAAAAGTCTTTCTCAGACTTTATGGAGATTGCAGACAATATGGCTACTGTGCTTAATGAAGGTATGGAAACTGCAATGCTCGCTGAGCACGCACAGTGGACTAACTTCGATAACGCTAGTATTGGTGGTGTTGCTGGAAACATCACTGTTGCGATAACTAACATCAAGGATATTATCGGTAATATCAAAGAAGCTATCCGCGCTGCTGGAGGTGCAGAAATGCTCAATCGTAACGGTGGTTTCATCCAATGGCGTGAAGCTGACTATACTCTTGTGGAGAGTCTTGCTTCATCCGAAGGATTCCAAACCGCAGATGACGTACTCAAGAATGGTATTAAGCAAGGTTTCCGTTATATGGGAATGGAGCACTATTCAACTTCAAAGAATGTCGCAGGACACGTTTTTGCTGGCGTGAAGAATGCTATGACCGCCTATGTTGTTAAGTCAACTTATGGTCGTGTCAAGACTATCACTAACCCAGTTGTTGGTGGCGCACAAATCTCAGGTGTAGGACTTGAAACTCGTATTGACCGCAAGTTCAAAGTTTGGGACAAGCGAGCACCAATCGTGTTTGATGTATTAGTCGCCTAGTTTTCCTTACAGCCCCCCAGTAATGGGAGGTTGTATAGGGTAACTAGCCCACTAATAATAATCATCATTATGCAATTTAGCGATTCTGTAGGAGGAACAGGGGGTGTACAACAAGTGCGAGCGATGTGTCGTGTAGATGCTACACAATGGCCGACTGTGCGGATTGTTAACTCATTTAATAATTGGCTAGATACAGTTACTGGTTATGCAGTCGGTGCTGACAGACGGTTTCAGTGGGATGACAGTAACCATTCTAAACTTCCAATTGGCACCACCAATCTTAATGCTGACCAATCGGATTACTCATTCTTAACTGATGAGCAGGGTAACTCAATTCTTAATCTCAGTCGCATAGACTTATTAGACGAAAATGGCAACTATCGCAAGCTCATTCCATTCGATGAAGCAAACGTAGATATTGCACTTGATGAGATTTATAAAGATACTGGTACACCAGAATATTATGATAAGATTGCCGACAACATTATTCGACTATACCCAACTCCAGCAGTTAGCGTAACGGCTGGACTCAAGTTTTACTTCCAACGTACTGGCTCATACTTTACTGATACTGATACCACAAAAGAGCCGGGCGTATCGCCACTTCTTCATCGGGGTTTTGTGATTGCTTCAGCATATGATTGCGCTTTGACACTCGGACTGCAAAATCTACAACCACTTAGTGTTGAGCTACAAAAAGAGGAAGCAAAAATGAAGCAATATTTTGCCATTCGTAACACCGATGAGGTAGCAGTAATGATGCCAACAGTAATCAATTCAATATGATAAATTTAGACAAGCCAGACGTAGCCACACTGGAAACCAATTTAAATATTGGTGATGGGTTTAACTTACTTGTTGGTAGTACGTTTCGTTTAATTATCGGTGCGCTTGGTCTTGGAGGAATGACCAACGTGGCTAAAACATCGGTGGGTGAAACGTGGGAAAGCATCCAATTAACATGGGTAACTGAATCGAGGACTTGGCTGGCGGTGTCGAAGCTAATAGATAACGTCGTCAAGGCGGTTACTAGTATCACTAATTTTAATAAGCCATGAGTACACTTCAAACCATACAAGCAGGTGATTTAATTACCAACAGTCGAGCTGATATAAATAATAACTTCTCAGCACTTAATACTGATAAGTTGGAGACTAGTGTGTTGGATGCGGATACTACCCTATCGGCTGATAGTGATTTGAAGATACCGACACAAAAAGCGGTCAAGGCGTATGTAGATGCTAATGGTAACTCTGATACAGTATTAGCCCTTGCAGGTGGTGGTGACTTTGGTACACCAAGTGCAACTAATAAGTTTGTGACGGAGGAAGCTATATCTAATCCAGCTTACAAAGCGCCACAAGTGGTGACATTTACAGCATCAGGCACTTGGACAAAAGACCCTGGTCTTAAATACATAATTGTTGAAGCTGTCGGTGGCGGGGCTGGTGGAAGTGGTGATGAAACCGCTGCTTCACCTGGTATTGGTAAAGGAGGTTCAGCCGGGGGATATTGCAAGAAAACCATTCTTGCGTCAGCATTAGGTGCTACAGAAACCGTAACGATTGGTGCGGGCGGAACCGCGGGTGTAAGCGGCACTACCCCGACTGCTGGTGGAGCTGGAGGAAACACTACCTTTGGTAGTCATTTCACCGCAGGAGGCGCACCAGCAAATTCTCTAATAAAAACAAATATTCAAGATGGAGGTTCTGCGACTGGTGGTGATATAAATATTAAAGGTCAGGCTAACGGTATGTCTTTGGTTGTAACCAGCATTAGTATATGCCGAGGTGCTGATTCGGTTTTAGGAGTCGGTGGAGTAATGAATAATACGACCGAGGGTTCTGGGATTATTCCGCAGGGATATGGGGCAGGAGGAGTAGGTGCTTATGAATGGACGAGTGCGGGCTTTAATCAAGCATCAGCAGGCGCGCCAGGAATCGTCATTGTAACAGAATATTACTCATAGTATGTCTAAACTCACCCAAATCACCGTAAACAACTTCTCTGGTGGCATTAGTGATGACATCCGAGAGCAAAACGCCAGTAAGTTTTCTATTACGAGACACTTTGACGTATTCTCGCAACCAAATCGACTCATTCCATACCGCTCACTTGAGGCTGATACTAATGACGGCACGACAGAAACTGGAATGAAGGCGTATATGGTCAAAGACTTCCTCTACCACTCCGCTAGTGCGAAACTATACGGTCTTGGTCGAACAGGCGGTGGAAACACTAAGATTGTGTACAAGGCCGATGCTTCCCTAGGTAATTGGACACTCCCCGCTTCGAGTGAAGGAAACGGTGCGGTCAAGAACGGTTGCCTCGTAGAATACAAAGACTATCTCTGGGGCTTTCAGGGTACTAATCAGATATTCAAGTGGGGATTATTATCTGGTACTCCCACGATCACCAACTCAGTGTCTACCACAGGGACTACCATTACCTCTGTGGCTCAGGGATTGATATTTAATGATTACCTATACCTTGCCTACAATAATCGCATTTGGAGGGCTACAGACGCTACTACGTTTAGTGATGGTTACTTGGTACTACCATCTAATTTCAAAATCACCTCATTGGCTAACTATGGTAAGTATATTGCAATCGCTTGTGCACCTATTTCTAACTTTAATGGTGTATCAAAAGTGTTCCTATGGGATGGTACGAGTACCGAGGTACAGGAGGCGATTGATTGGGGAGAGGGCGAGTTGCGTGTATTAGAAAGTATTGAAGGTATGCTTGTCGGTGTCACTGATCGTTACTTGAATAACACTACTGGTGCTGGTAAGGGTTCAATGATTATTCAGGTATACCAAGGTGGTGTGCCTCAGGTAGTGAAAGAGGTATTTACGCAAGTATTGACAGGTAAATCAATTCCACTCAATAAGACGATTAAGAACAACCGACTGTTCTTCGCTGCCAAAATAATGACAAATTCTTCAGGGACTGAGTATGTTGAGGGCTTATGGTCATTTGGTCGTAAGAATGTTAATTATCCCTTTTCACTTACCCTTGATATAGTTGATGAGAATATAAACACAAGCGGGATACAAGCGTGGGGTAGTGCTGCAAACTTCTTCTTCATCACTCACTCAGGGGACGGTAGTCTTGATAAGACAAATGATGCCAGTGTTTACGCGTTTACCAGTGTGTATGAGTCACAAATACTCGACTTTGGCGATGTGTTCAGTGATAAGACGTTGTACGCCCTCAAGGTTTCATTCAAGAAACTAGCTAGTGGTGAGAGCTTAACAGCAAAGTATCGAGTAGATGGTGCGACTGCATGGACTACGATCGGTACATTTAATACCATTGGTGAGTTATCGCATACTTTTCTTGGTATTGAAGCCACTGGTAATGCTTTCGCTAGTGGCAAGGAGTATGAGTTTAGAATAGAGAGCACAGGTGGTCTGGAAATCACTGGATTTTCAGTCAAGGCGACAATAAACGACACACCATAATATGCCAAACGACTTACAAACACAATTGAATATACTGAAACAGCAAATGGAGTCACTTCAAGCTGAATACTTTAAGGGTAACTTTTCTGGTAGCCAAGATTTTAATAAATACTGTCGCTTCAACTCACGTATTAAAGTGCCGGTGTATAGTGCTACCCCAGCAACGTGTGAAGTCGGAGAATTGTGTGTAGTTACTGGCAAGTTAAGAGTTTGTAGTGCCGCGAATACGTGGAGTATCGTAGGTACACAATTATAAATAATGGTATAATTATAAATAATATGGCAACTAAAAGCTCTAGTGTAAAAACTAAAACATCAGTCGGAAATGAAACAGTCTCGCAAACAGTTGCTAGGGCTAAGGCTATGCTGGGGAGTGCATACAATCCAAATACCAAAGCATCTTCATCTGCAGTAGAAAAAATATCAAATCAATCTTTTATAAATAAAGATGTTAAGGCATCCTATGATAGGTCAAAACCTAAATCGAATGTTCAGACGATTACATCGCAAGACTTGCAACCAATACCTAAGGTAGAGTTGCCGACCAAACCACCAGTCAATGACTTGACTTCGTTAACTGATAGTATAAACAGCTCACTAGCTACTGGTTCAAATGGTGCGTATACGTTGGAACAGGGAAAGGGATTTGTCAATACACCACAAGCAATAGATAAGTTTCAACAAATAGTAACGCAAACACTTGGTGCCAAGCAAGATGCTTTTGATAATGTAAATGGAATAAATGAGAGTTTAGTTCGTGATCAAAGAAATGAAATAAAACCGTATGAGCAACGAGTCAGTTCATATCAAAATCAAATCAACCAAATAATCGCACAACGAGATGCGCAACAACTTGCTCTTGAGGGTCAAGGTCGCGGTCAAACAAGTGGTTTTCTTGGTGGTGAGCAAGCACGCATTGGTCGTGAAGCCGCTATCGCTGCCTTACCTGTTCAAGCACAATTAGCTGCCGCACAGAGTGACTTAGAGTCAGCACGGTTGTATGTGGCTCAACTATACACCGCCAAGGCTGCCGATGCACAAGCTCGGTATCAGTATGAAACAAACAAAATAGATGCTATTGCTGGTTTTTTGAACGCACAAGAATCACGAGTTGCCGAGGCTAAGCGTGCTGAACAGAATCGTGCGTATCAGGTAGAAGATAGAAATTTATTGTTGGCGAGTGACCTAGCGCAGACGGCTATGGAGTTTGGACAGTCCACACTTGCTGGTCGAATCATGGCACTTGATGAGAAATCACCAACCTTTAAAGCAGACATCGCTGTGTTACAGAGTCAGGTAAGGAAGCCGGTGGCAAGGACATCAGATTGGGAGATGAAAGATGTGAACGGGGTTTCTATGTGGGTAAATAAGTTTACACAAGAGACTAAACCAGCAGGGGATACTTCAGCGGGTGGTGAATTAGATAAAATCGCACTTCTTCGGGACTCTATTGAACGTATTAAAGGAAGGGAAGCTAATGAAAAATTAGGTAAAGAGGCTTACAACCCATTGTACAAGAAAGCATCGCAGACACCATTTTCAGAATTCTTTGGAAGAACATTCACTGGTAGTTCAGACTTGGATAATTTAAAAGTGTACGCAGAAACACTTAGTTCAAATATGCTAACTTTAGCGACAGATCCTGAGATTAAGAAGTTCTTTGGGCCACAGATGTCTAACTATGACGTTCAAGCTATGAAGGCAACAGCTACACGATTACAGCCAGACAATATGACACCCAAGCAATTACTTTCAGAGGTAAACAGATTGGAAACTTTTGTTGGTAAGTACGAAGCAGCAGTTAAGGCAAAAACAGGTGGTTATACTCAGAATTCAAACATTGTGATTGGTGCAGATGGCTATGAATACGAAATAGTAGAATAATATTATGCCTATACAAATCACCAAAGAAGATTACGAAAAGAAATTCGGTGTTAAACCGTTAATGATACCTACTACATCAGATATTGTTGATACTAAGCCGGCCCCTATTAAAATAACAAGAGCAGAATGGAATTCTATGCAGAACCAAGGTGTTTCACTAACCTCTGGTCAAGAGATAAAAAAAGATTTCCTTGATATGGGCACAGGACTCAATCAAGCTGCATCCAGAAGTGGAAACGGAGTCTTAGATACATTCAAAGACCCGGAACTGTCAAGTTTTGCTGATAAAACGACAGTTGCTGGTGGTAAGGTCATTCGTGGCATTTCAGATTTCCTTAGTGAAGCTTTTATTGGTCTAAGTAAGTTAGCACTCCCCAAATCAGTTGAAAACCGTATCAAAGAGAAATTTACTCAAGAGATGCAGAAAATACAAGAAGCAGAAGATACAAGAACGGACTTTAGAAACCCGGAGGGTGGTTTGTTGGTTAGTCAGGGTGCAAACCAAGCTATCTCTGATGCTTTATTTGGAGCTAAGGATTATATTACAGAACGTAGAGCTTATGATCCAAGATATAAAAAACTAACTGATGCTGCTGGTAACTATGCAATGGGAGTTGCTGACCTTTTTGGTGCTGGTAAAGTAGATGACGTTGTTGAAGCTGGATTAAAAAAGGGAGTGGATTCATTACCTGATGTATCTGTTCTTAAAAATACAGTCATTGATACCCTTGATAAAAGGTTAGCTCTTAAACGACAACAAGATTTATATAATATAGAAAACAGTTACAACAAGCTCAGAAAGGATATGAACAAAAGCTCTGATGCTAACGCATCGTCAAGAACAAGAATTGCCGATGCTAATATTTGGAATAACGTAGTTGATACTGACGGAAAGATGACTACTCTTGGTAAAGGCGGTGCATACGAACAATATAAAAGGGAAACTATAGATGGCAGAGAGACTATTGTGAGAGATAACCTTGTACGAGAAGGTGCAACAGTGAATATTAACGAGTTGGCACAAGCGTTAAAAATTAATGTTAGCAACACTGGATTGGAGGGTGCGGCATTAAAGTCAGCATTCAAGGGTATCCAGAGAGAATTAGACGCTTTTACTAAAGGACTCTCTAAGAGAACTGATGAGTTTGGTAATATTCCACTGGAAAAAGTACAGGATTTCAAGACAAGTACGACAAAAACAATCGACTATAAGAAAGATAACAGCCCAACCATTTCTTTTAAGAAAGCAAAGGCTCGAGCGTATAAAGAAGTTATTGAGAATAAATCAAAAGTAGAAGTAGTAGTTGATGGTAAGAAATACAACGTAAAAGGAATAAACGCTGAGTTAGCTAAATATTACAAAGACCTAGAGCTTATCAGTAGTCTTGATGGTAGACGAGTAAAGGGTGGAAAACTGGGTAAATACTTCGCACAAATATCAGGAAACATAATTGGTGGAGCCGCCGGAGGTGCTGTTGGTGGGTCAGTAGGTATGGCTTTCGGTACTGTAATTGGCGGTGAAGCAGGTGGTTTCATAAAGGGTCGCATGATGGCCTCCTCCCTTGGTAAAGGCGGTAAGGGAATTCCAGTTAACCCAGTATTAGATGCAGCACGAAAACAAGCTGGACTACCATCGGTAAAAGACTTAAATACCCCAGACAAAACACTTGGTGCTCCAAAAGGAACACCTAAAACTAAAGAGGTTATCAAAGTAGAGGGTCAAATCAAAAAGAACGTAGCTCAACAAAAAGTTGCTATCAAGATTGGTGATTTTGGATTGGTTGCAGAACTAAAGGAGGTATACGCATATCTTGTGATTCAGTTAAAATCTCTTCTTAAAAGTATAAAAGAGTCAGCAAAGAATCCAACAATAGGGTTGTCTACAAAGCGTGTAGGAATTCCAGAAGGAACTTCTTATAAAGACCTTGTTACTATGCGAGACTATACAGATATGGTTTATAACAAGAAAACTAAATTACCAGAAGCAACCGCTAAAGCGATAGCTAATGAAATGGATAGTGTGGCAAGGCGGCTAAAACTAAAGAATACATTTGGCGGTGAAAACGCTCTTGCAAATGAAGTAAATAATATTCTTAATGATGCTCAGTTTGATGAGGTTCTTCAATCAAAGAGTGTAGGCAGCCGAAATACACAATATAGTAAGATAAATACAAAAAGTAAAACAGACATATCTAAGTCTAACACACAGTCACAAGAAAAGAATGGTCAGTATGGGGAAAACCCAAATATCAAAGGTACCCCCGACCCACTACTAAAAACCAAGCGTGAAGTAGTAATGAAAGACCTTGTTGGAAACAAGTTCACAGTACCAGTTAACACTGTCATCAAGCCACTGATTGCTAATGGTAAGACCTATATAAAGGTAGGAAGTAAGCAATACGCTATCCCTAAGAATCAATACGACAACCTTAAAGGACAGTCTACAAGGGCGGTAGCTAGTGAGTTCGCACCGGAATTGATGGGGACTGTGGAGACTGTAAGGAATGACAAGTCAGTGGCTAAAGAATCAGACATTGTTTGGAAAGATGTAACTCGACCAGGAGAATATAAAAACCTCAATGGTACTCTTGGAAATCGAAAGTTTACAATTCAAGATGAAGGAGATGGATTTTATGTGGCTGAATTAGAAGGACTTCTTGGAAAGAAAGTAAAAAACTATTCTGAAGCTGTAGAAGAATTAAATCGTTACTTAAAAGGAGCGACTAAAACTAAGTATTCTGCATACACCCTAGACGGTGGAGAGAACTATCGTGAGATATTGATTCAGGCACCAACTAAGGTAGATACAGATATGTCCGGAGAGATTGTTGGTTTTGGTAAAAATCCTTTTAAAGAAAACCTATACCAATCCTCCCACTGGTCTGAACCAAACGTCATTTCTCACATTCGTATGAACGAACGGACTGTAGACGGAAAGAAGTATGCCTTTATGGAGGAGCTACAGAGTGACTGGGCGAGAGAGGGGAGGGATAAGGGGTTTATTAAAACAAATTCTGGTTCTGAAATAAGCGAGCTGAAAGCAATTATACAAAAAAAGATAAAAGGAGAAAAAAGGACATCAACTGAAATTAGTAGAGCAACAGAGCTTACGGAGAAACTAAAACAAGAGTTTCCTGAGTGGAAAAATCAATATAGTTCATTTGGTAACTACATCTTAAATAAAGAGGCGATAATATCTGGTCAAATCCCTAACAACCCCCTCCTCAAAGACTGGCAAATCCCCACCACTAAGCGTGCTCTCATCGAAGCAGTAGACAGTGGAGCAGACCGCTTTGCTTGGATTAACGGAGAACAGACAAGTGCGAGGTATAACTTGGCTACGCATGTAGCTAATGTGCGGTGGAAAAAAGGTGAATATGATAAAGGTATGAATGAAATAAGAATAACCCCAGTTACTGGTGGTGATATTACTTTATATACTGATAACACAGGGGTAGTGTACAAAGCTACCCAAAACTCTTTAGAGGGTAAAAAACTAGACGAAATACTCGGTAAAGGTCTCGCAGACAAAATCATGGAGAAAGAAACTGGCACTCTATCAGGTGAAGGTCTTTCTTTTGGTGGTGAATGGGCGAAGAACCTCTACGACAAGCAGGTGCGTAACATTGTGAAGAAACTAACTGGGGCGGAGGTTAAGACGGTAGATATGGGACTCGGAAATGGATTTACTAAAAATTTTGATTTATCGGCAAAAACATCTTCTCAAACCCAACAATACATCGATCTCACTCCAGAAGTTAAAGCTCGTATCAATAGTGTAGCACCTTCATTTAAGATGAAGAATCCAAGTGCAGGAGAGTCCCTACCGCTTATCTTTCTATTGCTAGGAGGGGGGGCAGTAGCAACACAGGGGTAACGAAACCCCCGCCAATCTCAGTGCATAACGTGTTATAATTATATAAATATGTCTTATAGTACAAACAAAGAACCGAAAGATTTAACAGCACTCACTACCCTTGAAGATACTGATGTGGTTGTTGTTGGTGATGTATCTGATGTCTCGGAGGTAGCCAAGAGTATAACGTGGGCGAACATTAAAGTAATGCTTGGTAATCTTTACGCTGCTACTCTCGGTGCTGATGATAACTATGTGACCGATGCGGAGAAGGTGGTGATTGGTAACACTAGTGGTACTAACACCGGTGATCAAACTCTCCCCACCCGTGCCTCTCTTGGACTGGCTACTACAGATAGTCCGCAATTTGCAGGTGTTAATGTTGGTCATGCAACTGATACGACTATAACAAGAAGCGCAGCTGGTATGATTGCAGTTGAGGGTGTCGTCGTTCCGACCATCTCAAGTACCGACACACTCACCAACAAAACTTTAACCTCTCCTGTTCTCACCACCCCAAACCTCGGCACTCCGTCTACTCTTGTTGGTACCAACATCACTGGCACCGCCTCAGGTCTCACGGCTGGTAATGTCACCACCAATGCTAATTTAACAGGTGTAGTTACCTCTGTCGGAAACGCTACCGCTATCGCAGACTCTGCACTGTCTATTGCAAAGACGTCAGGATTGCAAAGTGCTTTAGATTTAAAAGCCCCTCTTGCTTCCCCCACATTCACAGGTACTGTAACTGTACCCACCC
>Ga0210043_1001826_pt1 | contig 15875 bp, 22 predicted proteins | sample CryGeymet201501t_FD_183990 | JGI IMG/M metagenome (GOLD analysis project Ga0210043, IMG submission 183990) | Groundwater microbial communities from Crystal Geyser aquifers in Utah, USA - Crystal Geyser metaG 2015-01t (SPAdes) (version 2) | ecosystem: Environmental > Aquatic > Deep subsurface >... | reverse complement strand
CGGAGAGGTAAGCGCAAATGGACATTACAACGTACGCCCTGATCCGGTCTACTTCCCAGAGGTCGCTATGGATTGTGTGCCAAGTGTCAAAGTTTATAATTTAAAATATAAATCACTTCCAATTGAAGAACGAAAAAAAAATATATGTGAACAAAAAGATATTAAACATTTTTTAAATTAGGTGGTATAATATCTGTACATGACATCTAAGTACGGAAACATCCACATATTCTGTAATCAGGGACACAAACACGACTCGAAGAAGGAAGCATCTTTTTGTAATGATTTAGAGTTCAGAAAAAAAGCAAAAGACATCTTCGACTATGACGTGTCCCCTAAATACACTCTCCAGGATAAGTTCATTAACTCTCAAGGGGAAAAGATCAGAGCCATCACTTACACACCAGACTTCGTAATCTATCACGACGGTTATAACGAGGTCGTGGACGTGAAGGGTGGTAAAGCAACAAAAACCCAAGTTTGGCAGTTAAAGTGGAAATGGCTACAATATCTCACGAGAGAGAGTGGAAGAACTAGATTTACCATCGTATGAGGACATATAAATTAATATGGGAGAGAACAACCAAAAGCGGAAAGATTATCCCTGATTCTGCTCACTACAAGGATCGAGAATCAGCTCAGAGAGCGAGTGATGAAATGGTGGCAAACGGTAAGGTAGACAGTCAGCCTATTATTGAGGAGAGTGAGATATGACATTGTCAGACGGTGAGACATGGTTTTTCTTTAAGTACGCAACACTCTCGCTTTTCGTCATTCTTGTTGCATTGGAGGTATTCATCTTTTGGCAGATGTACAAACAACCTATGCCTTGGATGATGTTGTGGGGAGCTTTAAGCCTTATTTTAGGAGGATTTATAGCCTGGTTCGCAGGTTGGGGATTTGTAAACTTCTGGTTGTGGAATAAATGGACATAATATGAAACTAACCGAATGGTCATAATTATGAAGACAGTCATTACCTACGGCACATTCGATTTGTTCCATATTGGTCATGTGCGCATATTGCGTGCTGCGAGAACTATGGGCGACCGTTTAGTTGTCGGAGTTTCTACAGACGAGTTCAATGACCTCAAAGGGAAGAAGTCTATCTTCACCTACGAAGAACGTAGAGAAATTTTGGAATCGTGTAAGTGGGTCGACGAAGTGTTTGCCGAAGAATGCTGGGAGCAAAAACAGCGTGACATCCGCCGATACAACGCTAAGATTTTCGTCATGGGAGATGATTGGGAGGGGAAGTTTGATCATCTTCGAGGAGATTGTGTTGTCCGATACGTTCCACGCACTCAGGAAATTTCAACTTCACTACTCAAAAATAATTTGATTCACTACTCAAAAGTAATTTGAAAAAAAGATTATGGTTAAAGAAGTAGCACTACAAAACCTTGTCGACATCTCCAATACGCTCAACGGTAAGCATTGGTGGCTCGAAGCCGGGACGTGTCTGGGCGCAGTGCGTGAAGGCGACTTCATCGGTCACGACAAGGACACAGACGTCGGCATCCTCGCCGAAGATTTCAACTGGGCGCTCATAGCCGAACTGGTGACGAAAGGCTTCCGGATTCTTCATGTGTTCGGCGCTCCACACAGAGGTTTAGAGGTCTCTGTCGCCAGGGGCGGAGTCAAGACGGACATCTTCTTATTTTACAAGAAGGGAGACAAGCGCTGGCACGGAGCCTGGACGAATGGTTGCCGAGACATCGACAAGGATCTGATCAAGCTCGTGTTCGAATCTGATCTGGTCGAGACTCTCGGTGAAGCAAAGCTCTGTGACACCTTCTTCCCTGTGCCCAAGAACGTAAACAAGTACCTGGAAGCTCGATACGGAGAGCATTGGAGAGTACCGAATGAGAATTGGAACTGGGCAACAGACCCATTTTGCATTGATCCCTATTTTGAAATCTAGACATATGGAACGACAAGTAGGACAGATCAACAACTACTACGGAGGGCTGATTGTCAAGCAAGATGAGAAAGGTCTTTGGTGGGGAATAGAAGGCTGCAACGGAACGAGTTGGTACTCAATTCCACAATATCTTTTCGATGCTTTGATGAGGCATGAAGACGAAAGAACTAAAACAATTGACTAATATGAAAAACGAAAAAAAATTCGACTATGCAGTCTTGAAAGACTTTGACAACGCTCCTATTGGAGAGATCAAAAAATCTCTCGAGGTCTTGAATCACGGAGACTGGGAGTTGGTGGTCTGCACACCTGGCGGTGGTTTGATCTTCAGGAAAGAAGTATGAAGAGAGATTGGTCAAAGGTAACAGCGGTGATTAAAACATTCTTGCGTGACGAGTACTTCTTCGAGTGTGTCCGCACGCTCAGAGAGGCTTATCCTGACATCAAGATCGTCGTCGCTGACGACGGCTACCCGACGGAAGCCAAGGAGCGATTCGCTGAGAAGTACTGCAACAAGTACATTCGCATGCCGTTCGACAGCGGTCTACCTTCCGGACGCAATCTGCTAGTCAAGAAGCACGTGCGGACGCCTTACGTCCTCATTGGGGATGATGACTTCTTCTTCACTCCAGAGACGAACCTGGAAGCGCTGTACGACTGCATGGAGGTGGCTGACCTCGCCGGTGGACGAATCACGGAAGGAGGAACACTCCGCAACTATCAAGGCTTCGTCTCAATCGAAGACGCTCACATCAACTATACAAAACTCACACCAGTCGACCCAACGCAGATGCCGGAGGAATTCTGGGACAAGACCTCCACAAGCGTCCGCTACAAGCCATGCGACCTCACGTTCAATTTCGTGATGATTAAGAAGGAGGTATTCAAGAAGGCGCTCTGGGACGAGAAAATCAAGGTAGCCTACGAGCACAGCGACTTCTTCATGACGGCTAAGAATGCCGGATTCAAGACTGTTTTCACGCCTGAAGCCGTTGTGGTGCACAAGCCTCAACACATCAAGTTCACCAGCTCAGAGTACAAAGGCTACCGCAACCGTAAGAGCGACAAGGAACACTTCTTCAGGAAGTGGAGAATCAAGACCGGTAGCGACATGAACAACAACTTCGACTCCTTGGAGAAGACCGCTCCAGCTCCGGTAGAGCACCATCAGCTCCAGGACACGGCATATTGCATTACCACATTCGAGCGACACGACTCGCTGGTGAGACTGCTCAAGAGTATAGTCGCTCACGACAAGTCAGCTTCAATTTACATCGCTGACGACTCACGCGAGTTCGACGCTGACCGATACAAGAAGTTGTGGGACGAGCTGTTCGCCTCCGGACTCGAGAAGAAGCCTACAGCCTGGAATGTGAATCACGACGCCGGACTCTCGCACAAGCGGAATATGTTCGTGAGGATGGTGGCGGAGCCTAGACTCTTGTTCCTCGACGACGACTTCGAGTTCACTGCGGACACCGACATCAACAAGCTCCACAAAGTCCTCGACCACCTACCCGAAGCCGGATTAGCCGGTGGAGCAGTCCGCACAGACGGCACACTCATGAACTGGGAAGGAACCATTGAGCAAGTTGGCGCTGACATCGTGTTACGTAAGAGCCGAGTGAAGCCCAAGAAAGTGGACAACCTCCTCGCTCACAAAGTTGAGGTGATGCCTAACTTCTTCCTCGCACGCCGGGAACTGCTGAAGGACTTCGGGTGGGACAGTGAAATCAAAATCCACGGAGAGCACACAGACTTCTTCCTACGCTTCAAAGACCTCTCCTGGAGCGCTTACTACGTCCCGGAGGTGATCGTTGATCATCACACTACCAAGGCGGACGAGTACACTCCGTTCCGACGACGTACAGAGTTCTTCGAGCTGATGCTCAAAAAGCACAACGCTCGACGATTGATAACTAACAACATCGCCCAAGAGCCTGACGGCAAGGGCGGAATTAAAACGTATCGCACGCAAGAATATGTTGACTGAAGAAATCATCAATGAGCACGCTGCACTTTACGAAGAGCTGTCGAGCCTCAAGGAGCTGCAAAGCGAAGACATCCTCACGCTCAGAGCCAGGGCGGAAGGGACAATGGTAACCGTTCCAGACTCCGAGACTGGAGAGCCTACAGAAGTCGAAGAGAAGCAACTGTGGATTGAAGTCTTCCACTTAGGCATGGAAGGGAACCGAGCTGCAGACTTCCTAACCGAGAAGTACCCGGAGGTCTTCGCTCGTGAGCTCAAGCTCCGAGACCTGAAGAAGCACATCGAAGAGTATGAAGTTGAACACTTCGGATTCCTGCTCAAGAACATGACGCCACCAAAGATGTTAGAAATTTTGTCAATGCTGATTGACAAAAAGCTCAAGGAAGTTAAGAAAACACATGAATGAATAGCTTATTAACCCACCTTTATGTCAAGAAATTGGACGAAAGAGGAAGCTAGTAGGATGGGGAAGAAAGGTGGTTCAGTCAGAGGTGAGCAAATGAGGGTGCAGAAACTAGAAAAACAGAAGGCTCGCCAACACTTAATCAGAAAGATCGAAGAGCACACAGAACAGTTGTTCGAGGCTTGGAGAGATGCAGCACTTGGACACTTCGTAGAGGTGGAGACGCCGGACGGAAAGGTGAATGTGTACAAGAAGTCTCCGGACGCCAAAGCCATCAAGGATATGTTTGACAGAGCCTTCGGTAAACCAGACCAGAAAGTTCTCATAGACCTCGAAGCTGAACAGCGCATCGACACCGCTCTCGACCAAATAGCCTCAGCCACAATCATTGATATCACTCCAGATGAGCCATCTTCTGACACAGACACTATTCCAAGCGAAGGGGAAGCCATTGGTGATTCCGCCTAGATTTAGACCACTGTTCGATTCGATCTTTTACCGAGACCATGACCGTGTGAACGTTATCGCTCCAACTCAGGACGGGAAGTCTACAACGATTGCTGCTGCAACAGTCCTGGTAGCCAGCTCTCTCCCTGAACGCTTCACCATTACAGCCCCAACCGAGAAGAAGGCAGACATCATTATGACCTGGGTGCGTGAGTTCGCTACGCAACACCCGATCATTTACTCACAATTGGAACTCGATCGCTCGGACACTCTCGACCGTCTCAAGCGTGAGCGGAGTAAGCGACACATCACATTCAAGCGTGGCGGAGGGATTCAGACACTCACGCTCGACGCCAGGAACTCTAAGCGTTCGCTGGAAGCTGCCATGGGATTCGGATCTAAGAACATCATTGCTGACGAAGCCGGACTCATCGAAGATCCGCTCTGGGCAACAGTGATGCGTATGCTCGGAGGAAGCATGAAAGGTGATGATGAGAAGAAGCTTTTAATCAAAATCGGCAACCCATTTTACCGCAATCACTTTTATAACTCTTTCAAAGATCCTCGTTACAAGCAGATTTTTCACGACTGGAAGGACTCGGTCAGAGATCATGAGGCAGGATTCTACGGTTACACAGAGGAGTATATCGAAGAGATGCGTGAGCAAGCGTTTTTCAGTATCTTCTACGATTGCTTATTTCCTGAAGAGGACGAACTGGACTCCAAGGGCTACCGCCGACTACTGGTCAGTAATGACTTATGTGTCGAGGAGTTTGTCCCTGAGGGTAAACCGTTAGCCTTGGGGTGTGACATTGGTGGAGGTGGAGACTTGAATGTCTACACAATACGTTGGCGCAACGGAGCGAAGGTGGTAGGCGTCAACCGCTCCAACGACACAATGACCAATGTGACGGAGATTCAACGAATCAAGGAAGAGTGTCCCGACTTGAGCTACGAGGACGTGAACGTCGACGATGTGGGAATTGGTCGAGGAGTTCGAGACCGCTGTCACGAGTTGAATATGCCAGTGAACGGCGTGAGCTCAGGATCGACCAGTCTTTACCCGGATAAGTTCTCCAACTTGAATATGGAGATGAGCTGGGAGATGGCACAATGGGTCAAGGGCGGAGGGAAGCTCTTCCCATTCATCCACGCTCATAAGGATGTGTGGGAACAACTCCTCTGGTACAAGCACAAAGTCAACACCGACAAGCAGATGCGCATGGAGCCGAAGGAGGATATGAAGAAGGTGACAGGTAAGTCCCCGGACTTCGGAGATTCGCTACGTTTAACTTTTTATTCACGACCACGAGTCGGTGTCATGACGTACTAATATGAGCGAAATAAATGGTCTTAAAATGCGAGAACTCAAGTCTCTCAATGACCGAAAATGGTTCTCTTACATAAAGAATCTAGTAGAAGAATCTGGATATAGCACCCTAGAGTTATCCATCACTGTCAAAGCCGGAGAGGTCACTAATATCAAAGTGCGAAGCGAGTGCTCCTTTTCTGTCCATAACTCTTAGAGTAAATTGTATTTTTTAAAATGGTATGCTATAATAGAAATAATCTAGAGGTATAACATAGACAATCCTGCGGAAGAACCGAGGGCGTCACTACTATTGTGTGTCCTCGGTTTTTTCAATCTATGCTGAAATTTCTAAACAACATCAAGAAGAAGTCTGTCAACTTCTCCCAGATGATCGGGTTGAGCGAGTTGACTAGCGGGCGATGGAGCAAAGCCGAACAGCTCAATGCTTACACTTTGAGCTCTTACGTTTATTCTTGTGTTCGACTCCGAGCAGAGAAAGTAGGAGAGATTGCCTTCCAGCTCAACAGGGGTGAAAAGGAGATCACTGAACATCCGCTCCTGAGCCTGCTCTACAAGCCCAACGCCTTACAAAACAAGAATGAGTTCTTCGAGAACTACCAGATGCACAAGGACTTAACTGGTAGCGTTTTTGTTTACCTTTTGCGTGTCGGAGGAGTGATTAAGGAGATGCACTTACTACGCCCGGACGGAATGACAATCCAGCTCGACTCAGCTGGCACGCAGATCGTCTCGTTCAAGTATCGAACACCCAAGGGTGAGGAACGGCTCTTCAAGCCTGAGGAGATCCTCTTCAGTTTGAGCACAAGCCCATTCTCACCATTGGAGGGAGTGTCTCCACTTTCTCCTGGTCAGCAGTCGGTAGACACCGAACTCCAACTCAGTGAGTACCAGAGCAAAGTCCTCAAGAATGGCGGAAGAGTCGAGGGTGTCTTCACATTTAAAACCGAACGCCTCAGCCAAGATCAGATTGAGGAAATAAAACGTCAATTCAAAGAGCACCACTCCGAAGCTAAGAACGCCGGTAAGCCTCTTGTCCTTTACGGGGATACTGATTACAAGAATCTTGGTCTCTCACCGACAGAGATGAGTTACCTGGAGAGCAAGCGTCTCACACGGGACGATATCTTACTCCTCTACCGTGTGCCTAAACCTCTCTTGGCTCAAACCGACGACGTGAACCTAGCCAGTGCAAAGATGGCCAAGGAGATCTTCCTCAGCGAGACAATCAAGCCTCTACTCGGATCACTGACGCAGAAGCTCAATGAGTTCCTGATCCCTGACGAGTTTGAACTCACGTTTATCGACCCAACGCCTGAAGACGTAGACCTGAATCTGAAGCGGATCGAGAGTGGAATCAAGAACTACTACCTCACAATCAACGAAGCTCGTGCTGCAGAGGGCTACGACCCAGTACCAGAAGGGGACAAGATCCTGATCCCTTTCAATTTGGTTACTCTTGAGGAAGGAGTCGAGCCAACTCCGGAACCAACTCCTGCTCCACCAGCAATCGAAGAAGATCCTGAAGTGCCGGAAGAAGATGAGGAGGAGCCAGAAGAAGAAGTGGAGTCAAAACACTTGAAGCGTCTAGCTCATCCGTTGTCCGACGAGGTGAAGCGTAAGGCATACGCTGAAGCCTGGATTAAAACCTCAGACAGTCGTGAGAAGAAGTTCCGCATTGAGCTCAAGCGCTACTGGCAACAACAACTCGGTAGACTCATCGAACGCTTAGACTCCGTGCCTAAGCAACGCAAGAAGGGATTGTTGGAAGAGACCTGGACGCCGGAAATAGAAGTTTCAGCTGCGAAGGAGTGGATGCTACCGCTGATCAGAGAGTTCCTTGTTGAGAGCGGACAAAACACAGTTGACTTGTTCGGCGCTGGAGGACAATTCTCGCTCACATCAACCTTGCAGACCTCCTTGGCGCAGAAAGCGGAGATATTTGCTCGTTCAATCAACGACACCACGTTCACCAAGCTGCAGAGTGAATTCATTGCGAGTGTGGAGGCGAGCGAGAACCGACAACAGCTCATCAAGCGTGTGCGAGAAACTTACGGAGACATCTCCAAGAGTCGAGCTCAGACGATTGCCAGGACTGAGGTTACGAGTGCTTCGCAACTAGGAATCATCAGCGGATATGAGCAGTCAGGTCTGGAGATAAAAATCTGGGTAGCTACTCAGGACGCTTCAACCCGAGACTCGCACTCACTCATTGACGGAGAAGAGCGTAACATTCATCAACCCTTCACTAATGGTCTGCAGTTCCCTGGCGACAGTACTGGGAGCGCAGAAGAAGTCATCAATTGTCGCTGTACAATTTAATCAATATGAAAAAAAAGAAGCTCATACAGAAGAAGATCACCGCCTTGTTTGGGGTGGAGATCAAAGGAGTCGACCGAGACTCTCACACGCTCTCAGCTATCTTCTCGACCGCTGACACAGATCGTCACGGCGACATCGTTCATCAGAACTGGGACTTGAAGTTCTTCAAGAAGAATCCAGTCATCCTCAACTCACACAACTACAACGATGCCACAGAGGTAATCGGACGCAGTGAAACTACGGGTGTGGTGGACGGAAGGCTCGAAGGTACGATCAAGTTCGCAGTAGCAGAGAATCCCAAAGCGAAGATCATTTTCGACCTTTACGCCGGTGGATTCCTCAACGCCTTCTCAGTCGGATTCATGCCTAACGAGTTCAACGACAAAGGCGAGATCACCGCTAGCGAACTGCTCGAAGTTTCAGCAGTGAGCGTTCCGGCTAACGCAATGGCGTTGGCTAAGAAAAAAGGAATTGACGTAGACCAACTCTATGAAGACACAGACGAAGAAGACGACTCCACCGAAGACCCTATTGAGGATGAAGTTGGTGATGAGGAAGATACCGACAACGGCGGCGGTAGTGAAGCTGGGGAGGGAGAGGATGAATCAACCCCTCCAGGATCTGGTACCGATGGAGAAGATCCAACTGCCAAAGCGGTGAGTCCACTAGAGAAAATTGCCAAAGCGATCAAAAGCGTTGAGAGCGAGTTGAAGGTCGAAACACGTCCAAGCGACGTCAAAGCTCACAAAAGACGCCTGATCAACAAAGCAATAAGAGAATTAACAAAACTCAAACGACAAGTATGAACAAATTTTTAAAGCTCTACCACGCTCTCTTGAGCAAAGGTTGGGCATCAGCTGAAGAAAAAGCGAAGCTCAAAGAGCTAGCAGAGGAAGAGGAAGGTGTAGAGGAAAAAGTCGAGGAAGTCGACGCTCTCCCCGAGACCGAGGAAGGCGTAGAGGAAGCCGAGACCGAAAAAGCTCTCAAGAACCTCCTCAGCAAAGCCACTGACGAAGTGCAGAAGACTCTCCTAGAAAATATGGAGAAGTCCATGAAGGAGAAGCTCGAGAAAGCGCTAGGTGAACACCTCGAACTTAAGGAGAAGCGCTCAGGAATCTATAACCCTCAGGTGAAGGAGTCTAAAGCCGAAGCCAACAAGCGAGTCCGCAAGTTCTTCGGTGCGCTCGTCAAGGGTGACTTCAACACTCTTGAGAAGCTCCAGGGAGAAAATCCTCTCTACCAGAAGGAACTCACGAGTGATTCCAGCGGATCACCATTCGGTGGTTACGTGATCGACTCAGAACTCAACACTGAAATTCAGCACTTGATTACTGAGTACGGAGTAGCTCGAAGAGAGTTCACTGTCCACGAGCTCACTAAGGGGTCTTACACTGTCAACGAACTCGTCACAGACTTGACAGTCGCATGGGCAGACACGGAGACCACCTCATTGCTCTCGACTCAGTTCGTGCTCGGTCAGGACACCTTGACCCTCAAGCGCCTGTACGCCATCGTTACGCTCACCAACACCTTGATCGAGGACTCGGAGATCGACCTCACCAGCTTCATTGCTGAGCGTGTTGCTGAAGGGATGGCAGAAAAAGAGGATGACGCCTTCTTCAATGGAGACGGAACTTCTTCTTACGGATCTTTCACAGGTCTCTTGAACAACAACAACTTGAACACAGTGACCATGAGCGGATCAACCTTCGCAAGCATGGACGCTGACGACTTGCTCGACATGCAGGACGCAACTCCAGCAGGAGCAATGAAGAACGCCAAGTACTACATGCACCGCACCATCATGAGTATCGTCCGCAAGCTCAAAGACTCCCAGAATCAGTACATCTACCAACGTCCAACAGAATCTGGTCCAGCAACAATCTGGGGTAAGCCAGTTGTGGAAGTTGAAGTGATGCCTGACAGTGGTGACACAGCTGCTAACACAGCCTTCGTCATCTTCGGAGACTTGAAGAAGGCAGCCATCTTCGGATACAAGGGTACTATCCGAGCTGAAATGTTCTCAGCTGGTATTGTTCGCAACGTTGCTGACAACGGAGACATTAACCTCATCACCAGCGATCGCAAGGCTGTTCGATTCATCGAACGTGTCGGATTCGTCGGTGTGTTGGAAAATGCAGCCACTAAGCTCAAGACCGCAGCAGCTTCAGCGTAGTCTGACTGTGAGAGGGTTTACACCCTCTCCAGCGAGCCTATGATGAACAAATATAAGTACCGCAATAAGGTTACAGGTGAAATAATTTTCACCAACACTCCTGTGTCGGACGAGGCGTTCGAGTTAGTCAAAGTTTTAGTTAAGCAAAAAGTATGGCAGTCATCAAAGAGTACACAACAGAAGCAAAACTAGAGACATTCCTGGGCATTGCTATCGCTTCCGGGGAAGCTGACGACGCCATCAACGGAGCGGTTGACATCATTGACGTTTGGACAGACCGCAACTTCATCGCTGACACGAATGCAAGCCTACGAAGGTACTCAGGGAACGATCGGGAGAACTTGCTCATCGACGAGTGTGTCGAGATCACCGCTGTGGCGATGGGTCAAGATCTTTACGGAGACTCGACCTTAGCGCTCAGCGCTTCGGTCAGCGGAGGGTACTACCCCATCCCCAGAGACTTTGCTACTCGACTGAAGCCGATCAAAGAACTCCACTTGCGTGGAAGAGTCTGGACGAAAGGGATTGAGAATCACTCCGTAACAGCAAAGTGGGGCTACTCAACATCCGTCCCGCAAGCCATCGCTACCGCTGCAACCATCTTGGCTGCAGGATTGTACAACTTCTACCGCTCTGGCGGAGGAGCGCTAATCAAGAGCGAGAAGATCGGTAACTATGCTGTCACCTACGAATCCCCGAAGGACTGGACAGCCCTAGAACAAGCCAAGTCGTTCATGGATCAGTATAAACGGATGAGCCTATGATAGAGAAATTCTACACAACAATATTCACAGCAAAGCGGATGGTCTACACTGCCAACAAGTCTTCCTTGAGCAGCAACGGAACGTTCGATGGTCATCTTCAACAGGCTGCTCCAGAATTAGTAGCCTCTCTGGCAGACACATACAAGTTGAGTCACACAATCTGGTGTTCAAGGAGCGAGGATGTGCAAAGCGGTGACCAACTCGAGACCGGCGGAAACAAGTACACCGTCCAGAGCGTCCAAGACAACTCCACAGGCAATAACGATCACTACGAACTCCATGTTCTTAAAGCCTAACCTATGAGCTCAGTAGTAAGAGGACAAAAAGAGTTCGAAGCTGCCATCAAGCGCAACCCGACTTTACTCAAGAGTGAAGCCGGCAAGTATCTCCAACGAGGAACAGCTGTAGTCCTTCGTCAAACGAAAGAACCTCCATGGAAAGTCGGAGCTGGTGGCGGAGGAGCACCTGTGCTCACCGGGAACATGCGTCAAGCTCACCGGACGCAAGTTGAGGTCGATCAATTCCTAGCGAGGATCTACGTCGACACTCAAGCTGCGAAGTATGCCATCTGGGTGCATGACGGAACTAGTCGACTGGAGGCAAGACCCTGGCTAGAGTTCGCTCTCCAAGAAAAGCGTAAAGAGATCGAGAAGCTCCAAAACGATCTTCTGGAAGCCATCCTCAAAGACCTAGCCAAGTAACCCTATGTTCACAACACTCAACACGAAAATCTCCAGCACACTCGCATCCGTGACTGAGCTAGCTGTGGTCTACGATCGACCGCTTGCGCAAGGGGAAGTCTTCACAGGTTACCCAGCAGCAGTCTTCTACTACACCGGATTGCGCAACTCCTTCGAGACCAACCAAGAGAACTTGAAAGAGTATCTTTACACAATCGTCCTAGTGACGGAGACGCAAGTCAAAGGTATGGATGCAGCTCACGGAACGGTCATGGCAGGACTCCTGGACGCTGTCATGGAAAAGTTCGACGCCAACTGGGATCAAGGAGCAAGCTCAGAAGGGCACAGAATCTGGTGGAAGGCTGATGATGTGACTATGGGAATCTTCGAAGAACACACCGGACTCCTTATCAGCGCAACAATCAACTTAACAATCAAAGTTATCACTAACGACTAAATCTATGTCAGAGATCATTGGTAAACAAATCGAAGTAGGGATCGCCGTCGAGGAAACTCGTGGCACTCCGCAAGGAACAGCAGAACACTGGTTCAAGAACGTGACTGCCAGCATCGTCGAGCGAGCGGAAAAGGCAGTGGACGACTCCAACCGCAACCGCATTGAGGACTCTCTGGGTGCACGCCTAGTTAAGAAGTGGGTCGAAGGTGACCTGGAAGGAATCGTTCACGCTGACGCAATCGGGTATTTGTTCTACAACATCTACGGAGCAGTGTCTTCCGGAGTTGTGAGCGGAAGCGTTTACGATCATACCTTCTCCGTAGCCAACTCAATCCAACACCCTTCACTGACCTTGATCGCTAAGGACGGAGCTAACTCGCAAGACGACTTCACTAATGCAATGGTAGGAAGTTTGGAGATCAGTGCTTCGGTTGACGACTATGTACGCTTCACAGCAAGCTTCATGGCTGGTGCTACCAGTTCCAACGCTGACACACCTGCTTACGTCACTGAGTACGACTTCGTAGGCAAAGACATCACAGTGAAGTTCGCCGACACAGAAGGAGGCTTAGCAGGCGCAACTGCAACAAAGGTCAAAGAGGTGACCGTCAGTTGGGATCAGGGTCTCATCGCCGACCACGTTCTCGGGTCTTACACACCTGACGACATCTACGACGGCAACCACGCCATCGAAGTCCAGATCACTCCAAACTACGAAGATGACACTTTCAAGGATCTCTACACAGCCGGAACTTACAAGTATATGCAGGTAGTCATCCAAGGCTCTCAGGACATAGGCGGAGGCAGTAATCCAACCATCACCCTCATCCTCAACCGAGTCCAAGTGATGGACTGGAATCGTGAAGGTGGTCGAGACGAACTAATCACCCAACCAATCACTGTCAAAGCCTTCTATAACGAAACGGACTCAGAGATGAGCTCACTCGTCCTCCGCAACTTAACCACTGAGTACGACACTGTAGAAAGCGCATAACCCTATGAATACAAAAACCCTTAAACTCAGCAATTGTGAGGTAGTGCTCAAGACCGACTTCTTGTGGATTCACTCCCAGGAGATCGAAGCCATCCTCACCGGCGGAGCAAAGTTCAACAACGCAGTGATGAGCGGATTCGACGGTAATGCGTTGCTTGCAGCTCGAATGAAAACGATGGAGATGCTCGTGGTAGAAATCGTCACAGGGGAAGAGAAGCAAGCCTTCAGCCGTAGCTGGCTCGAAACGCTATCCGTAGAGGACGGTGACATCCTCATGGACACCCTCGACGAGATCACCAAGAGTAAAAAAAAATAAATCGTAACGAACTCTCCAGCGAACTCCAAGGAAAGAGAGCACCTAGCAATGAAACAATTTGTTATGTGCTCTCCCGGGAGTTCGGATGGACTCCTGCACAAGTGCGAACTCTGACTAAGAATGATCTCGACTTATATTGGACAATGCTCGCAGTCGAAAAATCTATCGAAAAAGCTCAAGCTCTAAAAAACCGGAACTATGGCAGAAAGTAGAGAACTACAAGTCCTCCTCACGCTCAAAGACAATGTGTCAAGCAACCTGGAGCGAGTGAGCGCCAACGCTCGGAAAGTTGGCGTGGCTTTTGCTGCAATCGGGGGATCAATCACTGCCGGAGTAGCAGTATCAATCAAAGCGTTCCAAGCGCAAGAGAAAGCTGAAGCTAGACTTGAACAGATTGCTACACAGGTTACCGGCGCAACTCAAGAACAAATTCAAGGCTTCAAAGACCTTGCTGCTCAACTACAAGCGGTAGGAGTCGTAGGTGACGAAGTACTCATCTCGGGTCAGTCTCAGCTCGCCTCCTTCACCAAGTCCTCAGCGGTGGTCAGTGAGCTCAGCGACGACCTGGCTGACCTTGCTGTCGCAACCTACGGAACTAACGTCTCGCAAGAGCAAGCAATCCAGACCGCTAACATGCTCGGTAAAGCGCTCAGCGGTCAACTCGGAGCGCTCACCAGGAGCGGTGTGTTGGTGTCGGACGAACTTACTGCTGCCTTCGAAGCTGCCAACAGCGAACAAGAGAGGTCTGTTGTCCTATCTAAGATCATTCAGGACAACTACGGAGGATTGAACGCCAAGCTCAGAGAGACTTCAGAAGGTGGTCTCCAAGTCCTGAAGAACGACTTCGGAGACTTGACAGAACTAGTTGGAGGCGCAGTCATTCCAGCCATCACGAACCTCGTGAGCCAGATCACGCCAGTAGTCGCTTCAATCTCCGAATGGGCTCAAGCGAATCCTGAACTCTTTTCTAAAATTACAATGGTGGTTGCTGCGGTTGGCGCATTGATGTTGGCGCTCAGCCCGATTTTGATTATGCTTCCGGGTATCATTGCGTTGTTCGGTTTACTTACTGGACCAGTCGGTCTCGTCGTACTCGCCGTGGCAGCACTCGTGGCAGGCGGAATTGCTCTGTGGCAGAACTGGGACACAGTCTCAGCAAAGGCAATCGAACTCAAAGACGGAATCGTCAACGCCTTCAACACGATCAAAGATGGAGTGATTTCCGTCGTTAACTTTTTAGTCTCAACACTTACATTTTTATTCGGTCTTTATATAGGTATCTGGATCGGAATTTTCGAAATGATGGGTATAGACATCTTCGCAGTCTGGGAAAGCGTGTATCAATTCATCAGTGAAAAATGGACACAAATCTCTACCGCAGTAGGAGAGAAGCTCACAGAGATCCACTCAAGGATCATGGAGTTCGTCACGCCTGTGAAGGAAGCGTTCTCAGCATTATGGGACTCGGTGAAGAACTCAGCCGTCGGCGCATTCGAGACCGTCAAGAACTCGATCAAGTCAGCCATCAACTGGATCATCGAGAAGATCAATGCCTTCATCCGCTCAGCCAACGAGATCGCCTCCAAAGCGAATGTTATTCCTGGCGTAAATATTCCGCAGATCCCGGAGATCCCTATGCTCGCCAAGGGAGGAATCGTCACCAAGCCTACACTCGCAGTTGTCGGGGAAGCTGGACCAGAAGCGGTAGTTCCGCTCAACAAGTCGAACGGCTTCGGCGGAGGTGCGCCAACAATCATTATCAACTGGACAGGCGCAGTAGACCGCACCAGTGCTGAAATGGTAGCAGGAGAGATCATGCGGACTCTCTCGCTCAATCAACGCATCCCTACATGATCACAATCAACATCAACTCTATCGACCGTTCCGACCACATCGACTGGTCTAGTGTTGATGTACGACAGAACCTCACTCACCAAGTTGATACACTACGCTTCCGTTACTTCAAAGGTGACAGAGCTTACACTCCTGCTATCACGGACGAGATCGAAGTCTACGACGACGCAACGAAGATCTTCGGTGGTCAAATCGTCAACATTAACGAGTCTGTGTCTA